>Ga0335070_10001193_pt1 | contig 29806 bp, 23 predicted proteins | sample Lox_Sample_13_FD_206722 | JGI IMG/M metagenome (GOLD analysis project Ga0335070, IMG submission 206722) | Soil microbial communities from Loxahatchee National Wildlife Refuge, Florida, United States - Lox_Sample_1.3 | ecosystem: Environmental > Terrestrial > Soil > Wetlands | place: USA...
CGGAAGCGGCAAGAGATTCGGCCTGGGCACGAGTCTGCTCAAGGAGGCGATTGGTCTCCAGGTTTCGGGAGAGAAGCTGGGCATTCATGGCAACCGACGGGAGCATCGCATCAAGGAAAGCTTGCTGGCGGCCGGAGAGAACAGAAACGCTGGCCAGTTCGAGGACGCCGATGAGTACCTCTTGGTTAAGAACGGGCAGGAATAGGAGCTTCCCAGGGATAACCGTGCCCAAGCCTGTTGAGACGCGAACGGGTTCATTCTTTTCTGGAGAGAGGTCCAGCACGCGCCGTTCAAGAGCGGCTTGGCCCACCAGCCCTTCGCCAAGCACGAATCCGGCTGCATCTGCTGGGCCGTCGAGGGCGAAGCTACCGACGCGCCTCAGTCGGGATTGAGAATCGTCGACGACATAAAAAGCCCCGTAAAGAAGTGGAATGCATTCGGAAATGCGGGAGAGCAGGCTGGAAGCGAAAGTGGCGAAATCCTCAGCAGCCTGAAGGCGCACTCCTGTGACGGCGACTTCGGCCTTGACCCAGGCCTGTGTTTCACGGTCTTTGCCTACTCCTTGAAGTGTATGGAGAGAGCGGCTGATCTCGCCGATTTCATTCGGCCGATTGAGGTAAGGAATGGGCTGATCCAATTTGCCAGAGGCAAGGGACTGAATGCTGTCGCGCAAGGAAAAGAGTTCATGCACGATGCCAACCTGAAGTAGATAGGAAGCGATGGCAAACGTGGCGAGCAATCCGAACCCAAGGACTAACCAAGTAACCAGGATTGTGTGATGCGCCCTGGTGGTGAGTTCATCCGAACGCTGATCCACGCCTTTCTGTAACTCGTCTCCGATCTTGATGACTTCATCGTGTGCTTGTTGAAGCTCGAGATCAACGATGGAGCGCATGATCGCCGTGGCCTTGACCTTGTCATTGGCAAGAGCCGCAGCACGCACGAGTTGCGAATCAAGGACCGCCTTATCGAAATTCGCTGCAGCAGATGTGATTTCGGCGGCTCGGATGGGGGCGAGTCGGATAGCCTCTGCGATTTGCTCTTTGTATTCAGCGTAGGTGGCATCCAGTTGCCTATCAATGATATGGCTACGCTCAGGATCGGTCTCTGCGATAAGGCGGTAAAGATCGAGATCGAAACGCCGCTGGAGCGCGCGTGCCGCGTCTATTTCGTGGGCGGCTTTTACCTCATTGTCGATGAGCTGGCTATACCAGGTGTCGATGCGCTTGCTCTGGATGGAGGAATACAGGACAGCGAAGATCGCCATCACCGCCAAAGGGGCCATCGCGATAAATAGCTTTCGACGTAGCTTAAGGTTTGCTAGCAGGCCCATACTTTGGTCCTTCCAAATGACTCTGAGACCTTGCGCGGAAACCAGAGGCCTACGAAGGCCATGGTCGCGCCAGACGATGCTAGTAGTTTTTCTGCCGGTGAACAATTGTCATTTCTAACAAAGCACGCGGATCATGGGACCAAAGCCGTATATATTTCAAAAAGGTCCAAGAACACTATCTCGTGGGAGTTGGATAGCCATCTAAGTCCGGAGCATTATCCACTTGGTCCGCTAAGCGTTGATCACAAAGTGGGCCAGTTTTCATCGACGTGTGACGTACGTCACAGAGTAGGCATGGGTCCGCCAGTAGCCTTTCCTGACAAGACGGAGGGCGACGATTCGCATGCAAGCGTTCTTAGTGGTTTTCGGAATAGTAACAATCGTAGCGATTGCTGTCGTTCTGCTACAGGAATTTGATCGGATAGTTTGCCGAGGGTCGAGACAGGTTTCGGATGGAGCCCAGGCCAGACGAAATGTTGAGCACCGTATCCCATGCCCACTATGTGGCGAAAAAATACTCCCGCTAACAGGGAATTGTCCCTTCTGTGAATCAAAAATCTGAATATAGGAAAATTGAGGTGCGCGCCAAGCGAGCCCAGCGGGGATCCAAGCCCACGCAATCAATTCAGGTGATTGGCATGGGCAGGACTTCGGAATTCGCGTCCGAAGCCTTTTGCTTGTTGAATCATCTGCATGGTCAGCGACGGAATGGACTATGAAGAAGGATATGGATAGCCCTTCTTGAGTGCGGTGTCGAGTTGCTTGTCATATCCGTAGACATCGTCGAAGAAAAATACGTTGTTTTTCTCGTCCACGATGACCGTGCCGTACAAGATGAGAACCGGAATGGGCTTCTCGAGGACCACGGTGACGTTATTCTCGGATCCGTTCATGGCGGCGTTCACTCGATCGAGATTCCATCCCGGGTTGTGCCGCAGAGCCCAGGCCGCCAGATCGGCCGGTTTCTGCACACGGATGCAGCCATGGCTCAGATCCCTTTCCTCCTCGTTGAAGAGTTGTGGTGCTTCAGTTCCGTGCAGATAGACATTATCGTCATTCGGGAAGATAAGCTTAACTAATCCCAGAGAATTCGTGGGACCAGGCTTCTGGCGCACGTGCAGTTTTCCGGACTTTAGCTGGGCGAGCACGGAATCGTTGATCGTTCCATCGGTCACCACCTTTCCATCTGGTGTGACGACCTCAAAATCTTTCTTGGAGATATAGTTTCGGTCTTTTTCAACGTGCGGAACGATTTCCGCGCGCTGGATAGTTGGAGTTACTTCCCAGTAGGGGCGAAACACAACATATTTAATTTCTTTTTCGAACACAGGCGATTTGTGCCCGTAGGCTTTACCGATAATTACCGTCTTGAAGAGGGCAACTTTGTAGTCGTCGTCTAAAGCCCTGAGCTTAAACTCTGGCAGGTTCACTAAGACCGGAGGCTGCGAGAAGGTATGATCCATCCAACGCCAGCGCTCAAGGGTCAGTTCGATCTGGCGAACGCGCTGGTCCAGCGGGACATCCATTTCCTTGATGAGTTCGGCCTTGAGATGCCCGTCAGCAATCTCACCGTGACGCACCTGATAGCTTTTCACGGCATCGACAATCGGTCCTTCATACTTTGTGGAGTTGACATCAAGTGGAACACTGGCAGGAAGATCTCCCACTAAACGAAGCAACTGGGCTAGGCGCGGGAGGTCGGCATAGCTGCCTCCCGGTGGGATGGCCTTTACAGGCATGGACAGCTTAGCGCCGGAATCGACCTTGGCAAATTCGCGGTATCGGTGGAGTGCGTCAAGGGTTCGAAGGTAGCCCGGAAAAGTCGGCTCAACGGATTTTACGATGTCTGCTGGATTACTCGCATGAATAACTTTTTCATAGACGAACTCGTCCAGATCGTACTTTCGGCTCGACACGTCGATCTTCCGGCCGAGCATCTTTGGATTCACCCTGCCGATGTGGAGAGCGCGGATAAAGCGCATCGACGAGACCGTCAATGCCGCATCAAAGTTTGCAAGATCAGTATCGCTTGGCGAAGCCTGTAATTTCTGCACACGAGCGGGCCAGCGCAATGCATCGTAGTCTTCCGGAACCAAGCCTTTGTCGCCTGATTCTATAAACAGCGCGATCATCCCGAGCGCCTGCGACGTCGGTTGACGATTCTGCACCCACCCGAGTGTGCCGCCAGTGCGTGTGTAAAACTCCTTGACCTCCGCCTGGTAAGGGGGAAAGTCTGGCCAAGCCAAATCTGGATGGTGCGCTGTTTCAATTATCTTTTGTAAAGCAGCTCTTCCTGGCCCATCCAGTGTTTGTCCAGCCGGCGTTTGCGCTGGCGATTCAATCGCTGCGCTGAATAAACAGATCACTGCAATGTATACAAGCACCCTAGAGCAATGCTTGACTGCTATCATGACGTCCTCCGGTTTGACGCAGAAGTCATCCGCACAAAACGTCTTCTTGAACGCGTAGCGTGTTTTACTAAGGAGGTCCTAAATGACCTCTCCGAAGACTAGGGATATGCCTCTCGCCATCAACTTTGCTTGAACTGACAAGCAGAGTCTGCTTTAAGTTTTCCTTCTGCAGTGACGAGGCCACGACTAGCAAGCGCTGTGCCGGCACGAACCTGAACTCCCGTTCGACAGGTACGGTTCCTTCGACGATGAGCACTATAGGAATGGAAAGTTGACGCCGTCTACTGCCCTTTGGGGAAGGTCGGATTGTCTCCGCGGATTTTTCAGCCACGCGGCGATCAATAAGGGGCTCAACAGATCGAGGACAGCGGGCCGGCGATGATTCCCCCTGTCCTGATCGGCTTGCCTGAGCGGGTCAGATTTGTTGGTAACCGTTCAGCCTTCCTGGCTGTGCCCAGTTTCATTCAAATACTTGGCAACGGCTATCTCCAGATTGAAGTGCATGGCGTCGCGTCCCAGCATTTCACCCAATTGCGACCTCTGCACCACGCCAAGGACGCTTGGATTCATCCCAACCAGCCAGTGGGCGATGCCACGCTCACGAAATCGCTTCTCGCCATTGATCAACATCTTGAGAGCTGTATACTCGAGATCGAAAACACCACTCAGGTCGAGCGCAATGACCTTCGGCTGCGCTTCCTCAACCAAGGTTCTCATTTTCTGAGCGATGTGTTCAGCATTGGCGAAGAAAACCCGGCCCTCCAATCTCAACAACAACAGGCCGGAAAACGTCTCATCTTCCGGATGTTCCTTTGAGCGAGGCCGAAATACATTGGTTCCCGGTTTGCGTCCGAGGACGTACAACGGCGGATCAGCCAATTGGTAGGCAAGCGCCACAAGGGAAACAATAATGGCCACGACGATGCCCTTTAATGTCCCCACAAGCACCACACCCGCAAACGCGACCAGTGCCCATACGAACTCGGTTCGACGTACCCTGACAATCTCGCGGAACTCCTCGGGCCGGATCAGTCCGATGGAGTAGACAATAACCACCGCCGCGAGAGTGGCTTCCGGCATCAACGCAATGAGAGGCGCAAGAAGAAGCATGGTTACCAGCGTGATAGTCGCGGTCACGATTTCTGCCAGTTGCGTGCGCGCTCCGGCCAGACGATTCACGGCTGTCTGGGTAGTTCCACCACCGCCGGGCATTGCGCCGAAAAGCGCACCGCCGGCATTTGCCAATCCGGTAGCGAGTAACTCTCTGTTAGCTTGCGGCGGGGGTTCATCGTTGAGTGCGAAAGCGCGCCCAGCCGCGATCGTTTCCGTAAAACTCATGAGTGCGATACCCAATGCGCCGGGCCAGAGTTGAGCCGTGAGGGAGAAAACCGGAGCAGTAAACGACGGCAGGCCTTTCGGAATGTGGCCGACCAATTCAACCCCATGCGCGTGCAAGTTCAGCAGATAAGCGCCGGTAATGCCGGCCGCTACGGCGAAAAGAGGGGCTGGGGCTTTGGGCAAGAATCGCTCCATGGCAACCAACAGAGCAATAATCGAGACCCCAACGACCAGCGTGGTCAGCGAGGTCCCCGGGAGGCCGTGGACGATTGCAACCAGATTCTTGACAAACGAGCCTTTTGCAAAATGAATGCCGAGAATTTTAGGGACCTGATCCAGAACAATGACGAGGCCAACACCCGCCTTGAAACCAATCAAAACTGGTTCAGAAATGAAATTGGCAACGAAGCCCAGCCGCAAGATTGAAGCGAGCACGAGCATTAATCCCACGAGTAGTGTCAGCGTGGCGGAGGCACTCAATAGCGATGCGGAATCTCCTCCCCGGGCCACTTCGCCCAGTTGGGCGGCAGCCAATATCGCGATCGTGCTGGAGGTGCTTACGCTGAGTACTCGCGAGGTGCCTAGCACTGCATAAATCACCATCGGCAGAAATGCTGTGTACAATCCCACCTGCACGGGCAGGCCGGCGATCGTTGCGTAGGCCATCGCTTTGGGGATGATCACCGCAGCGGTGGTCAAACCGGCGATAGCATCGGGACGCAGCCATTCCTTCCGGTAGGAGAAAATCCAGTTGTTCATTGGGATTTTCATTTATATTGCCGCCGTTTGACGCGCAACTGTGCCAGGGAACGGGCCAGCGACGCGTTGATGTGGGCGACTTCCTCGTCAGACAGTTTTTCTTTGAGGCGCGCTTCAGCGCGTTGCCGGGCTTCTTCGGCCTTGGCTTCGTCAATCTTGTCGGCTTGAACTGCCAGATCGGTGAGGACCGAGACGCTGGTGCCCAGGACTTCGATAAGTCCTCCGCCCGTTGCGAAGTAAGTGTCATGGCCATCTTTACGTACGATCAATTCGCCCGGCACCAACTGCGTAATAAGGGGGACGTGTTGTGGGTACACTCCGAATTGGCCGCTTACACCCAGCAAAGTGACCAGCTCCACGTCTTCGGAATAGACCGGGCCTTCCGCCGTGACGATTTTAAGTTTTAATGTAGCGGCCATGTTTCACTTCGGTTTGACTTCGTCAATCCCACCTTTCATGTAAAAGTCACCTTCCGAGACAGCGTCGTGTTTCCCGTCGAGAATCTCTTTGAAACCACGCACCGTTTCGGCCACCGGGACTTGCTTACCTTCGATTCCGCTAAACACGGCCGCTACTGTAAAAGGCTGGCTCAGGAATCGCTGAATCTTGCGAGCTCGCAATACCGTCGTCTTGTCCTCGGGGGACAACTCGTCCATTCCGAGAATCGCAATGATGTCTTGCAGATCCTTGTAGCGCTGGAGCACGCGCTGCACGCCGAGAGCGACATCGTAGTGTTCCTGGCCGACAATTTCAGGCGCGAGCGCGCGGGAGGTCGATGCAAGCGGATCAACGGCCGGGTAAATGCCCAACTCCGCGATGGACCGCTCCAAAACGATGGTTGCATCCAAATGCGCGAACGTGGTGGCCGGCGCCGGATCGGTCAGGTCGTCTGCAGGTACGTAGACCGCCTGAAACGAGGTAATTGAGCCCTTTTTAGTAGAAGTAATACGTTCCTGGAGCACTCCCATTTCGGCAGCAAGCGTGGGCTGGTAACCGACCGCGCTGGCGGTGCGGCCGAGCAAGGCTGACACTTCGGAGCCAGCCTGAGAAAAACGGAAGATATTGTCGATAAAAAGAAGGACGTCCTGATTCTTCTCATCGCGAAAATATTCGGTCATGGCGAGTCCGGACAGTGCGACGCGGAGGCGTGCGCCGGGCGGTTCGTTCATCTGGCCGTATACAAGCGCGATTTTCGAGGCGCCGAGGTTGTCTTGCTTGATGACTCCCGCTTCCGACATTTCTTTATAGAGATCATTACCCTCGCGAGTGCGCTCGCCGACACCGGCGAACACAGACACGCCGCCATGGAGTTTCGCGATGTTATTAATCAGTTCCATGATGATAACGGTCTTGCCTGTGCCGGCTCCCCCGAATGCGCCGACCTTACCGCCTTTCAGGAAAGGACAAATTAAGTCGAGGACCTTGATGCCGGTGGGAAGAACTTGTGGTGAGGGAGATTGGTCCTCTAGCCTGGGCGCCGGACGGTGGATCGGGTAATACTTTTCCGTTTTGATTGGTCCCCGTTCGTCGACGGGATTGCCACACACATCCAAAACCCGCCCCATCACTCCATCTCCCACAGGCACGGAAATGGGTGCTCCGCTATCGATGACTTCGTAGCCGCGTTTGAGACCTTCGGTGCCGGCCATCGAGACGGACCGGACCCAGTGGTCACCGAGGTGCTGCTGCACTTCAAGTGTCAGTTTGATCGGTTCATTGTCGACTTTAAACTCCACAGTCAACGCGTTGTAGATGGCCGGGAGGTTTTCCGTGAATTCAACATCCACCACCGGACCGACGACTTGAACAATTTTACCTTTATTCATGGAGCACTCTTTCGCTACTCATTTCCAAGTTGGCCGCCGGCAATTTCGAGGAGTTCCTTGGTGATATTGCCCTGTCGCAGCTTGTTGTATTCGAGGGTTAAATCATCTGTCAGATCAGTGGCACTGTCCGTGGCGTTCTTCATGCCCACCATGCGGGCACTCTGTTCACTGGCTTTTGCTTCCAACAGAGCCCTGTAAATAAAAATGCCGAGATAATGCCCCAAGAGAAAGGAGAGAACCTCCTCCGGACTGGGCTCAAAGAGGACATCGGTTGTGTCGGCGGCTAGTGCCGCTTCAGATTCCACACCACGGAGCGTCAGTGCCTTGATTTCACCAATGGGCAAAAATTCCACCACGGTTACCTTCTGCGACAGGGTGTTGATGAATAGCGTTGTGACGAGCTTCACTTCATCCACCTCGCCCTTCAAAAACAGATCGCGAGCGAAGTTGGCGATCGCCCGGGCTTCGTCGAACCGCGGCGAGTCCCCATACGTAAACTCGGCCGCCAATTGCCGATGGGTTCGGGCGATAAACTGTGCTGCGCGCTTGCCAACTGCAATGAACACAGTCGTCGCCGGATCAAACTGTGTCGCTGCTCGAAACAGGTTGGTGTTGAGCGATCCGCACAGCCCTTTATCCGTGCCAATAAGGATCACCGCCCGCTTGCGAACAGTACGCACCTCCTGTAATGGATGGGCGAAATCGTGAGCATGGGTCGTGGCGTACCGCTGGATGCGGTAGAGCAGTTGGGCGAACGGCCGCGTCTTCAGCGTGGCCTGCTGGGCCTTGCGCATCTTCGAAGCGGCCACCATTTGCATTGCCCGGGTAATCTGGGCGGTGCCTGTGATTGACCGAATGCGTCGGCGAAGTTCACGTGGGCTGTGCATGTCTCACCATTTCGTGTTCATTTCCAGGTTTGCTTGAATTCTTCGGCGGCCGCCTTCAACTCCGCCTTCAAAGCGTCACTGAGCTCCTTTTCCTTTCTGATTTTGCTCAACAACTGGCCTTTGCGCGTGGTGAAGTATTCGGTCAACTTGTTCTGGAACTCCTTCACCCGCGCCACGGGCACCTGATCCAGGTAACCGTTTTGCGCCGCCCAAATCACGGCCACCTGAATCTCCACGGGAACCGGGTTGTACTGCGGTTGTTTGAAAATTTCCATGATGCGTTTGCCGCGATCAATCTGGGCTTGCGTTTTTTCGTCGAGGTCGGAGCCAAACTGAGCGAACGCCGCCAGTTCCCGAAACTGGGCAAGTTCACCCTTGAGCTTTCCAGCTACTTGCTTTACGGCTTTGAGTTGCGCCGCCGAGCCAACGCGCGAGACGGAGATGCCAACGTTGATCGCGGGCCGCACACCTTGATGGAATAAATCGGTCTCTAAGAAGATCTGCCCGTCGGTAATCGAAATGACGTTCGTCGGAATGTACGCCGAAACGTCGCCGGCCTGGGTTTCGATGATGGGCAAAGCCGTCAGGGAGCCATTGCCATACTTTTCGCCGACCCGAGCCGCACGTTCGAGCAAACGACTGTGAAGGTAAAACACATCGCCGGGGTACGCCTCGCGGCCTGAGGGGCGCTTCAACAGGAGCGACACTTGCCGGTATGCCACGGCCTGCTTGGAGAGGTCGTCGTAAACAATTAACGCGTCCATGCCGTTGTCCATGAACCATTCACCCATGGCTGCGCCGGCAAACGGTGCGAGATACTGGTTAGCGGCGGAGTCTGAGGCTGGGGACGCCACAACGATGGTGTATGGCATCGCGCCTTCCTGCTCCAGGACGGAGATAACCCGCGCGATGGTAGATTGCTTCTGGCCGATCGCGACGTAGATGCAGTAGAGCGGTCGGTAGTCCTTGTCACCAGCCAACTCGGCGGCTTTATTCAGCCGAGCTTGACTAATCATTGTGTCGATGCAAATTGTGGTCTTGCCAGTACCACGATCACCGATGATCAATTCGCGTTGGCCGCGACCAATCGGAATCATTGCATCAATCGGCATGATGCCGGTCTGTACCGGTTGGTTAACGGAGCGGCGGCGAATAATACCTGGCGCTGTTTTTTCAACAGGATAAGTCTTGTCGCTCTTGATTGGCCCTTTGCCATCGATAGGCTCGCCCAGCAGGTTTACAACGCGGCCCAGGAGACCCTTGCCCACGGGCACTTGCAAAAGCTTGCCGGTGGTGCGCGCTTCGCCACCCTCTTTGAGTTGCGTGTAGTCCCCGAGTATCACAACGCCGACTTCGGTCTCATCGAGATTCAATGCCAGACCGGTGACGCCATTTCCGAGGTCGATCATCTCGTTCAGCATGGCGTCGCTCAAACCTTCGATCTTCGCAACACCGTCGCCAACTTCCCGGATGACCCCAACGTTTTGTTTTGCCGCCGTAGATTTGGCGGTCGCGATTTGATCCTGAATTTCCTTGAGTAAGTCAGTCATAGTCACCTTGCTTCAGAAACTTTTTTCCAGGGCCGCGAGCCCGGCACGCACACTGCCATCATAGACATCGCATCCCACTTGAATGCGCATTCCGCCGATCAACTCCGGGCGTTGGGCGAACTTGGTGGTTAATCCTTGTCCGTAGCGACGCTCCAAGCTGCTCTGCACCGCCTTCTGTAAATCAACTGCTAACGGGGTGGTACTCTCGATGGTGGCTGTGTGTTGGGCGCGGTCGAGTTTTACCAACCGCAGAAAATGAGCGAGAAGGGGAATGCAATCCCGTTCACCAGTCGCGACGACGCGTTGCACGACTTGCCGGGCACGGTTTTCGTCGAGCAAGCCATTCACCAAGCATAAGCGGTACAGTTGCTTGGCTTCGCGTTTCGCTTTTTTGGTGATTTTCATAGTTAGACCGCAATCTGTTTGGACGTTTCCTCGACCAGGCGGCGCTGGTCTTCCGGGGTCAGAATCTTTCCCGTAACGGTGGCCGTTGCCTGCACCACAAGTTTGCCCACCTCACGTTTAAGTTCGGCAAGCATCCGATCGTGATCCAGGGCTGCGGCTTCGTGCGCCTTTGTCATGATCTGTGCGGCAGCGGCGATAGCCTTGTTGGTTTCCTCTTGCTGGACGCGGGCCGCTGCGGCACGGGCTTCTTCGATGAATTTGGATCCCTGGATGTGGGCTTGGGCCATTACTTCCTGGCGTTGGCTTTCGGTCTTGTCTAACTCCGCTTTGATTTTTTCCGCGTTAGCGATCCCAAGTGCGATTTGCTGACGCCGCTGTTCCAGCATTGCGAGAATACGGCGATAAGCGAACTTGTAGAGGATGGCGCACACAATTGAGAAACTGATGATTTGCGCTCCCAAATGCGGCCAGTCTACGCCGAAGGTACGGGCGATCTGCGCGACCTGGCCATCGCTCTCAGCACTCTGGACGGCGATCAAGAAAAGAAAAGCATTCATGCCTCTACCCCCTGCCGGGTCATCACTGTTTCACTAGGAACAAGGCGTAGAACACAATTGCTTCGGCGAAGGCGATGGCCAGGATTGCTTGGACCATAATCTTCGTTGATGCGCCGGGATTCCTTCCCACTGCTTCAGAAGCTTTCATGCCGATTAGTCCCACAGCCAGTGCTGCTCCCAACGCCGCCAAGCCAACATGAAGATTTCCTGTTATTTCTCCTAACAAAATGAGTGCAAACATATTCCGTACCTTCCTTTGCTATCTCGCTGGCTCCCGCGATTAAACACGGTCAAGCTGGCGGAAATTCTTTATTCAACCTTAGGCTCTGCTGCCGGTGTCGCTTCCTCGTGTTGACAAATCAACAGCGTGAATACCGCGCACAACAACATGAAGACCAAGGCTTGCACCAAGCCCACCAACAATTCCATAAAGTAGAAGGGAATGGGCAGCAACCAGCCAAAACCGGGCTTGAGTTTTGCCATGGTATCCAGCATGGTCTCTCCCGCAAAGACGTTGCCGTAGAGACGAAAGCTGAGAGAGATCGGCCGAAACAGAATGGAAATAATTTCCAGACAGCCGGACGCAAAAAATACGACGACCATCAGCACTTTCAAGAAACCAGTTGTCTCGCCTTTCGGCGCAAATAATTCCTTCAGGAATCCAATGAAACCATCTTCCTGTATCGCCCAAACGATCCAACAGCCGAAGAAAATCAGGGCCATGGCAAAGGTAAGATTCAGATCGGCGTTCGCGCCGCGGAGCAGCGGTTGATCAACCACGAAGCCGTTGGGAGTCTGATATCCCCACCCAATCGAGCCGACTCCAGGAATGAGACCAAACCAATTTGCAGACAAAATGAAAATGAAAATGGTGGCCAGAAACCAAAACGTGCGCTTTACCAGATGTGGGCCAATAATGCTTTCCAGGAAATCGTATAGACCTTCGATAAGCCATTCCAGGAGGTTCTGGGCGCCGCTTGGGACACCCGTCATGTTCCGAGTCGCGATTCTGGCGAAAACGATCAAGGCGATCGCGACAATCCAGCTGACAACCATAGAGTTGGTTACGAAGCCGCCCCAATGTTCGATTTTGACGGCGGACTGCGGCAGGCCATGTTCCTGCACTGCGGCAAGGACGTTGCTGGCAGGCATGACTATCCCCAACAACACCCAGCGTTGGAGCATGATTTTCATCTCACCTAAGTTCTAGATGAGGCGCATGCTCACAACAACTGGGAATTACCCTAGTCCTACACCGACCGCTCCTTGGAACCCTGCTTTATGTTTCTCCGCGCATTTCATCTTAACTGTGGGGGATGGTACCTCTTCCTGCTTGCACACTAGGGCTTTTCCTAGTTGTCGCAGGTGTCGGATCGGGGTAAACGGTAAAGGTAGGACACGCTCCAAAGAGCTGGAACATCCCATGATTCACATTTTGGGACGACGTTAAGTTTTTATTCACGATAAGGAGTCACTTCAATGGCCAAAAACGCTGCATCAGAGGAAGAAAAACCTCTGAAGGGTAAGAAATACGAAAAGGAACTGCGGCGACTCCAGGCTGAACTTTGCAAATTGCAGGACTGGGTCAAATACAAAGGGTTGCGGGTGATCGTTATTTTCGAAGGCCGCGATGCCGCCGGCAAAGGTGGCACGATCCGCGCCCTCACAGAGCGAGTAAGTCCAAGAGTGTTCCGGCTGGTAGCGCTGCCAGCCCCTTCGGAGCGCGAGAAAACACAGATGTATATCCAGCGCTTTATGAACCATTTCCCGGCCGCTGGCGAGATTGTGATCTTCGACCGCAGCTGGTACAACCGTGCCGGAGTCGAGCACGTGATGGGGTTTTGTTCCAAGGAGGAATATCAAATTTTCCTTAGACTCTGCCCAACGGTGGAACACTACATCGTCAATGCCGGGGTCGTCCTGATCAAATACTGGCTGGAAGTTGGTCAGAAGGAGCAGCAACGCCGGTTCGAAGCGCGCATCAAGGATCCACTCCGCCAGTGGAAGTTGAGTCCTATGGACCTCGAATCTTTCAGCCACTGGTACGACTACTCTCGGGCGCGGGACAAAATGCTACAGGCTACGGATACGGAGCATGCTCCGTGGTATCTGGTCCGCTCTGACGACAAACGCAAGGCCCGTCTGAATTGCATCTCCCATTTGCTGAGCTTGATCCCCTATAAGAAAGTTCCTCACGAGAAGATCAAATTGCCGAAACGCAAGGAAAAAGAAAGCTATAACGATCAGGCAACGCTTAAGGGCCGTAGATTTATCCCAGAGACATATTGAAGCGGGTCTGTTCAGGGTCTTCACAAAAATTGTCTCGACGGGGAAATAGGTACCGACAGAGTCCGCGGTGCAATTCGTGCCGTCGCGCGGGTGTGATCCGTGTCAGGTTTGATGTACTTTGCGCCGCCGCGTAAGGCCATGGGCCAATTAAAAAGCTCCGTGCTGCTGTTGTCCCCCTCCCAATTGGTCCCTTAAAATAAAAGCTCGATAGTGATTGCCTGATTGCGGCGTAGATAACAAATTCAATGGGGATGGGGACCTTCCCTAAAGGGCAGTAGACTGCCTCACTGTTCCATTCCTATAGTGCTCTTAGGCGAAGGACCTGAAGCAGCCAGCGGGATTCAGGTCCACAGGTAAGCCCTTGCCAGAAAATAAATTGGAGAAATATACCTGAGATGCATCCCTCTGTCCATTCGCAACGGCATGTGAGAACCACTCGTTATCGGGAACGCAGAGTGGCTTCGGAAAGTGTGTTTTTGAACAAAGCGCGTCCACGCATCCTGATCGCGGACGACCAGGCTGTATTCGCTGACGCCTTGGGCGGCTATCTGGAGAAAACCTACACCGTCATTGGGATTGTGAACGAAGGCCACTCTCTAGTGTCGGAGGCTGTCCGGCTACGGCCTGACGCAATCGTACTGGAAGTTGCCATGCCAATGCTAAATGGGCTGGATGCTGCCAGACGAATCAAAGAGCAAGTCCCCCACGTCAAGTTCATCTTTTTGACCATACAGGACGACCCGAACCTCGCCGCCGCGGCCTTGGAAATGGGTCCCATCGGATTTGTTCTGAAGCACTCTACCGGGCAGGAACTCCTGAATGCGATTGATCAGGTATTGATGGGCAAGCCCTATTTGACCCCGAAGCTTAGAACGGGCGACTGGGCGTTAGCTAAGGCAAGAGCCAAACAGTACTCCAAACCGATGACCTCGCGACAAAGAGAAGTTCTCCAACTGACTGCCGAGGGACGGCCTGCGAAAGAAGTCGCCGATCTCCTGGATTTGAGTAAGAAGACCGTGGAGTTCCACAAACAGCGCATTCGACAATCGTTTAACCTCACGAGCAGCGCCGACATGGTCTTATTTGCATTGAAGAATGGGTTGATCGCGCAGAAGGCATGAACGTCGCGTGTGAGTTCCGCCCATTGGGCGGAAATTCCTGATTGACCGGGTAAGCAATAGCCTAGAATGTCTGGACCTGCTCCTCCGGTAAGTTCGCGCTAATCAGGGGTTGACGTTCAAGGCGACCGCTCTTCGTTGACCGGGTTCATTTCGCCAACCTAAGATGAGTCCCCAATGACGGAATCACCGGTCGGAAGAACCTTCTCGCACTATCGCGTTCTTAGACAGCTCGGCGCTGGCGGCATGGGTGTGGTGTACGAAGGCGAGGATTTGAACCTTGGCCGGCACGTGGCCATGAAATTCTTGCCGGCGGATTTAGCGCAAGACCCTCAGATGCTCGAGCGATTTCGCAGGGAGGCGCGAGCCGCCTCGGCACTTAATCATCCCAACATCTGCACGATTTATGAAATTGGCGATGCGGAAGGCCAAACATTTATCGTCATGGAGCTCCTGGAAGGCCTAACGCTGAAACAATTGATTGGCGGGAAGCCTCTGAAAGCGGATGTACTTCTGGACATCGGCTGCCAGATTACAGACGCGTTGCGTGCCGCGCATACCAAAGGCATTATCCATCGCGACATCAAGCCAGCAAACATCTTCATCACGAGTGACGCGCAAGCCAAGCTGCTGGATTTCGGATTGGCAAAGGTGGCCAGGTCAGCGGATGAAGAGAGTTCCGATGCGACTCTGGACCCTTCTCTGACTACAGTTGGATCGACTGTAGGAACCATTGCTTACATGTCTCCGGAGCAGGCGCGTGGCAAGCCACTGGACGCGCGAACCGATATTTTCAGCTTTGGTGCGGTGTTATACGAGATGGCGACTGGACTTCAGCCATTCCGTGGGGATTCCACTGCCGATATTTTTGACGGTCTTCTGAATCGCGCGCCTGAAACGCCGGTGCAACTGAATCCAGCTTTGCCGGTTGGGTTAGAGCGCGTTGTGAACAAAGCGCTTCAAAAGGACCGGGAGCAGCGCTACCGGGACGCTGCGGAAATGCGGGCTGATCTTCAGCGGCTGAAATACTCCACAGAATCACATCAGCTTGATGAAACAGAGACATTAACGGAGCTGGGGATTCCGTCCAAGGTAGTTGCTCCTCAGACTAACGGGGTTTCCTCTTCTTTGCGGGTCGAGCAGACTGTCGGAAAACCCAAGAACCGGAGATATGTTTGGATCGCTTCCGGGACGATGGCGGCATTTTGTCTTGCGGCTGGTGGCTGGTTCCTATTTGGAGGGCATCGTGGACCGGCCCTCACGGAAAAAGACAGCGTGGTGCTCGCTGATTTTACGAACACCACGGATGATGCAGTTTTCGACGATGCACTGAAACAAGCCTTGGCGGTAGACCTCGGACAATCCCCATATCTCAACATCGTTTCGGACAGCAAAATCCGGACGGCCTTGAAAGAAATGACGCGTCAGCCCGGCCAACGATTGACGGACGACATTGCGCGCGAAGTATGCCAGAGGACCGGAAGCAAAGCAGTCATCGGCGGATCGATCGCGAGACTTGGGAAACAATATGTTGTTGGGCTGAATGCCATTAACTGCGCCACCGATGACCCCATTGCCAGGGAGCAGGCTGTGGCAGCCGGTAAGGAGCAGGTCCTCGAAGCGTTGGGGAGCGCTTCAGCGAAGTTGCGCGGCGAGCTGGGAGAATCCCTGCACTCAATCCAGCAATTCGATGTCTCGCTTGATCAGGCGATGACGCCCTCCCTTGAAGCATTGAAGGCCTACAGCCTAGGAAGAAAGCAGAACAGCGCGGCAGCGATTCCTTTTTATGAGCAGGCAATTCAATTGGACCCCAATTTCGCCGCAGCTTACGCGCGTCTTGGAACAATGTATCGAAATATTGGCCAACCAGCGAAGGCGGGCGAATACATTACCAAAGCCTTCGAGCTCCGCGAGCATGCAAGCGAGCGAGACAAGCTTCGCATCACCGCCTCCTACTATGGGTTTGTCACCGGAGAGCAAGAGAAGACCATACAGACTTATCAGTTGTGGATGCAATCGTATCCCCGAGACTGGCTGCCTTTTCTAAACATAGGCGTTGCGTATGGCAGCATCGGGCAGTACGAAAAGGCAGTGGAGGCAACCCGTAAGTCGCTGGAATTGTACCCGGAGAACGTCACTGCTTACGAGAATCTAGGGACTTATTCTCTCGCCATCAATCATCTGACTGAGGCGAAGGGCGCCACGTATCAGGCATTCGCGCGCAATTTGGACGAAGAAGCCCTGCACACGAACCTCTACAGTCTGGCATTTTTGCAGGGCGACACCCTGGAAATGGCCAAGCAGACAGCATGGTTCGAGGGCAAGCTCGATGTGGAGAATGAGATCCTTGGGTTGGAAGCAAGCACGAAGGGCTACTATGGCCAGCTCAAGAAAGCACGGGAACTCACGCAGCGAACGGTTGTGTCTGCCGAAAGCGCACAAAACCAGGAAGCGGCAGCATTTTGGATGGCGGATGGCGCCCTTCGCGAAGCCTTGTTCGGTAATTTCGGCCTGGCAAAGGAGAAAGTGGATGCGGCGCTGAAACTGGCCTCGGGAAGCCGCGACGCGGTCAGTGAGGCAGGACTAGCGCTGGCATTGATGGGCGATGCCTCTCGAGCGCAGGCTACTGCGGATGATTTGAACAAGCGCTTTGCCCTAAATACTCTTACACAATCGGTCTGGCTGCCAACTATTCGGGGACAGATCGCGATTCATCGCAAGACCCCAACTGCCGCGATCGAGACTCTGCAGACGGCAATTCCATTCGAATTGAGCACGGGAGTTGAACAACCGAACTATTCCTGTATCTACCCGGCGTACATCCGTGGACAAGCATACCTGGCCGCTAAGCAAGGTACCCTGGCAGCGGAAGAGTTCCAGAAGATCATGGATCACCGCAGTCTCGTTCAAAATTGTGCTACGGGTGCACTCGCACATCTTGGACTTGCGCGTGCATTGGTCATTCAGGGAGACAAGGTCAAAGCTAAGGTTGCGTATCAGGACTTCCTGACACTCTGGAAAGACGCCGATCCGGACATTCCCATCCTGATCGCTGCCAAAGCCGAATATGCAAAGCTGTGATGGAGCCTCTTAGCTTATTGCGCGCCCATCAGAGCCTTCAGCTTTGTGTAGGCCTGTCGATATTCGATCTCGGCCCGAAACATGTCGGCTTCCATTTTCGCCTGGGCCGATTCGATTTCTGGGTCGCCGGGTTTGTAGCTCGCCTCAACCACTTGAGTTGCGGACACCATCCGGCGCGCCAATTGGTAAAGTTCGCGCGAGCGGTCCATTTCGAAATAGCTGTTCTTGACTGCCGCGGCTACTTTGGCCTTGACTAATTCAACACCCAGATCCGCCGCTTCGGCGTTTGCTTTGCTTTCTTTCACTCCGTGCTCGCGCTTGCCGAAATTAAAGATGGTCCAGGAGGCCGAGGCCCCGATATACCCGAAAGACCGGGGAAGGACGAGATTAAGTGAGTCTTGGAATGCGTAACCACCCAGCACCCCGACAGTCGGAGCATACTCCATCTTCGATATTTTTTCGGCCGCATGCGCTTTTATCGAGGTTTGTTCCGCCTCCACGACTTCAGGATTCGCCACCATCGCCTTGTCGGTAGCTTCTGCAAGCGATATGTGTTCAACGAAAGGTTCAGGGGGAACAAGTTCCAGTTTTGTTCCTTCCGGCAGGCCGAGCATTCCATTCAGTGAAGCGGTCAACTCCTTCACCCTGTTTGCCGGACCAACGACTGCCTTTTCGGCGTTGATCATGTCCGTCTCTTGTTCCGTCGAGACGCTTGGCGTCCCCGAGTTGCTCGCTGTCATCCATTTTGCCTGGATTTTCCTGGCGTCCGCTTTAGAGCTGGTAAGTTCCCGCTGGGCAACCAGCAAATCAAAGAAGTCTTTCTCGATTTTGCCAGCCGCTTCCGTCACCGGCATTCCCGCTTTTGCCCGGGCGATGTTTTCGTCCGCGCGTGCAATTTTCACCAGTTGATAAATCGCAAAAAGTGGCGTGATCGGTTGAACTGCCATGACGTTAACAGAGTTCTGATCCTTGTTGATGATGTTGACGGGCACCTGACGTTGGTTCCCCATGGGACCCTGCAATGTGAGCACATCGCCCGGCTGCTTGTTGAAGTGAAGGTCTACAAATGAAGTACTTATGTTTGGAAAATAATTTGCCTGCACGCCTAGCCGATGCTGTTTCGCGGCTTCGACCTGCAGTTCTCCGAGCCGCACGAGCGGACTACTCGCTGTTGCTGCGGCCTGCTTTGCTTCATCCAGGGTGAGCCTGCACACGCCATCAGAGCCGGGTGTCAACACCGTCGCTGCAAGTGCGATCCCTCGAGCAGAAAAACTTACATTTCTGACGGAACCTGTTTTGAAGCCCAAATCTACTGTGTGAAGTGCGCTTGGCAGCACTGCAACTGGAAGAGGCGACTGAATTCCGTTTGGGGCCTTATCGGCGCTATCTTGAGCGGAAGCCCCAAGGCAAGCGAAGAGTATCCCCAAAGCCAGAGCTGCACTCCGATACCATCCGTGGGTGTGACGTGTCATACCACTCCTCCAAGATTAAACAGGTTCAAAATTCTCAATCCCCTCGTCGAGCCAATGTGTAGCTTGTCGGCTGCAGCGCTCCATTCATGTGTCGCCGCCTGTCAACGGCGGAAGCTTATTGGTTCTTTTCCAGAGCGTCCTTGATGGCCATCAGGGACTTTTCCAGAGAGGAAGCCGACCGGCTCACCGCGACCTTACGGACTATAGAGCCCTTAAAACCGGTTAACCCGGCCTGCTCCGATCCCATAAACTTGATGAGGTAAAAGCCAGGTTGCTTCGGATCGTCGCCGCGGACGCAAAAGGTGAGGTCCAGGGCCGTCTCAAAGTAGTGGCTCGCGTAGAGCTGTTTCTCCGCAATCGTGTAGGCCGGCTCATGCGGATTGTTGCCCGGCATACTCACTACTTGCACGATTCGAAGCGTCGGCTTCAAACCAAACTTCACTTTGTCCCAATAGAACACGTCCTCTGTGTTAGCAGGCTTGGCTTTGGGATAGTCGAGAAGGTAGTTGTACAAATCCGGTACTACCTTCGGTAGAAGCTGGCTGTAGCTGAGCATGTACTTGAATTGCTCTGGCACGTTCGTGGGGTTTTTCTTATCGTTGTAAACCCCCAAGGCTTGGTTGCCTTCTATCTGATAGGCGAGCAGACGCTGGATTACAATCCCGTGGAGATACTGATTCACTTTTTCTTCCGCGTCGGGAGCAGAGAAATCAACGGATTTCTGAAGCGCTTCGATGCTGCTGGCGGGCACCTGGAGCTCACAGTCGTCGGCCTTGCAATTCTTCAACGCCTTTATGTCCTCGCTGTCATAGGCGTAGCCCTTTAAGTCAGAGAGTTGCGGAGGATTGCTGAATTTCTCAATGGCTTCGTATCCCGGGACCTGGCGAAGGCGGTCAAAATCATAGGCGAGCTTGAGATATCGTTCCGGAGGGGCGTTGACGTAGACCGCTCCGAATACGAAAATTTCATCGGGAATGCGCGACTTCGCGACCTTCGCAACCGCGTGTCCACCCCGTATAGCCGCAATCTGATCCTGACTCAGCCCGACATTTTGCTGGAAATAGGTATTCAGTTCTGAAGTTGTCTGAGCGCCACAGTGCATCGCGGCTCCAACAAGTAGGGCCATAAGCACTGCAACTCGCGCCACAGTTCGGCTCATTGCACCCTCCACGTTTTCTTGCCGGGCTTGCTCCTGCGTCCTCAACGACTTCATTTCTGCCTCTTGTCTCCCCCACTGACCGTCCGCGATTTTTCTACGAGGCCCGTTTGTTACTTCTCGACTATTTCTTCGGGAACAAGAGTGTGAAAGCCATCCTGAATGTCCAGGATGAGGCGCCGGGCGGATGCACAGCGTTGCCAAAGAAAAAAGTTTGGACGTTCACGGTCTGGTGTCCAAGTTTCCAAATGCGCCCGGGACCCCCGCCGATGGGTACGACCCATCGCCCGCCATTGGTCATTTCCCAGTTGGCCGTAATGCCGCTCGTAGTGAGGGTTAGATACCAAGCGTGCTTTAAGTTGTAGTTGAGGAACGGTTGTAGGTAGAGCTGGTTTACGTCGGGCTTGTCCTTATGACCGGCGACAGACCAGATATTATTGACGAGCACGCCAGCGGTCCCAAACTTGGGTTGTACCAGGGCGACAAAAGTCGGTCCGATGCCGAATTTCCCCTGGCTCAACAGGGCCTGCGACGCCGTGGGCACCAGAAAGATCGGTCCAGCTCCCCAAATCACTTTACTGTGTTTAGGAGAGAAGAAAAATTGGGGTTGCATGTCCCCCAAGCCGTACGCTCCGGTCTGAAATAGCACCGGGGGACCAGATTCCTGGGGTATAGGAACAGCATAAGGTTGATAGATGACCGGCGTAACGAAGCGCGAAATGAGATTCCAGTTTTCTCCGAGACTAACCGGAATTACCGGCTGAATATTCATTACGTTCTGGACTCGATCAGCTGGGCCGATGCCGAAATTCCAGTTCTCTTGAATGGGAAGGCTGATCATACTGGCAATCGGGTTCTGGGCGTCCCTCCGTGCTTGTTCCTCCGCAGCTATGTTGGGAGTGGGCTGGGGCTGTGCAGCCTGGGCGGGTTGCGGAGTCGTCTGCCCGGTCGGTCCTTCCTCTGCAGCTCGCAGGTTCTGTGCGGTCTGCACCGGTTGTACGTCTTGCGCCCTGGATGAAGGTGCCGGAGCACCATGCAGGATACAGATCAGCATGGCGGAGAGAATGGACCGTTTGCGTGTCCCTGCCATCATCCTCAAGTTGTGGGCAACAAATGTGGAAATCCTCCCGACACCGATCCGGGAATAGCATGCAGTCAGGGCCACGAGCACACGAGGAACGCCGGCCGGTTTGGCTTCGTGCGCCGAATGGGTGAACAATGTTCGTACTCCATTCATAGTCGCTGTCCTTCCCTCTTCCTTCTCCAAGGCCAAAATCTCTCGATCCGCCGGCGCGCAGCACTACCATATCGTCGCCCTGCTTAACGGCGACCACGCGCCACTGGTAATTCGCTTAGGTGACCTGTGCTGATGAGCACTATAGGCAGCTGCGGAAAATGCCGTCTACTGCCCTTTGGGGAAGGTCCGCACGGGCTCCGGGAAGATGCCCGCCTCCTGAGTCAGTGAGGTTTCTAGCTCACTCCGATATCGCCATCGGTACGGCGGGAATTGGGGATGCAAGTTCAGCTTGTTCAGTACACCTAACATTGTTCGAGGTGACTGGAGCTGTTAGTAAACGAATTGAATGCGCGTTTGCAGAGCCGTGGTGTAGCCGGTCAGGCCAACGCGGTTGAGGCTGGTAAAGCCCCCCGCGATGGCGAATCTCCACCAACGATTTGGGTACCAGCTGAAATCAAGAAGACCTTTATCCATCACCCCGCCGTGGACCGACTTATTGTCTAAATCAAGCCGCGAGTATCGGGCCGCCAGTTCAAACGCTCCCCAGCGGTGCTCTGGAATGAGGCGCCGCGCGAAGCCAACATTGCGATCGTACGGCCGGTGCTCCCCGGTAATGATCCACGAGCCGGTAACATAGACTCCGTAGAAAGATGGGTTGGCGAATTGGGTTGCATTCACATAGGATCGAACATATTCCGTCAGAACCGAAAAGTTGTCGTGATTCCAGAGGCCTTCGAGTCCAAACTCCTTCTGATTGGAAGCCGCAATGTTACCCGTATCGACGTAGTTGCTCGTCACATCCGATTCGGGCTTCCCGCGCAACTGGACGAAACCGTCGGTCGCCCCTGCATAGCGGACCCCCGCTCCTACGTGCAGATACCTGGAGCCTTCCTCATTGATCGAAACCAGTCCGGTTACTCGAGCCGCGAAGTGGTTGCTTGACCCGTCGAAGGGCCGTTTTTGCACCCACCAGTCGTTGTACCACCCGCCTGAGTAAGTCACCCGCTTTTCGAATAAGGTGTTGCTTAGAGTGACGCCCACATTTCGGGAAGTAAAGAACGGATTTAATACGCGCTCAAGCGAAGGGAGAAATGGGGCATCACCAACCATCTCATAGATGAACGATTCCTTGTTCTTGCCAAACGTTATCGCGCCCAGTTTCCCGACGGGGAAAGTGAAGATCAGGTCGGAAAAGTTCCAGTACGGTTTCTTATTTTGGGGAGCATCAAAACCATTCCAGGCATAGGACGCAAAGTAATGCACCCGGTATGACTCGGGCCCGATTCCCCCGGAGAGCATGAAGCGGGTGGAGCGGTCGTTCCATTGATCGCGTTGGACGCCGACTTGAGTGACGCTATCTGTGTCTTGCCAAAACGCGTTGTAGTCGGCAAGCACGGCTAAACCAAACCGAACTGTGAAATATCTATCGCTATAACTGGTCCAGCGTGTCACTTTTTCTGGGACGTCCGGAGCAACGAACTTTCGTTCTTTGACTTCCTCGGAATCCTGGGTGGGAAACACGGGGGTCCCGGAAAGGGCGGCGGCTTTTGACTCGGGCTGCGGAAGGTTCGGGTCGGTTCCGCCGGCATGGGGCGACTGAGGCGTCTGTCCAGTCCCAGAGTCTTGATCCGGGAGTTGCTCGTCGCCGGTGGTTTGCACCGTTTGAGAATTATTGTCTTGGGCAGACACTTGCAGGCTCAAGCCCAAAACCAATCCAAGCGCGAATAGAGAGTTGCCGACAATGAGTTTCATCGCTCTATGATCATTTATTGCGATGCGCACCTAGAAAACCCGGTCCAACTGGAAGAACCATTCGTAGTGACCGGTATCACCTGCGCTGGCCCCAATGATCGCGCGGGCAGCAACGACGACGATCGCCACCAATGAATTTATTTCCCGCCTTTAGTTGGCCATTCATAGGAATGCCCTTTAGGCACTATTGGCACAGGCTCGAAATGCGGTCTACTGCCCTTTGGGGAAGGTCCGTACGGATTCCGGGAAGATGCCAGCCTTCTGCGTCAGTCGGGTCAAGGGAGTTTCATCTCAACCGTTGCTGCCCCGAACTCAACCGAGCAACTTCAGACCCAATTGGAGGAGTTGGTTCACTGGAATTGCCAGGAACATAACGGGAACCATGGGCAACGCCGCCGCCAGGGTCAAGGACATCAGAGTTGGCTTATCAACCGGCACAATTCCCATTTGTCTCACGACAAGGAAGCTGCTTCCGAGGTCGATCAAGGAGCACGGGTCATTGGACCCCAGGATAACTTCATTGGATGATGGCTTGTTCTGAATCCACTTTTGATCAAACTGCTGATTGTGTTCGGCAACCAGCGCGCCATATTCAAGCAGCGCCTTCTTCTTAATTTTGTACAGAACCGGCGAGACGACCAGAAGCGGGGACACAAGAAGGATAATCGCGATAACCGCGTAAGCAATCATAGGAAACTTCATGGACGAGAGGGTTGCCCCCTGATAGGCGATGGCGTTCGCGACTTGCGAAGCGATGACGGTCCCACCGGCAAAGACGATGGGGCTAAAGGCCTCCTGGCCTTGCGAGAGGAAACCGAGACCGGCGGCCATGTCGGAGTGGGTGGCAACCAGATATAACCTCATTCTTGATACACGCCAAAGTAAAAGGGTCCCAAGAAACAATCGCCATATCCACCTCAACAACAAAAATCGAAAGAAGGGAACGCTTACATAGTTGAACCACCAACCCGCCATGCTCAGTGCGCTGGCTCCGGTACCGATGGTGTGCCAGTTAGAAATACCACTCATCAATAGTTCGGTCTTGACGAAGAGGGAAGGCAAGAAGGCGGCAAGCAGCAACAAGAGTTCCGGCAAAGCACGGTCTCGCAAACGACTGGTCTTTTCGAGCAACTTCTGAAAAACAGGGACGTCTGCGTCAGCTACCAGCTTGGACGTGAGAAAGTTAAGAGTAAGGATTCGCCATTTCTGGTCAATTCCCGATTCCGCCAGGATCAGAATGGGAAGGGCGATCAAGAAACGTACATTTACAGCAAAATCTCGAAGAAATGGAATTGTGATGTCCTGGCCTAGAGCCCGTCCTTGTACCAGGGAAAGCACAAATAGCGGAAGCCAGGTAATCAGGACGGCGAACAAAGTTTTGCGAACCAGCAAATGGGGCACGTCCTCGCCATGGCCCAGACGAACTAATAGCCAATCCAGCGCCCCCCCACGAGTGAGGGAGAAGTTGTCGAGCGCCGAGGATTTCGTCTCAACCATGAATGTACGCCTTATGTATGGGCAAATTAAACTTCCATCTAAACCACACTCACCGAGTATCGAAGAAGTCTTTGCTCTTCTGTCCTTTCCGAGGTTGGTTCGGTCATTTCAACCTCTCGATATGGTTGAGCTTCCACGACAGTGCGGTGCCTAGGCATGCCAAGCAACGATATAAACCGTGAGAAAAGGCCGTCTACTGCCCTTTGGGGAAGGTCTGTACGGATCAGACAGCATGAAAATCTGCAGGTGCCAGGTTAGCTCCTTGACCGCAGAACTAGGATGGCGTCCGATCAGCCTACAACGAACCGACAATTGTCGCGTGGTTACCTGTAGCCCTTACCCCAACTGTAAAGATACTCGACGCTGAAACCAGTATAAGCAGGGCCGTTTTGATGCACCAGTGCCTTGGCGAACTCGAAGACGAGCACGTTCCGCGAATTTAGCGAAACATTTACTTCGTTTCCCAAAGTGAAATTTTGCTGCGCATTTTTCTGGTCTGTGCCATTGATGAGGGTATCGCCGCGGAAGGAGTAGCGCGTATCCAGGGAGACCCAGAGGTTGTTGGAAAAGGAATAGCTGACGTGTCCTTCGAGTCCAGGTAGCGGCTGCTGCCGCAGGATTTCTTCTCCTCGATAGGAAGTATTGTCGGTGAAAAAATAAGCACTGGCATAGGCGTCGACTATCCACTTAGATCCAAAGGGATGCGAGATGCCAATTTCCGGCTTGAATGACCAGCGATCTGAACCAAGATTGATAACCTTCTTCGCATCGTATTGCCCGGTGGGCGCTGTGACCGTGAAGCTCACACCCACGCTGGTAGTCGGCTTGTAGTTCGCGAACTGCGTCACGTTGAGGGCCGGACCTCCCTTTACCAGCATAGCGAACTCATAACTAGAATCCCCCAAGTCTGTAATTGAGCCATGGATGCTGGTGTCGGTCACCGAACCATTCAGGCCTGCGAATGGGACACTGGCTTGTACCCAGGCAGTGCGATCAAAGAAGCCGAAATACCGGGTGTACTTTAGGGTTCCCTGATTCAGATTAATTTCCGCGCCCCCAATGATAAGCGAGGTGTCAATAGAGGCATTCGCGCGGGCGTGGGCGTAGGCCAACTCGAACTGATTGACACCCACGGGAGTGTTGTCGTAAGTGCGCGGATCTGTAAACTGGGCCCGCGCCTGGTCGGGGCTGCGAAGAACGGTGAGCAAGAAACAAAGGAAGGCCAGCCGTTTGCAAATGGCGCGGGCAGATGCGAAAAGCTCCGATAATGTCGTGTCCACGGCGATCGTTAAAGAGCTGGCCTTCTTTTTGGGTCTGTTGGTTGTTGGTGCCTGCCAAGCCGCCCGGGCTCTTGTAGAGTCAATTTCCCCTAGGAAGGCACTTGCGACCCAATGCTGAATCTCCATTTTGTGTTTCGGTTCCCGAACAATGAAGACTATAGGAATGTTGAGGAGATTCCGTCTACTGCCCTTTGGGGAAGGCCCGCGCGGAGTCCGGGAAGATGCCCACGTCTTGCGCCAGTCGGGTTAGGGGAGGGAAGCTGAGGTGTACTTGGGAGAGTAGCTAGGATCGTGATTATTTCGTGTGATTTTTGTCATTGCCCTCAACAGGTCAGCTGTTGTTGAATCGTCCTGATTACACGTCTGTCTAATTACGAAAGATGATAGGAACCCCGGCGATCTTTGTCAGGAGAGGGTGTCCTGACGTGGCTGGCTTGAGTCTGAATGAAGAGCGTTCTCAATTTCAAATGAGTCTGATTACGATCATCTGGTCCATGAGTGCGTCGGCCTGCCTCACATTGGCGGGTATTAACTTCCTGGTTTGGTGCAGGCACCGCGCGGCTTGGGCCAATCTGATCTTCTCTCTGCTGGCAACAGGGACCGCGGCCTGGACCTTTTGTGAATTGTGGATGATGCGGGCGGATACGCCGGTTGAATTCGCGACAGTACTGCGGTGGGGACACGTGGCGGTGTGGCTGATTATTGTGTCCCTCGTCGGCTTTGTGCACTTCTATTTGAAATCCGGTCGGCCATGGCTCGCATGGACGGTCTTCGGGACGCGCACGCTACTTCTCGTTGTCAATTTTCTGGTGGGGCAGAATCTCAATTACCTAGAAGTTACCCGTATCGGGCACATGAGGCTTTTCGGTGAATCCGTCGCGCTCGCCCAAGGCGTGACCAATCCCTGGATCCGGCTGGGCCAGCTAAATTTGGTGCTCCTCCTCATCTTCGTTGTAGACGCCACCCTCGCGACCTGGCGACGGGGCGACCGGCACGATGCAATCACCATAGGGGGAAGTATAATTTTCTTCGAACTTGTATCCACCAGCCAGTCCCTGTTGGCGTTCTACGGAATCGCCCGGACTCCCTATGTGGCGAGCGTATGCTTCATAGGCTTGGTCGCGGTAATGGGCTACGAGTTGAGTGGGGAAACGATCCGCGCCTCTCAACTCGACCGCAAATTGCAGGAGAGTGAAGCCGGGTTGCACGAGATCGAAGAAAGGATGACGCTGGCCGTCGAAGGTGCGGATTTCGGTATATGGATTCGGGATCTCATACGGAACGAAATCTGGGCGACAGACAAATGGCGGGCGTTGTTCGGGTATTCGAAATCGGAACGACTGGAACTCGACCGAATTCTGGAGCGTATCCACCCCGAAGATCGAGATACTGTCCGCCTAGTGCTTAAGAATTCGACACATGGCGATGGCAGCTATCAAGGAGAATATCGCGTAATGCTCCCGGGCGGCGAAATGCGCTGGATCGGTTCTCACGGTCGCGTCGAATGCGACTCTTCAGGAAAACCAATTCTCATTCGCGGTGTATCGCATGACATTACCGCGCGCAAGTTGGCGGAGATGGAGTCCCAAGAGTTGCGGAACGAGATAGCCCATGTAGGCCGCGTCTCCATGATGGGCCAGCTAGCCTCGGCGCTGGCGCATGAGATTAACCAACCACTCGGTGCCATACTGCGCAATGCGGAGGCGGCGGAACTCTACCTGGAAAATGCCTCGCCGGACCTCGAAGAAATCCGCGCGATTCTCGCCGACATCCGAAAGGACGATCAGCGTGCAGGGGCTGTGATTGACCGAATGCGCGCTCTGCTCCGGCGCCAGAGCTTGGATAAACGGCCCGTGGATGTGCGCGAATTTGTCGGCGAAGTCGTTTCTCTCGTACGTTCCGACGCTGCGGCACGCCACGTAAAACTGGAATTGACCGTGGCTAGCCATTTGCCGCCGGTGTCTGGCGATCTGGTGCATCTGCAGCAGGTGTTGCTAAACCTGGTCGTCAATGGCATGGATGCCGTCGATGAGGCCGGCGGGGGGGATAGGCGCGTCCGCGTGATCGCGTCGCTTGACGGACCACGGACGGTGGAGATCGCCGTGAGTGACTCCGGGCCAGGCATCCCGGCCGACAAACTCACACAAATTTTCGATCCGTTTTTCACCACCAAGGCGAAGGGCATGGGCATGGGTTTGCCGATCTGCCGCACCATTATCGAGGCACACGGTGGCCGGCTCTGGGCGGAGAACAAGAGTGAGGGCGGGGCGTCGTTTCGGTTTACACTGCCGATCGCGGAGGAGAGCGCCACAAAATGAACGAAGTTGCACCCATCGTTCACATTGTCGATGATGATGCGTCTTTTCTTGTCGCCATCGCGCGCTTGCTTCGGGCCCATGGATTCTGCGTAAAGACCTATTCGTCAGCGCATGAATTTCTGGCGCAACGTGCTGCAGACACACCTGGGTGTGTGCTGGCAGATTTGCAGATGCCGAAAATGAACGGACTCGATCTGCAATCCGCTCTCTCGCAGACTCCCAATCCGATGCCGATTCTCTTTCTGACTGGGCATGGAGATATTCCCTCGACCGTGCGAGCCATGCGCGATGGCGCCGAGGACTTCCTGGAAAAACGTGCTCCCAAAAAGAAGCTCGTCGATGCCGTGACGCGCGCTCTTGCCCGCGATTTTCGTGAGCGTGAGGTGCGTGCCCAGCAGCGTGAGCTACGCACGCGCTTCGACACGCTCACCGAGCGTGAGCTCCAAGTGCTTTCTCACGTTGTGCAGGGACGGCTCAACAAGCAGATTGCAGGGGATCTGGGCATCCACGAGCGAACAGTGAAACTCCATCGTACCGCGATCACTTCAAAATTGAAGGTGCAGTCCGTGGCGGAACTTACTCGGCTTACGCAAGAGGCCGGCATTTTCTCCGAGCCTGTGAGTACCTTCCCCAAAGGGTAGTAGACGGTGTCCGTTTTCCATTTCTATAGTGCTTATCGGTGAAGAACCTGAAGTTGCCCACTGGGATTCAGGCTCGCCCTAACTAGTACTGTGCTCCTAATCGCGTGACCATTGCACGCGAGCTCCACCATTGGATAGGTAGCAGCAATGAGACTCTTAAAAACTGCATTCGCACTGATTGCCTTTTTTTGTGGTGGTCCTGGCCCATTGTAGCTAGCAGCGGGAAAGACACACCGTTTCTAAATCGGGACAGAGGGCATCGGGATGCTTGTGCAACTCCATAAGTCCATCGAGCGCATGCTCGAACCCATCGAACCTAGCGAACGCATCGCCGAAGTGCTCTTTGGCCTAATCATGGTCCTCGCGCTTACCGGTTCGCTAAGAGTGGCCACAGCCGGGCGCGACGATGTGCGCACCATGCTCCTGAGCGCCCTGGGATGCAATCTGGCCTGGGGAATCGTTGATGCGGCGCTCTATGCCATGGGCCTCATGGCCGAGAAGAGCCGACGTCTTACAGTCTTTCGGGCCGTGCGCATGGCCACGGACTCACAGCGGGCACAACGCCTCATCGCGGACGCGTTGCCTCCGGTGGTCGCGTCAATCCTTCAGCCGGCTGAGCTTGAATCAATGTACCAGCGTTTGAAGAAACTCCCCGAGCCGCCCGAGCGGGTGCCCCACCTGGGGAAAGGCGATTGGCTGGCCGCGTTCAAGGTCTTCCTGTTGGTGTTCCTAACCACGTTTCCTTTGGCGATACCATTCATTTTCATGTACGACGCCGCGTGGGCCCTGCGCGTCTCCAACACCATCGCCATCGGGATGCTGTTCGGGTTGGGTTATGCATACGGACGTTGCACCCTACGCAACCCGTGGGGCAGGGGGATTGCCATGGTCATCCTCGG
>Ga0335070_10001194_pt1 | contig 29804 bp, 29 predicted proteins | sample Lox_Sample_13_FD_206722 | JGI IMG/M metagenome (GOLD analysis project Ga0335070, IMG submission 206722) | Soil microbial communities from Loxahatchee National Wildlife Refuge, Florida, United States - Lox_Sample_1.3 | ecosystem: Environmental > Terrestrial > Soil > Wetlands | place: USA...
AACGTTTTCCGATTATATGCGGCCGCCTATGCGCTTGGCGTCCCTTATGGGGCTCCGGGTCATTTTTGTCTTTACCCATGACAGCATCGGTCTTGGTGAAGATGGTCCGACACATCAACCCATAGAACAGATAATGAGTTTACGTTCTGTTCCCAATTTAACCGTTATCCGTCCTGCCGATGCCGGTGAAACTGTAGAGGCATGGAAGGCTGCGCTCCTCAATCAGCACGGCCCTACCGCGCTGATTTTCACCCGTCAGAATCTTCCCGTTTTGAGCCGGTTAGAATTTCTACCGTCAAACGGCCTCCAGCGGGGTGGATATATACTCTGGGAATCTGTATCCGGCAAACCTGATATTATTTTGATCGGCACCGGGTCAGAAGTATCGATAACGGTGGATGCGGGCAAAAAACTATCCGCAGAGGGATCTAAGGTAAGGATCGTTTCTTTACCCAGCTGGGAGATTTTTGATGCTCAACCGGCAGAATATCGTAATCATGTGCTCCCTCCCGACGTCAGGGTCAGGATAGCGGTGGAAGCTGGCATAAAGCTTGGCTGGGAACATTACGTGGGGCTTGACGGAGCGGTGGTGGGAATGGATAGATTTGGTGCAAGTGCACCGTATAAGATTCTCTATGAGAAATTCGGCATTACATCAGAGCATGTAGTCCAGCTTGCAAAGGCAATGGTAAAGTGAGAAATTCTACCCGATTATTTTTTCGGGAAGCCAGCCGCACACAGGGATATTCATTCCTGAACTGGCTGCACGGTTATATCTACGGCCGCTGGCCCTATTTGTATATTGGTATCGGAAAAGGAACACATCCATTAAACCGCCTCTTCGGTACACCATTACGGCTGCTGGCGTGTCTGCTACTACCGGACCTTAGCAATAAAAAAGCGCTTGCCGAGGGCTATCATGGTAAGGTCATGCCGCTGGAAGCGGCAGCACGACTGATCACCGTCAACGAAAATGTTTGTTTAACAGATCTGGAACAAATTATTCCCTATAACCACGCAAGAGATATTATTCTCCAAAATCCCCATCACATTGCCGTCCTTGAATGTCCGTGCCGTGCCTATCATCCAAACCCATGCTTACCACTTGATGTATGCCTGATTGTTGGCGATCCGTTTGCCGGTTTCATCGTCGAACACCACCCTCATCGCTCCCGCTGGATAACGCCGGAAGAAGGGATGGAAATCCTTCAATCGGAACACAAACGTGGCCATGTGCATCACGCTTTTTTTAAGGACGCCATGCTGAATCGCTTCTATGCGATCTGCAACTGCTGCAATTGTTGCTGCGGAGCGATGAATGCCTATCGCAACGGCACACCGATGATTGCCTCTTCCGGTTATGTCTGCCATGTCATTTCAGATCTCTGTGCGGGGTGTGAAAACTGTGTAAGTTTCTGCCAGTTCGGCGCTCTTTCGATTATAGACGATATCGTTTCTGTTGATACCGGCATCTGCATGGGCTGCGGCGTGTGCATTTCCAAGTGCCCTCGGGAGGCCCTTCTTCTCTTACGTGATCCATCAAAAGGCGAACCCCTCGAGATCCATAGACTTATCGCCAGAGTAAATGACACAAATTAGAAGGGGAAAATATAGATGAATAACATAATTGGGGATGATATGATTTAAGAGTTTTGACAAAAACCTATTGAGAGGTTACAAATATGAGAATTTCAATTCGTTATCACTTAATTTGCCTGACGATAATACCGGTCATTTTGATCGGCCTTTACTGGTCGCCGACATGCTATTCCTCAACCCTTTATGAACGGTCTCTACTCAAGGTTGAAAAGAACCTTCAAATTACATCACCTGATGATTTTACATTTGTAGTAATGGGCGACAGCAGGGATAATGAAGAAGTCTTTAAAAAAATCCTTACTTCTGTAGAAAAATTAAGGCCTCTTTTCATCCTTCACGGCGGTGATACTGTTTTTACAGGTAGGGAAAAAAAGTTTAACCACTTTCTCGACATCGTGGAAACCAATTTGCCTGAAACACCGATTTTTGTTGTTATCGGCAATCATGAACTCACAAATAATATTAAAAACTCTCATGGGAAGACAATTTTTCAGGAAAAGATAGGTCCATTGAATTATGTTTTAGATATAAAGAGATTGAACATGAAAATTGTAGCCCTGGACAATTCCCTGTACGAGCTTACTCCAGCACAGTTGAAATACCTGGAGGAGCAACTGTCAACACCAAGAAAATTTAAATTTGTCATCATGCATATACCGCCGGAGACGCAAAAATGGCAGCATAATCATTTATTTTCAAAAGGGGCAGACAGGCTCATGCAGATCGTGGCGGAGAAAAAGGTTTCTGTAGCCTTTTTCAGTCATCTGCACCTCTATGCCCAAGATGAAATCAAGGGTGTGAAATATATAATCACCGGGGGTGCTGCTGCCCCGCTTCATGCAAACATTGCTTTCGGCGAGCATTTTTATCATTACATCGTTGTCAGGGTGAAAAACGGGAAAGTGGCAACCAAAGTTGTTCGAATTCAATCAGATGCACAGAAAGCTGTTGAAGACATGAGATAACAGGGAATTTTATGGATAAAAATAAAGACAAGGCCGGAAATATTCCAAATCGCCTGATTCACGAGAAGAGTCCGTATCTGCTTCAGCACGCCTATAATCCTGTTGAATGGTACCCGTGGTGTGCAGAGGCATTTAAAAAAGCAAGTAATGAAGGCAAGCCGGTTTTTCTTTCCGTAGGGTATTCTACCTGTCACTGGTGCCATGTCATGGCCCATGAGTCTTTCGAGGATACCGAGGTCGCCAGTCTTCTAAACGAAGTCTTTGTTTGCATCAAGGTCGACCGTGAGGAACGACCGGATATTGACAAGGTCTATATGCATGCTTGCCAGATAATGACAGGATCCGGAGGATGGCCGCTGACCATCGTGATGACCCCGGAGATGCAGCCTTTCTTTGCAGCAACATACATCCCACGGGAAAGCGGTTTCGGAAGAATCGGCATGCTGGATATCATCCCCAAAATCCGGGAGGTATGGGAGGACCGGCGCGATGATATTTTACAGTCGGCCGGACAGATCGTGGATGCATTGAGGCAGGAAGAGCCGCAGACAAAGGGTGAAGCCGTTTCGAAAAACATTCTCGACAAGGCATATGAAGATTTGAAAGGAATGTTTGACAATAAATGGGGTGGATTTGGTCCAGCGCCCAAATTTCCCATGCCCCATCAAATCCTGTATCTTCTTCGTTATGGGCACTGGAGCGGCGAAAAGAAGGCATGGGAGATGGCGGTAAAGACTTTGCGCGCCATGCGCTGCGGCGGCATTTATGACCATGTGGGTTTTGGGTTCCACCGGTACAGTACTGATGAGAAATGGCTGGTACCACATTTCGAAAAGATGCTCTACGATCAGGCTATGCTGGCTATAGCCTACACCGAGGCTTATCAGGCGACAGCAGAGGAATTATTTAAAAGAACGGCCTGCGAAATATTTAACTACATTATGCGAGATATGAGGTCAAGGACAGGAGGGTTTTGTGCCGCCGAAGATGCGGACACGGAAGGAGAAGAGGGGAAATATTATCTCTGGAAGTACGATGAAATCACGCAATTGCTGGAACCATCCGAGGTGGAACTGGTCACAAAGGTATTCCAGGTGGAAAAGACTGGTAATTTTGTCGATCATTCGGCAGGAGGAAAAACAGGATACAACATTCTTCACATAGAGAGGCTGGCTTCTGAGCTTTCATCATCTCTGGGTATTTCGGAAGAATCTCTTCGCCAGCGGCTGGCGGCGGTCCGGCTGAAGCTTTTCGCTGCCCGTGAGAGGCGCATCCGTCCCCATAAAGACGATAAAATCCTGACCGACTGGAACGGCCTCATGATAGCCGCCCTGGCGAAAGGAGCCCGGGTTTTCGCGGACAAGGCATACCTGAAAGTAGCCCAAAATGCCCTCAATTTTATCCAGCAAAACATGCGCGAGCTGGACGGAAGACTTTTTCACCGGTACAGGGGGGGAGAATCAGCAATTGTAGCCAGTCTCGATGACTATGCCTTTCTGATCTGGGCGCTTATCGAGTGTTACGAAACATCCTTTGACATTGGACACCTTCAGACAGCATTGCGTCTCCAGGAAGATTTGACGAAACATTTCTGGGATAAGGAAAGAGGCGGCTACTACTTCACACCTGATGATGGTGAAAACCTGATCCTGCGCCAGAAAGAAATATATGACGGTGCCGTTCCTTCCGGAAATTCAGTAGCCATGCTGAATCTGATCCGCCTTTCCCGGCTTACGGGAAAGGCGGAACTGGAAACTATGGCAGCGGCAATCAGCCATTCTTTTGCTGGCACCGTCAATCGCGCACCCGCAGGGCATGCGCAATTTATGATTGCCGTTGGTTTTCTCGCATATCCCGATTATGAAATCGTGATTGCCGGCAGGGTCGGTGCAGATGATACGGATGGAATGGTACGTGCGATCAGACGGCAATACCTGCCCAACACCGTTGTCCTCTTCCGTCCACCGGAGGAGGCCTCCGATGTTGTAAACTTGGCGCCGTTTACGAAAGACCTCAAGCCGACAGGCGATAGTGCCACAGCCTACATCTGCTCTAATTTCACCTGCCACAGACCGATAACAGATATAGATGAGATGCTTAAGCTGTTAAATGCTAAGAACCTTAGCGCGAAACAATAGTCGCTTATTTTCTCGTTACTTATTTAGCAACTATTTAATACTCGCGAGTTTAGACTTTGCTATTCGTGCCTGGCTGGTGTTTGGATAATTTTTTATGACCTGCTGCAATATGAGTTTGGCACTCGACTTGTCACCCAGCATCAAAAAAGAAAGACCCTGCTTCAGTAATGCCGAGGATATTTTATTTCCTTTGGGATAGTTTTTGACCACTTTCTCATATTCCAGGATAGCCTCTTCATATTTCTTTTCAAAATAATAACACTCTCCAATCCAGAATTGAGCGCGCTCAGAATAATCCGTGTTGGGAAACTTCTTTAAAAAATTTTGAAAGTCCTTCCTGGCCTTCTCGTACTTTCCTTCCTTAAAAGTCTCATAGGCGGCAGCATAAAGAGACTCTTTGTCAACCTTATCGGTTGAGGTAACCCTTGAATCACTCCTAACTTCTTTCTCAGCCCCCTCAGGCTGGCCCTCGCTCTTCTTGATCTTTAGTACATTTTCAATGTGATTCAGCCGGGAGGCAATATTATCAAGCTTCTTCTTAACGTCATCACTTCCTTTTTCCTTCCCCATTGAAGCGGAAACATTCTTTTGCAATATTTCCTGTTCACCTTTTAAAGCCTGGATACTGCCTTTCAGTTCGGTAATATCTGCACTGATATCAGCCAGTGTCTTCCGTAAGTTTGTCATCGATTCATTGACAGTTTCGACATCTTTACGGACGCCGGCATTTTCCTCTTTCACAGCCCTCATGTCCCAGTCAAGTTTACCGCGAACCCGTCGTAAATCATCAGTTGTCGCGCAACCGAAAACGGAGAGAAGATAAACAACAACAAAAAGTGCGAGATATCTTTTCAAATGTATAACCCCCTTATCACTGGCTTATCTTTTGTAATGGTACGACAAAGCGACCTCTCTTTTTTTCCCGGGTTTCCTTCTTAATATCCCAGATGTGAGGGTTTTCCTCTACCATAACTTGTCACTTTTATCCATTTTTTTGTGATTCTTCTCCTATCTAATTACAAAAAGGACTCGATGATTCAAGGGGCCAAGTATTTATCTTTTCAAGATTTCTGTAAACCTTTTAGGGAGAGATAATATTTCTATTAAAGGGAAGAGAAGCTGATTCAGTTTACAACTTTTTTTACGAGTTGTTGCTACAGGGGTAATTAGACCCCCATATGGGGGTAATATTACCCTTGCAATTGTAAAATGGCACCCGTCAAACATTCTATCTATTTAATATTATATAAAAAATTATATGGCATCAGTATTGCTAATTGTAAAGTTTACATGAAAATCAGTAGACCATATCCCGAACACTATGTCATCTCAACCAGGAGGAAAAGTCTTAATAGCAAAGACTTCTCATTTTGCTTGAAATGACAGCACTGCAAGTGCGCCCAGGATACGCTCTATCTATGCGGAATAAAAAAATGAGGAGGACGCAAGATGTGGAATACCATAAACCTTGGAGATGCATGTGTAGAACCTGCAATCAAGCAGTGTCTCGCACCCTGCCAGGAACGATGTCCGATCAATGAGGACATCCAGCGCACAAATGTGCTGATTTCCCTGCTGCCGGCGGACCTTGAGCAGGCAAAAGAAGGGTTGATTCAGATCGGCGACTACCTTTTTGAAAATAACCCCTTTTTCCCGGTGTGCGGCTATGTTTGCGGCATCTGTGAGCTGGGTTGCAATTACCAAAGTAAGGGCGGCTCCATCAGGCGGAGGCTTCTGAAACGGTTTGTATCGGACTACTACCTGAATCACCTTGATAAGAAAAAAGAATATGATGTAGTGAAAGACAAAGGGAATGTGGCCGTCATAGGCGGCGGCCCGGGCGGACTGATGTGTGCCTTTCATCTAAGCAGAAAGGGATACCGGGCAACCATCTTCGAGGCATCAGGCAGATTGGGAGGAGCACTCTGGCTTATTCCTCATTATCGTCTACCCAAGATCGTTTTGCAGAGGGTCATAGAAAACATGTTGAGGATTGCCGGCATCGAAGTGAAATACAACTCCAAGATAGGTGAAGGAAATCTGTCTCTCGATAAACTCAGGAGAGATGGGTATAAGGCAGTGTTTATCGCTAAAGGGACACCTTCACCGAGGGTGCTCACCTTTGGTCGTGACCTGGTGGAAAATCAGGATCTGGACGGTGTCATGTACGGGCAAACATTCCTTTACGAGGTGAGCCGTGGTATCCTTGTGAAAGATTATCTGGGCGGCAAGAAGGTTATCGTGATAGGCGGCGGCAACGTGGCCTTTGATGCGGCACGATCAGCCAGGAGGCTTGGTGGAGATGTCACTCTGGTGGCTCTAGAAAATGAGGACAAATCATCAAAGGACGGTATTCCGGCCGATCATGAGGAAATCCGCGGCGCCTGGGAAGAAGGTATCAGAATAATCTACTCCCGCGGTGTCAGTAAGATATTAGGCGAAGAGGGACGTTTTACAGGTATTGTCTCTCCTAAATGCACCGGCGTCTTCGATAAAGACGGCAGGTTCAATCCCGAATTCGATGTAGAAGATACAATCACCATTAACGGCGATGCGCTGATCATCACCGTCGGCCAAGGACCGGATCGAGCCTTTCTCCAGGGAGAAGGCCTGCTTGATGAACAGGGCCGGTTATCCGTCGATCCCCTCACCCTGCAGAGCAATAAAAAAGATTGGGTATTTGTAGGCGGAGATGTCAGAAGAATCGGCTTCATGGTGGATGCCATGCGAGAAGGGCAGGAAGCGGCTGAATCTATCGAGCGGTTCCTCAAGGGGATGGACATAAGGACCGGCAGGAAGAAGGCATTTGAGGCCTTTGAGATACCCCAGTTGAAAGACGAAGATTATAGGTCCGAGCCCGATGTAGTGTGGATCCCTGCGGAGAAAAGGATTCACTTCCAGATGTTCGAGAAAGGGTTTACCCTTGAAGAAGCTATCAAGGAGGCCAGGCGCTGTCTATGCTGCGGTCCCTGCACATCCTGCAGGGCATGCGTATCCATCGGTATACAGAATGACATACCTTCGGTTATTGTTCATGAGCATCTGTGCAGCGGCTGCGGGATATGTGTTTCATCCTGTCACTTCAGTGCGGCATATCTCAAGGTGGTGGACGGTCATTTGGTATCTGCCACCGACATGTTCAAATGCAAGGCATGCGGCATGTGCGTAACCGCATGTCCGGCTGGCGCGAGGGAACTGATCGGCTCAGATATGGAAGAGCGAATCGCAGACGTATATGCGTCGCTCTAGAATGTAATAAGATGGAGAGACGGATATGGGAAAATCTAAACTAATGATAACGCATCCTGACATTACACATGCTTCTTTGGATGAGTATTTGTCCCGGCAATGTCCGGAGCGTGTAGGATTACGGATAGCTATCCTGCGGGGGGTTATGAACAAAGTGCCGATTGATCACCTAAGTCGAAAGTGCAGCATGTCACGCCAGGGTATTTATAATCTTGTAAGCCGGATAAACGAGAAAGGCCTTAGAGGCCTGGAAGATGAACATCTAGGACGCCCCTGCAAACTGACAAGCAAAATTGCGGAAGATCTGAAAAAAGTACTGCTTCAATCACCGATGGGCTTTGGATACAGGCAGTTTCATTGGGACAACACCCTGGTCAGACAGTATCTGAAGGAGGAACAAGGTGTCGACATAGGACGAAGCCAACTGATGAATTGGCTCCGTGCCATCAGGTCCCCAGTAAAACTGTCCCGTAAAAAGAACAGAACAAGTGATTTGTTCAAGCAGACGGTTTTTATAAACGCTCCAAAAAAGATGCGGAACCAAAGACCAGATGAAATTATCGCATTCCCGGATGACGCAGGTTTTCAATTGGACCCTGTGCTGGTCTCCCAATGGTTGCCGGAGGGATGCCAGGCGCAATTGTTTACTGAAGGCATACAGTAACATGATAATCATAGATGTATAAAAATATTCATGGTTTATAAAATTTATAAAAAATACTTCAGAGGAGGACAAAATGAAGGGGTTCACTCCCAAACTGGTGTGCTTCTCCTGTAAATTCGGGTGGGGCTATTTAAACGGCAACGGTTATGCCAAAAAGCTGAAAAACCTTATACCTGTGATGTGCAGCGGCAAAGTGGACACTACACACATCATGAATGCCTTCAGGGAGGGCGCTGACGGAGTACTTATCCTCGGGTGCCCCGATAAGGAATGCCATTTCCAGACCGGCAATTACCAGGCACGAAAGAGGATACTTCTCTTACGAAAGGTCCTCAAGGAATTTGGAATCGAGCCTGATCGTCTCAAAATCGCACTAAGTCTGGACCCGGAGGGCACCCAGATACCCGTCGTTATCGAGGCGATGAAAAAGGAAATCAAGGTTCTGGGACCACTTTCACCCGTGGTTTGATGAAGTACTGTGAAGATACCATAACATTAATGGATACAGAGAAATGAAAAAATTGGAGGAGGTAATATGGCAGTAAAACCCAAAGTCGCAATTTACTGGCTTGCGTCCTGCGCCGGCTGCGATGAAGCGATTGTCGATCTGAACGAAGCTATTCTCACAGTTGCCGAAGCAGTGGACATCGTGCTCTGGCCGGTCGCACTGGACTTTAAGTATGAGAGCATCAGGAAGATGAAAAAAAGGGAAATAACACTCTCCATCCTGCATGGGTCTGTGCGGAATTCCGAGCAGGAAGAGATGGCTAAATTGCTTCGGGAAAAATCACAGCTTGTGCTGGCTTTCGGCGCCTGCGCCTGCTTCGGAGGCACAGCAGGACTCGCAAATTTCAGGTCGAAAGAAGATATTTTCAAATGGGTCTATCAGGACGCACCGACAGTAGTAAATCCGAATAAGAATAGGCCTCAGAAAGAAACCCGGGTTAATGGAAATAAACTGACTTTGCCGGAATTTTTTGAGCAGGTACACCCGCTTGACGATATAATCACCGTGGACTACTACCTGCCGGGATGCCCGCCGCCGGCGGACTTGATAGCAAATGCCGTGTTTGCGGTTCTGGAAAATAAACTTCCTCCCAGGGGTGCCATACTCACACCCAGCAAGCCTCTATGCGATGCGTGTCCGCGAAATCAATCCAAGCCGCTCCGGCTGGAAATTGAGAAATTTCACAGAATACACGAGGTCGAGGCAAAAGATGACCAATGTTTTCTTGCCCAGGGAATTATCTGTGTTGGCCCGGCTATCCGCTCCGGCTGTGGCGAGACGTGCATCAGGACAAATACTCCGTGCAGGGGTTGTTTCGGTCCGGTAGACGGTGTGGATGACGCGGGTGCAAAGTTTATCTCGGGACTTGCATCCCTCATCAGTGCAGAAACCGAGGATGATTCACAGAAGACAATCGATGGAATTGCCGATCTGGCTGGTTACTGCTACCGCTTCAGTCTTCCTTCCTCCTCACTGAAACATAAGATCAAGGAGAAATAATCATGGCACGAAAAATAACCATAGACCCGATCACTAGGCTTGAAGGACATGGAAAGATAGAACTGCTTCTCGATGAGAAGGGCAATGTAAAGGATGCCTACTGGCAAGTGGCCGAGCTGCGTGGTTTTGAGCGCTTCTGTCTCGGCAGACCCGCAGAGGAGATGCCGAGAATCGTACCGAACATCTGCGGTGTATGCCCGTCAGCACACCACATGGCCGCCACCAAGGCCCTTGACGACCTCTACAGCGTTGAGCCCACTCCGGCAGCCCGCCTGATTAGGGAACTGGAATTCAATGCCTTCTATATAGAGGACCATTACATCCACTTTTTTTTCCTGGCAGCACCTGATTTCGTCGTCGGACCGGATGCAGATCCGAAAGAGCGGAACATCCTCGGTGTCATCGGCAAAGTAGGCAAGGAGATAGGTCTCAAGGTCATTGAGGTCAGAAAAAGAAACCGGGACATTATTCGACACATTTTCACCAAAGCACCACACCCGGAAGGCGGGCTGCCCGGCGGCGTGCCGCGGGGATTTACTGAGCAGGACCGCAAGTGGGTGAAGGATACCGCCATATTTTCTCTTGACTTCGCCAAGTTTGCCATCCAGCTCTTTAAGGATGTCGTCCTGACTAATAAGTCATACGTGGATTTGATCCTGAATGACGCCTATAAGCTGAAGACGTATTATATGGCACTCGTGGATGAAAACAACCGCGTTACATTTTATGATGGGACAGTAAAGGTTATTGATCCCGACGGTAAAGAATATGTTCGGTTCGAACCCCGGGACTACGACCAGTATATCGGCGAATGGGTGGAGCCGTGGACATATATAAGGCTTACCCACTTACGGCAGTTAGGATGGCAAGGGCTGAAAGAAGGCAACGGCACGTCGCTCTACCGTGTCGCCCCGCTCGCAAGGTTGAATGTGGCCGATGCCATGCAGACACCTCTGGCACAGAAGGAGGCGGAGATCATGTTCGAAACGTTGGGAGGGAAGCCCGCTCACCACACACTCGCTACACACTGGGCGCGTCTCATCTGCGCGCTCCAGGCGGCGGAACAAAACGTGATCATCGCGGATGACCCGCGGCTTACCAGCAAGGATATCCGAAACATGAATCTCAAGCTGAAGAACAAGGGCGTAGGCTGTGTGGAAGCGCCACGCGGGACGCTTTTCCATCACTACGAAACCGACGATAACGGTATCCTCACGAAGGTCAACCTCATTGTCGCTACACAGAACAACTCCGCACCCATCTGCCTGTCGGTAAAGAAAGCCGCCCAGGAATTCGTACACGGACCGGAAGTGAAAGAAGGTTTCCTGAACATGGTAGAAATGGCATTTCGGGCTTATGACCCTTGCCTGTCCTGCGCTACCCACTCATTACCCGGTACGATGCCCCTGGAGGTAAAAATCCGGGATCATGAAGGCAGAGTGATCAGGGAGATCGGCCGCTGACGGAGGAAAGAGATGAAGACCCTTATCCTCGGCATGGGTAACCCCATCCTGTCGGATGACGGGGTGGGGCTGCTGATTGCCGAGATACTTAAAGGTAGAATCCACGGCGCAGATGTGGCTGTAAGCGCCATGATCGGCCTATCCCTCTTCGATCTGATTATCGGCTATGACGCACTCTTCATCGTTGACGCCATGACTACAACAAGCGGTAAATTTGGGGAATTAAAAAAGATATCTGAGCACGACAGGTGTGGTACACTCCACCTTTTCTCTTCTCATGGCTTGAACATCTTCGAATTGATGGAACTCGGAGTGCGCTGCGGATTGCCTATGCCGCGACTCGTCGTCTACGGGATTGAAATAGGCCATGAAGTAGCCTTCGGTGAAAGCCTTTCCCTCACCCTAAGCGAAAAGCTCCCCGGCATCGTCACCGATATCATCGCCGACATAACTTCCACTTTAACGGCGATGTCTGCGACCAATTCTCCTTGTATTCCTTAATTTGTAAGATAATTTGAGGCAAACTCCGACTTTCTACGAGTTTGTTAATTATGGTACGGTAGGTTTCAAAAAAACGTTGAGCGGGAATATATGTCACAGGACGCTGATAACTTGCTGTGGCTTGGGGTTTAACGTTTCCTCATTGGCAAAATCACGAAAAGACAGATCCGTCACCTGATTTCCGAAATGAGAAAATTCTTCCTTTAACATATCTATAAACATTCTGACGGTGATCGAAAAACAAACGCAGTCGGAATAATCATACGACTTGGTATACCTGGAAACATCAAAGATTATGGCCTGCAATAATTGCCAGGATATCACGTCCCTGTTGTGATTCATAATAAGCCCGATCATACTGAGGGCCAGCACTTTTATGTGAAAGCTGATCGCTCCCCCTCTTTCTACTCTGTAATCAGGATGATCAATAAGATATCTTCTATCTTCCAGAAAAGTGATATTGGGAGGGACGTCTCTCAGAGATTTCTTTTCAAACCAGTGATCAAACACCGGAATAATAGGGCCATAAACGGCTTTTCCATAGCCACCGAAGCCGGAAATATCTATACCTGCATAATAATGCCGATATTTCAGATATCTTTCCTGCATTTTATTGCATCTGTCGGTATCAGAATTCATCGCCTTTGACTTTTTGTTGTACGATATATGATAAGCCCTTCTGATAAGGAATAGTTGCCTATGTTTAGACACTCCCCCGAAAAAGTAATCCGGACATACTCGCTCAGGTGAAAACGATACATACCGATCCCTGCTCTATATTCGCAGGGAAATTCGCTCATACCTGTAACCACGCTAAAAAATGCTGTGTATAGGGATGGGATAGATCTGGCCTCTTTGTGAGGACCTCAATCAGATACGTATCAGCTAAATTCCCTAAAAGAGAGCGGCGTAAAAAAACACCGCTCTCTTAGTTAGCGTATGGTTATTTTTTCATTAACAACTATCCGAGGTAAAAACCGGTCGGGTCAAGGGCTCTGAGGATCTTAAGTTCTTCCTCAGTCGGTACAGTGGTTTCCACCACATTTGGTGACACCTTAAGATCCCAGGCACAGTTGGCCTTGATCTTCTCCACGGACTGGCCGGGGAAGTACTCCGCCAGGTACATCTCCTTGGTGTCTTCATCGAACCTGTAGACGCCCATGGTGCTGACCACACAGTTAGGTCCCCCACCGATCATGCCGAGTGCCTCACGTTCTCCCGGACCACCGAGGTAGCCGGGGGTAGTAACGTATTCGCATTTTTCCACGAACTTCTTTTTATCCTGGGGCATAATGGCAAGGACTCTTTTCCCCGAAGTCGCCATGTCATTCGCGCCCCCGCTTCCGGCAAAGTAGGTGAAGCTTTCCTTCTTTGACCAGTCCCCTGCGCCAGACGAGTTGATGTTGCCAAATTTGTCGATCTGGGCGCCGCCGATGAAGGCCACGTCTACTTCGCCACGCTGCAAGGCCGCCATGGTGGCGAGCATGCCGAATGTTGCATCGCCCCCGACAAAAGCAGCCGGGTCATCCACGGTGATGGCAAGGGCCGGAGGAGTTGTCGCCCGGATAGCGCCACCCTCGGTTAACATGATCATGTTCGGGGCATGTGTGGCAAAGGCATACGCGGCCACCATAATTGGCAGTCCCACTCCCACGAAGACAGTCTCTCCGTCTGCAATTTCTCTGGCACAGCGGATTGTCATAAGTTCTGTCAGTTTATAATTAGCCATAATTATTTACCCCCTTTCTTCGCGGCGAGCTCTGCTTCAAAAGCCGTCAGCCGGTCATCCGTATACATGGGCACACCCTTCCAGCATGTCGGATCATGGTAACCGTAATCAACACCCAGCTTTGGGCTCGGCGTATAGCCAAGTTTGGGTTTCAGACGGTCCAGGCCCGCCTGGCCGAATTTCGATTTATATTTCTCGATGTACGCTTCCTGGTCTTTGCAACCATAGACCCATTCATCTAAGAAGTGAGGCAGGAGTTCCGCGTGCCGCTCATATCTGCCCTGATACTGACTGAAGCGGATATCCAGGCCGTAGTAGCCGCGGCAGGCCGATGGATGAGCGCCATACGGGCAGTGGACAACGGCCAGGGTTTTGAAGTAGGGAACAATCACGCGGTCGGGATCACTTCTGGTTACCTCCGGCTCCACAATCTCCTCGGCCGTCACGATGACGCCCCGCTTTGTACCGTTGGCGCCAAACTCGTCGGTGACGCCGCGTGTTCCATAGGATATCACATTGCCAAGACGGTCGGCCTTCTGGGCGTGAATGATTCCCACATCGGCTCGCCACGCGCGGACAACATTTACCTTCTGGCCGGTGAAAGGATCCTCAATTATCCTGAGGTCGGTGGTGTTGTGCTTTTGCATATCCGTGCCGATATTCCCCCGGATAGGCATGAAGGGAATGCCCATGAAACCTGCCATCATGGCGGTGGTGGCGCCGAAGTTGGAGATGTCATATCTCTTTAAGTGCCCTTTGTTGAACGCCCGGCGAATGGCATAAGGTGCCTTCACATACCAGTTCATGATCCAGGCGGTGTGAATTTCCGTCACACAGCCTGCACCCACCATAATATCCAGACCACCCACGTCCGTCGAGGATTCGATAGTGGTGAGGTGTCTTTTCTTCTGTCTGATGATTTCGTGAGTCAGGGCCATGGGGACGTGGATCTGGAAGCCCCCATAGTATACTACATCGCCATCATGGATGAATTTTGATACCGCTTCCTTGAGCGTCATCCTTTTGTCGATATCTGCCATGTAATCCTCCTTTTCTTGTTAGTAAAGATCAAATTAAAATGATGCCAACAATCTTGAATTAAGTAGCGCACACCTCCTTCCTAGGGTTCTACAAAGCCCCTTGCAATACGTCTCTCATAACATGGACGGCATAGATAATACACACGGACATTGCCGCAACCAGTGCCATAAAGCTGTAAAAGAAAAGTGCATTCAGGACAATTCTGCTCCATACATCTGTTCGCGCAAAAACTGAATTTCTCCTCAGGCTGGTAGCATTCATCGCACTCACGGGGAAAGATAGACATAGTTCTTCATTCCGTGAATTTTTCGGTCTTTTAAAACAACCAATGGTATCGCAATAAGGTCAAGCGGGCAGTAATACATACTGCTTGTGGTCGAGACATGATGTCTCTCGTGCCCGGTTCATCCGGTCTTCGATATTCCCTTACTAATTTATTTAGGGTGCTTCTCCCTACCAAAAAATGATTCATTTTGTCAACTGATTTCTTACAATTTTTTTTTGACAGGAACTTCCTTTACGATCTGAGGCATCTAGATAAAAATATTATGTATATTACAGCAAACTCTCCTCTGTAATCAGCGTATATAAATACCTATAGCCTTCTCTGTGCTTCATCAAGTTTAATAAACGCGAGGGCACGATGGGAAAATGATTGAAATAAATTAGGAAAACAGGATACTTATTTAATAATTTTCCGGATTGCACATATATTACAGCCATTTTTTCTTGACACACTGCCAACTTTTTCCCATACTCACCAATCAAAAAAAATGAGTCTTAACAAATTGACATTTTTTTCATCAAATGCTAATCGGCTGTGCATTATCCTTTTGGGCTTTTTTATCTTCGCATCGATCTGCATCACCTCCTCTTCTCTTCATGCCCTTGAAATAACGCCTTTTAATACGAAGAATCAGAGTCCTATTATCCAGGTTTACGGTTTACCTGCCGCAGGAAATGCAATTCTCCTTTCTCCAGGCCAGAAAGAATTTCATGTAATGCTGGATTACACCAGCAATTATGTGGATGATGCAAAAGCGGGAGAGCACATCGTACTTGACGGGGAAACTGCCCGTTTCACCCTGAATGGCCGATATGGATTGATAGGGGGGATAGAATGCGGGATTGAAATACCCTACATAATTCACGGCGGCGGCTTTCTTGACAGCTTCATTATTAACTACCACGATTTATTCGGCTTTCCCCAGGGAGGCCGTGATCAAGCTCCCCGTAACCGTTTACTCTATCTTTATGCCCGTGACGGCGTGGAAAAGATGCGAATTGACAGCTCCAGCAGCGGCATAGGTGATATCAGTCTGTTTGCCGGCTTTCAGATATATCAGGATGGGAAGGAATATCCGAACACGGTGGCTTTAAGGACAAGCCTCAAACTTCCTACGGGCGACAGTGGACAACTGCACGGCAGTGGTAGTACAGATTTGGCCATTTGGCTTACCGCCGGCAGTGACCACAAACTTGCATCCGGTCATTGGACCATCTTTGGCAACGCAGGTGTACTAGTAATGACCGATGGGCAAGTGATTGAGGAACAGCAACGCAATCTGGTCGGATTTGGAAGCGTGGGAGCAGGCTGGAGCCCTCTTTCCTGGATCGCTTTCAAAGTTCAGCTTGACGCCCACACCCCTTTCTACAAGGACAGTCAACTGCGAGAATTAAATACCGATGCAGTGCAGTTATTGATCGGGGGAACATTGTCATTATCCAGGCAGACAACACTCGATATAGGGGTTTCCGAAGATTTAATCGTCAATACGTCTCCGGATGTTGTCTTTCATTTTGATTTACGAACGAGATTTTAAGATGATCAGGAGTTGCTCTCCGAAAGGAACATTGATTTGCATGCGATAGAGGACACGAGGTAATTAGAAACGAAATTCGTAACTCATAACAAACCCACCTTCGGGTTGGGGTGCTAACTTTATTTCATGGATATTCGATTTTAGCCAGTCTGGTGCCCATGTCTGGGTCTTGAGAAAGCGGTATCCCTGGAACGTGACGATGGCTACAATACCAGCGGCAAAAACATTGGCTGTCGATGCCCTTGAATAGTGTTCAATTCCCTTCATATCACCCTGATAGGTATTCCCATCTTCCTTATTTGACGAATGGATGACCCAGTAATCCAGGGCATAGAGGATGGGATTAATGATATTCCAGGCCATCATCCCGCGGACAAATGCATCGTTCTTATCAATTTTGTCCACATCAAGGATGACCTCAGAGGCTAGTGCTTGAGATATAAGACCGGCAGAGTAGACGGCAACGCCCTTTGAATCACTTTCAGCACTTTCCGTAAATGAAATCGGCTGGTTGTAGTTACCTAATTTCCAACTCATGTGCGTGCCTGTTATCCCGGCAACGAGGGCGTGAGCACCTTCGTGAATCAGGGCAGCTGATGCAACACCCGCCAGAAACTTTGCAGTTGCCGTATATGTAATCTTCTCTTCCGCAACAGCAATGTCTACATTTGACAGGAGAAAGAATAGCACTGCAATTCGAACAATGACTATTTTAGAGATTCTTTGTCGCCTTTCAATCTTTGCAGATATACAGCTGTGGCAAATTTCCCGCATGTTTGACATTTTTTGTATCATCGTTACTTATTTTATTGTAAAAAATCGAAGAATTGTTTCTTCGACATATCTACTGAATCATTCTCATCAGCAGCCATATATGTCTTCGACAAAAGAATCTTTTTTCTTAAATTTCTACGTGTGATTAGAATTACAAAAAGGAGAGTTTTTCAGTGAGGCGAGGCAGAAGGATAAATATTATGATGATTTACGGAAACCATTTCGTAAGGATTCGCAGCGTTTATACCCGGATCAGCTCAGTTCGCTTAGTACCTTTTTGTGAAGTATAAGAGCTTTTTACCCCTCTGAGCAAAGCATGTCTGTTCTACTGAAGGATTCGGCCTTGCTTTCAACACATATCCGTTTGTATTTCCATCGACAAGAGCAGCCAGATCCGGGATAAAACCGTTTAGTTGCTCGGTTTGGACATTCATGTCTTCCGAGGCGCTTGCGGACTCTTCGGCATTTGGCCGCATCATGCCGGGTTATCAACCTCAGCAACTGTCTTGTTTATATCTAATAGGAAATACTAAAAAAACCATTAATTTGGGAATGGAAAAAAGATAAGTTAATTTAAAAAGATTAACTCAAGGTTGCTTTTATTTATTGGTACCTTCTTTTTCACTGAGCCAGGGCCTGGTGTTATCCAGGAGATAATCGGCGATATTTTCATATATGCAGTCCCGGCATAGGTGTACAAGCAGCATGCTTTTGATTTGCCGAAAGATCAGCAGTCCTGCTTTATCTTTGCCGCAAATAAAACATCTCTCGGGATCATCATTTTCGTGAAACTCATAAAACTTTTCGTCATCGTACTTCATGCAAAGTCTCTAACACCATTTTAGCATTAATCTAATCTTAACTTTACTCCCAGTTTAAGAAGAAACAGGAGAAGTGGTTTTTACCGAAGACAATTGAGTGGGAAATCTTAGCACGAAGGTTGTTCCCTCACCTTCCTTCGATGAGACCTCTATTTCCCCGCCGTGGGAAGCCATGATTTTTTTACAGAAGGTAAGGCCGAGGCCGGAACCCTTTTCCCGTTCTTCCTTCCCCTTCACCCTGAAAAACGGCTCAAAGATGAACGGAAGTTTATCTTGAGGAATACCCATGCCTGTATCTGTAATATTCACAGCGACATAGCAATCATCAAACTTGGCCGATAAGGAAATTTTACCGCCTTCAGGAGTGTATTTTATGCCGTTGCCGATAATATTCGTGAATACCCGCACCAGACTTTCCTCATCCCCGATAATTTCAGGTAAATCATCCGGAATATTTATTTCCAGTGAAATCCCCTTGTCCATACAAGCTGGTGCCATTTCGTCGGCAATTCTTGCAGCAATATGACATAACCTCAACAGCTCTTTCTTCTGTACAAAGGTACCATTTTCTATCTTGCTTAAGTCAAGCCAGTGTTCGATTAGTTCCTCAAGTCTCTGGATGCGTTTGCTGCACCTTTCAATGATATCTGTGACATCTTTATCAAAGCGGTCACCCGCGATTGTTTTAAGTGATTCTATGTATTGCCGGATAACCACGAGGGGAGATCGCATTTCGTGGCTTACAAATGTAATGAAACTCTTTTCCATCCGCTCCTTTTCTTCCCTCAATCTTCTCGTTTCGATCTTGAGGTCACGATGATCAAGTCCCCGTCTGGCGACAGTCCTTAACTGGTCAGGGCTGAAGGGTTTGGGGAGATAATCGTAGGCCCCTTTCTGTATCGCTTCTACAGCGGAGACTATGGTTGCATAGCCGGTAATCATGATTAGAACAATGTCGGGGATATCTCTGGATAGGATTTCAATAATTTCCATACCGGACATACCCGGCATTTTAAGATCAATAAAAGCTATTTCCGGCTTTCTCTCCCGCGCGATCTTTACGCCCTCGCCTCCCTCCCCCGCGGTTAGTACGGCATATCCGGACTTTTCCAATGCCTGCCTGCACCCGTCACGCAAGGATTCCTCATCATCAATGATTAAAATAAGTGGTTTGTGAGCCGTAATCATACCGACTACTTACCTAACGCACTGGAAATGTAACCGAGAAGATCGTCAGCCTTTACAGGTTTGTGCAATACCTTGTTCACCTTCGGAAACTCCGGGGGCGGTTCAAATGACTGGTATGGCCCCTGCAGGTCAACAGCACTCAGCATGAACAGCGGTGTGTCCTTCCCGGTATCTGTGGCGCGGATCTTTTTCAATACCTCGAACCCTTCACCCCACGTCTCCATCATCATATCAATAATGGCAAGGTCAGGGTACACCGACTTCCACATCTCAACCCCCCGCTTCCCGTCTTCCGCCAGAAACACCTCATACCCACCTTTCTCAAGAATCAGTTTGGTTGCATACAAGAAATCCTTGTCATCATCTATTAAGAGAATTTTTTTCTTCGCTGACATGACTTGTCACCTCCACTTTTGATTTTGTATATTATATGAGCAAGGATAATGCCAAATTATAACATATTGATATATATGGATAATTTATAGAAGACAACCAATGGAGAGAATGACTTGAGGGGTAAAACTCCCCCTCTTAGAGGCAGATGACCCCTTTGGGGATGGTGATGTTTAATTATGTTCTATTTTTATACCGTAATTGCGCATCTTTATCCGCAGAGTCTTTCTGTCGATACCGAGGAATTTTGCCGTTTTATTGATTTGAAAGTGAAAGTGATTCAGGGCTTTTAATATATGTTCTTTTTCCACATCTATCAGGGTCATCCTGCCTGTTGAGGAATCTACGACAGGGGCTTTTGCTTGATCGTTTTGTCCATAGTAGAATATATCAGACAAGTCGACAACTTCATGGTCGCTAAGCACGCAGAGACGCTCTATGGTGTTCTTCAGCTCCCTCACATTACCGGGCCACTGGTATGATACGAGAGACTTCATTGCCTCTTCAGACAAACGTCGTACCTTGCTTTCGTACTTTTCTGCGAATATATCGAGGTAATGCCTGGCAACTGGCAGAATATCGGTTTTATGCTCTCTCAACGGCTTTATTTGGAGAGGCACAACAGAGATCCTGTAAAACAAATCTTCTCTGAACCTTCCCGCTTCAATCTCCGTTCTAATATCCTTATTTGTAGCTGCGATAAGCCTGACGTCAACCTTCTCAGGTGATGATCTGCCGACCTTGGGCACCTCCTGTTCCTGTATTACCCTCAGCAATTTAGCCTGAATATTGAGGTTGATATTCGAAATTTCATCCAGAAACAACGTCCCCGCATCGGCCATCTGGAAACGGCCTTCGCGTGATTCCGTGGCTCCGCTGAACGCCCCTCTGACATGCCCGAACAGCTCACTTTCCATAAGCGTTTCTACAAGAGAAGAGCAGTCGACCGGAATAAAAGGTTTATCACACCTTCTGCTGAGGTTGTGGATGGTGCGCGCTACGAGTTCCTTTCCTGTACCGCTTTCTCCGGTTATAAGAACGGTGCTGTCAGTCTGTGCTATCCGGTTGATGGAATCCTTGAGTTCTTTCATATAATCGCTCGTTCCGATCAGCACGGATAGCTCCTTTTCTGCGAAGTCAATATCACACTTTTTCAGTGCATCATCAACCGCTTCCCTGAGATCAGACGCTGAGTAAGGCTTCGTGAGAAAATTAAAGGCTCCGCTTCTCATTGCCTCGACAGCAAGAGGGATGCTGCCGTAACCAGTGATAACAATGACTTTCGCGGAGATGCTTTTCTCAACTTTAACCTTCTTGAGAATCTCTAATCCATCCATTTTAGGCATCCGTATATCCACCAGAATTATGTCGTAGATATTCCGCAGAGCCATTTCAAGTCCCTTGAGTGCATCCCCGGCGCTATCAACATCATAACCTTTCCGCGAAAGGACCTGTGTGCAGCCGTCCCGTATGGATTCCTCGTCATCGATAATGAGTATCTTTTTACTTTTTGCCGTCACTGCCTTGTTCCTTATACGGTAATATCAGCTGTAGAAGACATCCTCGTCCATACCGCTGTATTTGCCCATATACGCGGGCAAGAAAATAATGAAAGTAGTCCCCTTGCCAGGCTCGCTTTCCGCATCGATAATGCCATTATGCTTCCTGATGATTCCATATACGATGGCTAGTCCGAGGCCCGTTCCCTGGCCTGGCTCTTTTGTCGTAAAAAAGGGTTCAAATATGTGAGGCAGGTGTTCCTTGTCTATCCCTTTTCCCGTATCTGATACGGAGATTTTTATGGAATTATTCCCGCTCAACCCCGTTCTTATTGTCAGCGTCCCCTTGCCGCTCATTGCATGAGCCGCATTGATAAAAAGGTTCAGAAAAGCGTCTTCCAGCCGACCCTTGTCGCCGACCACCTCCGGAAGATCCTCTGCAAGATCGGTCCTTATTTCTATGCCGTGGAACATGGCCTGATCTCTCACCAAATTGAGGGATGTATTGATGACACTATCTATCTTGAGAGGCAGCATATCACCCGTGGGTGCCCTGGCGAAATCAAGGAGATTCTGGACTATCCCCTTGCACCTGTTTGTCTGGTAAATAATCTTCTGCATGTTCTCCTGTGCGGGAGAGTCCGCCGGTATATCCTCGAGAACAAGGTTGCTGTACAGGAGTATTCCACCCAATGGATTATTTATCTCATGAGCTACACCTGCCGCCATTTCACCTAGGGCTGTCAATTTTTCTGTTCTCGCCAACTGCTCGTGAGCCTTGTACAGCTTTTCATCGTGCTCCTTCAAGGACCTGGACATATAATTGAACGCTTCATCAAGCATGTCAAATCCAGAAATTTTATCAGGGGATAGTTTATAGTCCAGGTTGCCTGCAGCTACTGCTTCCGCAGCCTCTTTCAACATTCGTATCCTTGTTATAATGGTATTCCCAAGTCGAAATGAAATGATAAACGCTATAACCATGCCTAAACCAGTTATTCCCATGTTTATCCATATGGTATCCCACTTTATGTCCCTGTATTTTGCCTCAAACAGGCCCACATAGAGTATGCCTATAAGGTTTTTGTTCATATCGTAGATTGGTGTGTAGGTGGTTATATACCAGTCATCCACAACAAAGGCTCTGCCGACCCAGTCCTTACCTTCCACTATTACCCTGTCATAGACTTCTTTTGATAAGGTTGTACCAATAGCCCTCTCGTTGTCTTTCGTCATGACGTTGGTGGATATTCTTACACCGCCCTGAAATAGAGTTGCCACACCCATTTCACGGCCTTTGTATTTTTCCCCCTGGTATACGGTATCTTTTACCTTGTCCACAATGGTATTGTCTTTATTCAGGAGAACACCTCCCGCTATAGCTCCGATTAGATTCTTTTTCGCATCGATGATCGGATAAGCGGCCATCATGACCATACCATTGGAAAGTTCTTTCTCACTGGATTCAAAGGAGAGAGGCGTTTTCACGATTTCCATTTTGACCCGCTCGGAAAGGCCAGGATTCTCCCGGAGGATTTTTTCTATGGAAATGAGTTCTGTAGATGACTGCGCCGATTTTTTTTCAAGACAAGTTTTTATGACAGGGGACCAGAGCATACTGTCTCCCTTGGCTGCCGGGTTCGCTGCCCTGTACAAGACATTCCCGCGGGTATCCACCACCGTAATCATATCGAGGAATACCTCATTGTCCTGCGCCTGAGCTCTGTGTTCATTGCGGATTAACCCTTTTAAGTTTTCTATTTTCGCGAAATCATGGTTGGGTATCGTTACGTGCAGATCTACCACTTCCGCTGCGAATTGAATCTGGGAAGCTATCTTTTCCAGGGTTTGATTATAGATTAGTTTTGCCGTGTTGATGTCCTGTCGAACTCTGTTTTGTACCTCGTCAATGGTACTTTTATTGATTGTCCATATCCCTACGAGGGTTGCCACAAAACCGGTAAGAAATGTAGCTATCAAAAACCCCACGACAAGGCGGTTTTGCAAGTTTATCTTAAAAAGTTTGCTTATTAACCTATCGACAATTTTCACGATGTACCCCAGACATATTCCACAGTTGCAAAATATTAAAATCCTTTAAATAATATCATAATAGAAATTTTTAATCAATCGATCTTTGGTAATGCGGATGTATTTGGCAGTGTGATATACTGCTGTTAATAAAAAACTATGAGCACGATGATGGAAGACAGATGCCTGGTCATGTTTGCTAAATTCCCCGAGCGGGGCCAGGTCAAATCCAGGCTCACAAAAGCCATTGGTGAAGAGAAAGCTGCAGAACTTTACCGCTGTTTCATAGAAGATTTGCTGGAGCGGCTTTCCGGAGGGAATTACAGGTTTCAGATTGCCTTCTATCCCGCAGGCAAAGAACACGAGATAAAAAAAATGTTGGGGAACGTATTTTGTTATATGCCGCAGGTCGGAGGGGATCTGGGTGAAAGGATGAAGAATGCTTTCAGTCGATGTTTTTCAGAAGGACCGCGATCTGTCGTTGTTATTGGGAGTGACATACCCGATCTGCCGGCATGGATTATTGAAGAAGCCTTCTTCTCTCTCGATGACCACGATGCCGTCATCGGCCCATCTGTCGATGGAGGCTATTACCTCATCGGCTTCAGAAAAGAGACATTTAATCCCGATATCTTTGCGGGGCCCATCTGGGGTACGGAAGACGTTTTCCGGCAAACCATGACGATCTTGCAGGAAACCGGGGCACTGGTATACGTGCTGCCCATATGGCAGGATATAGACAAGATTGAGGACATAGCGGCCTTTATCGAAAAAAGTGAAAAGACGGAATTTACAAACTCTAAAACAATGCAATACCTGCGAGGCAGCGGTCTGACATAATATCTCATGACCCCTGAATTTTCTTTCATCATCCCTGTCTGGAACGAAGAGTCGGTCATCTTACGGACAATAGAGCATATCCGGTCTCTGCAATCAGGCGCCGGCGCTGAGATCATCGTTGTGGACGGAGACCCCGCGGGAAAAACAATGGAGATCGCCCGCCGTGCGAGCGTCAAAACGGCCATTGCAGAGAGGGGACGGGGAAACCAGATGAACCACGGGGCGGCTCTTGCTGCCGGGAATATTCTTATCTTTCTGCATGCCGACACCCGTCTCCCTCCTAATGCCCCGGGACTCATAGATACCGTGATGCGGGATGAATCTTGTATGGCCGGGGCCTTCGATTTGGCCATCGATTCGGGAAGACCTGTATTCAGATTGATTGAGAAGGCGGCTTCCCTGCGTTCCCGTTTAACAAGGCTCCCTTATGGAGATCAGGCTGTATTCATGAGAAAAGATGTTTTCACCGAATTGGGCGGTTTCAGGAACATCCCCATCATGGAAGATGTCGAGATCATGCGGCGGATAAAGAAACGGGGCGGCAAAATCTATATCATTGATAAAACAGTCCGTACATCATCGAGGCGCTGGGATAGGGACGGAATCGCTTACACAACCCTCCGGAACTGGCTGCTGATCACACTTTACATCGCCGGAGTTAAACCGGAGAAGCTGGTTCAATTTTATCGGTAAACTTCATTATACCTATTCATGCGATTTGGGAAACAATCGCACACCGTTTGAACCGCCACCCATTTCATTTTCTGAAGTCTTTACCGATGCTCCATGCCTTTCCTGCATTTTCACCAACATTCCAGTAATTGTTGTCAGGCATAGTCAAAGTGAAGGGATTTATTTTTTTAATATCGGGTTTGCTGTTGGTCAGAAAGCGTTCTTCAGTGTATGTTTCCATAATTTCCCCGATGAACAGTGTATTCGAGGGCAAATCCACAGCGGTGACAAGATTGCATTCCATACAGAGAGGACACTGCCGTACCATGGGAGCATTCGGCAGGTCACCGTAAAAAATATCGAATATTTTTGATTTGTCGACTTTCTCCCCGGAGACCAATCCGCAATAATCAACCTTTTCCATCAAGTCGCTACCAGGAACATTCACACTGAATGTTTTGTTTTTATGGATTCCCGCATTCGTGTAATGATATTTACCCAATGCCACGGCGATCATGGGGGGATTGAAGTTCACCCTTGATACCCAGCCTACGGCCATGAAATTAGCGCGATCATCGACAACTGTACCTACCAGAACCATCGGCATGGGATAAACAAAGTTATTTTTTCTGATTTTGATCTTCTTCATGATTCACCTCCTGTTTAGTTCACCGTTATTGTCTCGCTCAGGTTAGAGCCATTCCAGCCAGCGGGAGTGACCGCTGCAATTCGCCAGATGCCTGTGACGCTCAACCCCATCGATATAGGAAAGCAGCTCAAGCCGCGGGTATTTATATTCATCCGATAGGTCTATCGAAATGCACCAGATATTCCTCATGGATCCATAATCTGCAATGAGCCTTGCTAGAGCGTTGCGCGCTTCCGGCGGCATCTGATTGCTGACAAAGGTATGGAATAAACAAAGAGCCGAGTCAGCGGGCGCTATCTTCAAAACACCGGGCAAGAGTTCGAGTATGTCACCTTCGCGCAATTCCGGGGGGTTGTCCTGGGTTATCTCAATGGCTCGGTACAGCAGATCAAATCGGCTGGTATGCTCGGGCCATATAAAGGCTGAGAGCCATTTTACTGCCGAGGCGTCCGTTACATCAACGGGATGGAGGTCAATGCCGATACGTGCGGCGATCCGCGGGAATTTTTCCGGAAGTGGCGGCCGCTTGCGTCCACGCAAGGTACAGTTTAATCGTACGGGTGACGCCCTTTCTCCGTAAAGGAGGCCGTCTCCGTAATTATAACCGTAGTTATCCCAGAGAAGATTTAGTCCCGCACTGGCGCCGATCTCTACAAGTGCGAGTGCGAGACCCCTTGCCTCCTCAGCGACGATGCCGAAAGCGGGCAGAAGGCAGGCAGAGCGGCGGACTTCATTGGTCTGGACATGATAAGTCGAGATGATGTCCTTGATCTTGTCTCTGTGCTCGCAACAAAAATCCCGAAACAACGGATACGGATCGTCCTCACAAATACTGGAGACAGGTGTGATGTCAGGGTAGAATTGAGCGAGCGGTTCTGCCGGATCATTCAGCAGCAGGTAATGAACCGCCGCGAAAAAAATCATCGGCATGGGTTTCGAAAGGGCATGTGAAGCAAGGGCGAGCAGTTCCGGGTCTGTGCTGACCCCCACTGCTAACCGCTCATACAGCGGGTATGATCCGTGAAATTCATGGGCAGCGCTGTTCGCAAAGCTTTCTGCAATCCGATCAAGTTGTGATGTTTGAACAGGCATTAATCGGTCTGTCATTTGCTGATTTGTCCAGAAATCTAGCGCCCCTGGTGAAATGACTAATTCTTGCGTTTAATGAATTTGCCTTTCTGATATTCGTCAAAGGCGATCCCCAATTCCTCCTGTGTGTTCATTACAATTGGCCCGTACCATGCAACAGGTTCACGCAGTGGTTTCCCGGACATGAGAAGAAAACGCACAGCTTCATCTTCAGTGGCAACAATTATCTGTTCCCCGTCATCGAACAAAATGAGAGTTTCGTTTGTCACGAAAGGAGTTCTTTGGAAGTCGAAATAGTTAGTCCCCTCCACCTCGTAGGAGAAAGGGTTCTTCTCACGGCAAAAGTATGCCTTCCCTCCGATAACGTACGCGAATACCTTGTGACCCGGTTTGGTTGCGTGAATAAACTCTCCCTTCGCTGAGACCGTCACATCGAGGTATTCCGGATCGGTCACAATATCCCGGACGGGACCTTTTGTTCCCTCAACTTCACCGCAAATGATTTTGATCGTTACACCGTTTCCGGTAGAGACCTCCGGTATCTGATCACTCTTCACATCACGGTATCGTGGATCCATCATCTTCCGAGAGGCCGGAAGATTGGCCCAAAGCTGAAAGCCCCACATTACACCTTGCTTATCACCCTTCGGCATCTCCTGATGGATTATGCCGCTCCCGGCCGTCATCCACTGCACATCCCCGGAGCCGATGACGCCTTTGTTCCCCATGCTGTCTCCGTGTTCCACGTCTCCGCGAAGGACATACGTGATGGTCTCGATTCCGCGATGCGGATGCCAGGGAAACCCCTTGATGTAATGCCGCGGGTCATCAGAGCGAAAATCATCTAAAAGAAGAAACGGATCGAACGCAGGCACCTCGCTGAAGCCAAACGCCCGCTTCAGATGGACACCTGCCCCCTCGACAGTGGGTTTACTCTTGATGACCTTCCTGATCTTTCTATCTTTTCTCATCATATCCTCCTCGTTTACACTTCCTGCACCCGAATGACCTTCAATCTACTGTTATTCAGGGAAGCAAAAAGCGCCGCGGCACCTTGTCCGTTTATTTCAGCGTGATCGCCTTTTCGGGACAGAGTTCCTGGCAGCAAAAGCAACTGATGCAGGTGTCGGCATCAACACGGGGAAGGTTGTCATCACACATGGACAAAGCCGACACCGTACACTGATCGATACAGGTTCCGCAGGCTGTGCACAACTCAGGATCAGCATGCGGGCGCATGCGCGTGCGATCTCGGATCAGTGTCTGTATGGCCTCATTCTGGAGAAGCACTTCGCCGCTAAACGGGGGAAGCTTGAAATTAGGCAGTGGTTTCAACTCCCCGATGACTTCAATCGTACCGAGGTCGTAGTCTCCCAGACCAATTTCCTTCGCCCTTTGAAGGATGCGTAAACTTCCCGGCTCAAGCCCCATCATCGTCGTCACAACAGCGTCCATTGCCACGGCATTGTCGGAGGCCAGGATCAGTCCGATATCTCTGAGGTCTGGGGAGGCCGGACCGTTCCCCTCCATGCCGACCACGGCATCCATAATGAATAGATCGGGTACCCGGAGACGGAATACGTCAACCAGCAGTTCCTGGAAGCGCACCGGGCCGCCGGACTCCTTGTGCAGTTTGGCTTTCTGTGCACCCGGCAAAATACCGAAACTGTTTTTGATTGCACCGGTGATGATAGTCAGGCCGTGGGTTTTAAATTTCGGTAGGCTGATGACGATATCAGCTTCCAATACGGCCTGTGATACACTCGCCGTGGGCATAAATTTATGATTGAAGTCGACTTTCCGCGAATCGTTCCCGATGTTCTGATAATAGCCCTTGGCCGCCTCCATCAGACCGGTTATTTTAAAACATTCTTCGTTTGCCCCGTAGTTGAAAAGGCCCGGATTGTCTCCCACGATAATGGATGCCGGTTTCATGGTCTCCACCTTTTCCACCACGGCGCGAAGCACCGCAGGGTTGGTGACTATACCTTCTTCCGCCCGCGAAAACCGGAGGACGTTCGGTTTTATCAGGACTTTTTTTCCCCGCAACTCCATGGGGAATATCTCAAATGCCAGATCTACCGCCAGCCGTACATTCTCATAGGTGGCGGGATGTATCATTACTTTCGGCATGATCTCTACCTCACTTACATCTTACATTTACAACGATTCTTCTTCAATAAGCGACATTGCCATCCCCGTCGCCTCTTCGGTGATATTCCTGCACTTCTCTCTCAAGTTGTTCACATGAAAACGTTTTCGTCCCTCTTCAGTTCCCAGGTCGACGCCTATAAGCTCTTTGCAGTTTGTTGAACCAAATTTCTCCACAAACATTTTTATCATCTTTTGAACGGGGGCATAGCTTTTCTCATACGGCATGGCTGTAGTGTCCCTTCCATAAAAGATGTTCATCGCCATGACTGCGCCGCTCACGGCTCCGCACATCCCACAGGTTCTGGAGAGGCCTCCGCAGAAACCTGTGGCGATTTTTGGGATCAAGTCCGATTGAATATTTTTGCTTTCTGCCACGGAAAGCAAAACACTCTCCGCTCAAAGATAACCTGATTTGAAAAGTTCTCCACTCCTCTGTGCTGTCTTTTCAATCATTTGCAAACTCCTTAATCTCTTTTACTTTCCCCTTCTTCTGCGCACTCACAAAACCAGGCTTCAGAAGCCCGTTGTTGTTTTGTCTATTTCTTCGATATGCACCATATGTAGCAAAGCGAACCTACAACAATTAGTATGGGGATTAAATATCTCTTAATAGTAAAATCAAGGTAAGGTATATATAGAACAATCAGACAGATAAATGCAGTGGATACAGAAATGGACAGCCCGTTAAGAAGTTTATTCAAAGTAAGAATCTCCATTCAGATGGTCATTATTATTGTTTAGACCTTGAAGACCGGCGGATGTGCGGACGTCCTCTGGATTGCATTTTTTTGATTCATCCATCCATCATCCGGCCATAAGTAGTAGAATGCAAAGTTGACGCCCTCGGAACGATTTCTCAGTCACGGAGTTTACACTGAGCATAGCGAATGTGTTCCTTCGAAATGACACACTTTTCGCTGGTAGATAATCGATACACTTGCGGCAATTTCTTTAAATTATGCTGTGAAAGAAAAATGATGTCAAGGATTTTTGGGAAACGACTCTTTCCCTTGAT
>Ga0335070_10001195_pt1 | contig 29793 bp, 22 predicted proteins | sample Lox_Sample_13_FD_206722 | JGI IMG/M metagenome (GOLD analysis project Ga0335070, IMG submission 206722) | Soil microbial communities from Loxahatchee National Wildlife Refuge, Florida, United States - Lox_Sample_1.3 | ecosystem: Environmental > Terrestrial > Soil > Wetlands | place: USA...
AAATAAAGCGGGGGGATCCTTACAGCAACACGGTCATTCGGGGAGAGATCAATGCCCTGACGGAAAAATTCGCCAACCAAGGCTATGCCTATGTCGAAATCAACCCCGAAATCCTTACGGACGCCAAAAATCTTTTGGTGAACCTTACCTTTGAGATTGAAAAGAAGAAACGAGTCTTTTACGAAAAAATTCAAGTGGTTGGAAATACGAAAACCCGTGACAAGGTGGTTCGCAGGGAGCTCTCGGTGGCCGAGGGAGAGCTTTACAACGCGACCCAAATGAATCAGAGCCGTGATCGCCTGAAAAAGACGGGATACTTCAAAGAGGTGGATTTTACCACCAGTCGTGGGAGTAGCGAAGAAAAAATCAACCTCGACGTCAAGGTCGAGGAAACTCCGACGGGTGCCGTTACTTTCGGAGTCGGATATAGTACACTCGAAAGCTTGGTGGGGTCTGCATCGATCTCCGACCGCAATCTTTTCGGTTTGGGCTATGCCGCAAGCCTGAGGTTTAACCTCGGATTTAAAACCCAAACGGGTCGATTAAGCTTCACGGACCCCTATTTTTTAGGGACGCGCTATACCGCAGGGTTCGACCTCTATCATGAAAGAATAGAGTACTTTACGGAATATAGCTACAAGGTTACAGGAGGGGATGTCCGTGGCGGAAGGCAGTTGAACGATTGGCTTCGAATTGATGCGATGTATAAATATGAGGTCGTCGATGTTTATAATGTTGCCGATGACGCCTCGATCTATGTCAAATCCCAGACAGGACAAAAAACGACGAGCGCGATCTCCGTTACTCCCTCGATCAACACGCTTGACGACTACTTCAACCCCCGGCGGGGGGGCAAGCATAGCCTTTTCATTCAGGACGCAGGAGGTGTTCTGGGAGGGGATAACTCCTTCGTGAAGGTGCTGGCACAGACCAGCTGGTTTTTTCCCTTGCCCCTCTACGCGACGCTCAACCTTCGTGGCCAGGTGGGTGTGATTGCACCTTACAGTGGGACCATCCTCCCCATCTATGAGAAATTCTTCGTCGGAGGCATCAACACGGTCCGGGGCTTTGAGTATGGGAAAGCAGGCCCGGTGGACATCAACGACGAGCCCATCGGTGCGAAAAAAATGGTGGTTTTCAATACGGAAGTGATCTTCCCCATCTCTCGCGAGCTCGGGCTGCGGGGAGCAGTATTCTTCGATGTCGGGAAAGGATTCGATAACTGGAGCAATATGTTCCCGTTGAGATTCGGTGCAGGACCCGGGATTCGCTGGTACTCTCCATTCGGGCCGATCCATATCGACTTCGGTTTTAACCTCAACCCCAAACATGGGGAGAAAGGGCATGTGCTCGACTTTACAGCAGGGACCGTTTATTGATCATTCGATGGAGGGGTTAAACTTCACAGAGAGGAGAAATGAATATGTACGGGAAAAAGGTAAGTCTTGTCATAGGATTGATCCTGTTAGGATGGGTGGGTTCCGCCTGGGCCGCGGATCTGAAAATTGCCTACATCGATATTCAAAAGGCAATCAACGAATCCAACGCCGGAAAGGAAGCGAAAAAGGCGATTACCAAGGATGTAGAAAAATTCCAGCGTCTCATCGCAGACAGGCAGAAAGAGCTTCAAACCATGAAAGAATCGTTTGAAAAGCAGGCGCTCATGCTGACCCCGGAAGCCCGGGCGAATAAAGAGAAGGAATACCAGGGCAAGCTTCGGGAATTCCAGCGGTGGGGGGAAGACACTCAGAATGAGATGAATCAGAAGCGGATAGAGATGGAGCGACAGATCTCGAGTGCCATCGTCAAGGTGATTCAAAAATTGGGAGCCGACGAAGGGTATACCCTCATTTTGGAAAAGAACGAGAACATCGTGCTCTTCGGTTCCAAAACGATTGATATCACCGATCGGGCGATCAAAGCGTTTGACGCTCAGAAGAAGTAAGGCGGGAAGATCCCATACCCAGGACCCGACGGAAAACAACTTCTCGTCAACGGATGTCCAAACCTCAAACAAGATTGTTTCGATCGTTTGAACATTGGAATTTTTTTGGGATTGGTCATGTGGAGGGTTGGTGTTTAGCAACACGGTTTGTTAAGCGTCGTGCATGAAGGGCGGGCTGAGGACATGAAGAAACGTCTCAAAGAATTAGCGGAGTGGGTGGGGGGAACAGTCGTTGGAGATGGGGAGACAGAAATTTCTGGCGTGGCAGCCATCGAAGAAGCCCAAGCCGGAGAGATCACCTTCATCGCCGACCCCAAATATCTTGCTTACCTCGATAAAACCGACGCGGCGGCGGTGATCGTCTCGAAAGAAGTGACCCGAGCAGGCAAGCCGCTTCTATGCGTGACTCATCCCAAATTAGCTTTTGCCAAGATCCTCACCCTCTTTTCCCAGAAGCCTTACCAACCGAGAGGGATCGATTCCCACAGCTGGATCAGCCCCACGGCACAATTGGGAAAAGACTTGACCGTCTATCCTTTCGTCTATATCGGCGACCGTTGCTCGATCGGAGATCGGGTGACCCTTTATCCCGGAGTCTATGTGGGTGAAGACTCTTCCATCGGGGAGGACTCGGTCCTTTACCCTGGTGTTTCTGTCTATTCGCGGACAACCATTGGAAAGCGGGTTATACTGCATAGCGGAACGGTGGTCGGAAGTGATGGATTCGGATATGAGAAGGAAGGAAAGAAGAATGTGAAAATTACCCAGGTCGGGAGGGTTGAAATTGAGGATGACGTAGAAGTCGGGGCCAATACGACCATTGATCGAGCCACCTTCGGCAAGACAATCGTTCGAAGAGGCGTGAAAATTGACAACCTCGTGATGGTTGCTCATAATGTGGTGATAGGCGAGGATTCGGTCATCGTCTCTCAAGTCGGAATTTCAGGCTCGACGAAGATCGGAAGTAATGTCATTCTGGCCGGACAGGCGGGATTGGTGGGCCATATTCAAATTGGAGACAATGTAATGGTGGGCGCTCAAGCCGGGGTGACCCACGATCTGCCTGCAAACCAGGGGTATCTCGGAAGTCCTGCTCTGCCCCATCGGGAATTCCTCCGGGCCATTACCACCTTTCCAAAGCTCCCGGAGATGAGAAAGACACTTCTCGACCTTGAGAAGCGGATGGCTAAGATGGAAGAAGCCCTCTCTTTAAAAGGAAAAGAAAAGGAGGAATAGATGATCGAGATCGGCGAAATCATGAAAATTCTTCCCCATGCCTACCCATTTTTATTGGTGGATCGGATTGTGGAGATCGAGCCGGAAAAAAGAATCGTCGGAATCAAAAATGTCACTTACAATGAGCCTTTCTTCCCGGGCCACTTCCCGGGTCGGCCCATCATGCCGGGGGTCCTGATCGTGGAGGCCATGGCTCAGACCGCGGGCGTCCTCGTCTTTAAGTCCTTGCCGCAAGAGAAGTACGGACGGCCCGTCTATTTTCTGGGAATCGACAATGTCCGTTTCAGAAAACCCGTCGTCCCAGGAGATCAACTTCATCTTGAGTTGGAGATCACCAAGCATCGTCAAGCGATCTGGGGATTCAAAGGAAAAGCCTCGGTCGACGGAAAATTGGTGACGGAGGCAGAACTCTTGGCCATGCTAGGAGACGAAAAATGATTCATCCGACCGCGATCGTCGACCAAAAATCCGAGGTGGGCGAAGGAGTTGAAATTGGACCTTACTCCGTCATCGAAAGGGGTGTTTCCATCGGTGAGGGGACGTGGATCGGTCCCCATGTGATCATCCGGGAAGGGACGCACATAGGGAAAGGATGTCAGATCTTTCAATTTGCTTCGATCGGAGAGGCTCCCCAATTTTTGGGATACAAGGGAGAGAAGACCTTTCTTCAGATGGGCGACCGCAATATCATGCGCGAGTTTGTCACCCTCCATCGGGGCACGGTGAAGGGCGGGGGAAGAACCGTCATCGGAAATGACAATTACTTCATGGCCTATTCCCATGTGGCCCATGACTGTCAGATCGGAAACGACGTCGTCATGGCCAACGGAGCCAGCCTGGGAGGACACATTGTGATCGAAAACGGGGCCATCATCGGAGGGCTCGCAGCCATCCACCAGTTCTGCCGAGTTGGAGCCTATGCCATCATTGGAGGTCTGACCGGTGTCCTCCTGGACATCCCCCCCTACACCAAAGCTCAGGGAGACCGGGCAAAGCTCTTTGGACTCAACACCATCGGCCTCAAACGGGCCAACTTTTCAGAGGAGACGCTGAAAGCCCTGAAGAAAGCCTATCGGATCATCTTTCGCTCCGGTCTCACCCTGGCGAAGGCCATGAAGACCGTCGAGGACGATGATATTTTTCAGATCCCGGAGGTGCAACATCTCTTCCAGTTTATTCAACATTCAAAGAGGGGGATCTGCCGTTAAGTGGAAAAACTCAAGGTCGGAGTCGTCGGGGTCGGTTACTTTGGTCAATTCCATGCTGAGAAATATTCCAAGATTAAAGACGTGGAATTGGTCGGCGTCGTCGATGCGGATGGGTCCCGCGCGAGAGAAATCGCCCAACGATACCAAACCCAATCTTTCCCTCACTATGCGAACCTTTTGCAAGAGGTCCAGGCGGTCAGCATCGCCGTCCCCACTCCTTTCCACTATTCCGTAACGAGGGATTGCTTTTTGCAAGGGGTGGATGTGTTGCTTGAAAAACCCATCTCCAGTACACTTGAGGAAGCGGATGAATTAGTTCGCTTATCCGACTCAAAAGGCCTGATCTTTCAGGTAGGCCATTTGGAACGATTCAACGGAGCCTGGTCCGCTGCCGAAGGGAAAGTGAAACACCCATGGTTTATCGAATCCCATCGGCTGGGTCCTTTCTCGGGAAGGGGAACCGAAGTCGATGTCGTTTTGGATTTGATGGTTCACGATCTCGACATCCTTTTGAGCCTCGTGGATGGAAAGGTGAAGGAGTTCCAGGCTGTCGGCATCCCCGTTCTGACCCACACCTCGGACATCGCCAATGCCCGTATTGAATTCGAAAACGGGTGTATCGCCAATTTGACCGCGAGTCGAATTTCTGAAGAAAAGGTGCGGAAAACCCGGATCGTTCAAGCGGAGGGAATCCTTTCCGTCGACTACCTTTCTCAGAAACTCTTCCTGTCCAAAAAGGCAGCTTCCGCCGGGGGAAAAGAGATTCCTGAAATGGTGACCGAAGAAATTCCGGTCAAAAAGGTCGATCTTCTGGAAACGGAGATTCAGTCTTTTCTTCAGGGCGTCAGGCATCGCAAGAGGCCCCGGGTCTCAGGATCAGACGGAAGACAGGCCTTAGCGCTGGCGCTCCGGATCATCCGGAGGATCGATGATCTCAACAAAAAGAGGAGAGAGCGGGGCGACTGAACGGATGGAATCGAAGAAGATCCTTCTGGTCGCTGGAGAAGCTTCGGGGGACCTCCACGGGTCCCACCTGGTGGAGGCCATTCGACGTATTCATCCGGAGACAGAGTTTTTGGGGGTCGGGGGAGAAGGGTTGAAAAGAGCGGGAATGAAGCTTCTTTTTCATTCTCAGTCTCTTTCTGTCGTAGGGATCACGGAAGTCTTCGCAAAACTCGGGCCCATCTTAAAGGCCTTGCGGGCCTTGAAAGGGTCCCTGGAAAAAGAGAAACCCGATCTTGTCATCCTCATCGATTTTCCCGAATTCAACCTTCGGCTGGCAAGAACGGTTCATCGTCGAGGAATTCCCATTCTCTACTACATCAGTCCCCAGATCTGGGCCTGGAGGCCGAACCGGATTAACCTGATTGCCCGGCTGGTGAAAAAAATGGTCGTCCTTTTCCCCTTTGAAGTTCCTCTGTATGAGGCGGCCGGGGTCGATGTGGAATGGGTCGGTCATCCGCTTCTCGATATTGTCAAGCCCGCGCTGCCGAAGGAAAAGGCGTTCCATCAATTTGGTCTGGATCCCAATCGAAGAACCGTCGGGTTACTCCCCGGAAGCCGGATCCATGAGATCGAAAGGCTTCTTCCTCCTCTTCTGGCTTCGGCGCATCTCCTCCAAGAAGAGATTCCGGATCTTCAGTTCGTCATTCCCCTCGCCCCGGGTCTGCCCAGGACGACCTTGTCATCCCAGATGAACAAGGTTTCGGTACCCGTGAAAGTGGCGGAGGGCTTCACCTATGACGCGATGAGCCTTTGTGAGCTTCTGATCACCGCGTCCGGGACGGCCACACTGGAAGGAGCGATTCTTGGAAGACCGATGGTCGTCATTTATAAAGTTTCTTTGCCCTCCTACTGGGTCGGGAGGGCGTTAATTCGAGTGAATCACATCGGCCTCGTTAACTTGGTGGCAGAGAAGGAGATCGCCCCGGAATTGATCCAGAAGGACGTCAATCCCCGGAGGATTGCGGACGAAGCCTTTCGTATCTTAATGGACCCCCTGCTGAGTCGAAAGATGTCGGAATCGATGGGGGAGGTACGCAAGAAACTCGGCGAACCGGGCGCCGCCGAACGGGCCGCCCGTATCGTGTCCTCCTTGCTCCGCGGCGCGGAGGCCTGAGATGTTCCTCTACCGCAGACTTCTTGAATTTGTCAAACCCTACTGGTTCAAGTTGTGTCTTGCCGTTCTCTGCATGATCTTTGTCTCCCTTCTGACCTCCCTGACGGCATGGCTTTTTAAACCCGTCGTCGACGGCGTTTTTTTCAAGACGCAGGCGGGTTCTTCCGTAACGATCCCTCCATTTGTCAACGAGTTGATCGTCCGCCTTCATCTTGAACACCTGTTGCTGAGCAGGGATGCGGAGATGCTGCGCTTACTCCCCTTTGCCCTTATCCTTCTTTTTTTATTGAAGGGGATTTTTAACTACGGTCAGTATTACTTCATGAACTTTGTCGGACAGAAGATTATTGCGGACATTCGGGAGAGGCTCTACAATCATCTCCAAACCCTCTCTCTTTCCTTTTTTACCAAGACGCCGACGGGGGTGATCATCTCCCGGATTACCAACGATGTGACGCTGATTCAAGGAGCCGTCTCCAGCGCCGCGGCCGGTATTTTCAAAGATATTTTTACCTTTTTTGGCCTCGTCGGGGTCGCCTTTCTTCAAAGCTGGCAATTGGCCATTATCTTTTACATTATCTCGCCTCTGGCCTTTATCCCGATCCGAGTTTTTGGAAAAAGGATGCGGAGATTCGCCCGGAAGGGACAGCAGCGAATGGGCCTCCTCACGACCTTCCTTCATGAGACCATTACTGGAAACCGGATTGTCAAAGCCTTCAGCATGGAAGCGTATGAAAAGAAACGCTTCGCTGAGGAGAATCACCGGTTATTCAAGACCTTCCTCAACCGGATCAAGGTTCGGGCCCTCAATGCCCCGCTGATGGAATTATTGGGAGGGACGGCAGGAGCCATTATCATCTGGGTAGGCGGTCGTATGATCATGCAGGGAGAGATCACCCCGGGGGCTTTTGGTTCGTTCCTGCTGGCGGTGATGATGTGCTATGCCCCCATACGGGATTTGAGCAAAGTCAACCTTGAAATCCAGGAGGGTCTGGCAGGGGCCACCCGGGTTTTTGAGCTTCTCGATACGGCTCCGGATATTCAGGAGGAAGAAGGAGCGATTTCTCTGCGGCCTATTTCCAAAGCAATCGATATCGAAGAGGTGACGTTCAAGTATGAAGAAGAGGTCGTGCTCAAAGAGATCTCGCTTCGTGTGAAACCGGGAGAGGTGATTGCCTTGGTGGGAATGAGCGGGGCCGGCAAGACATCTCTGGTCAACCTCTTGCCCCGGTTTTATGACGTTGCACAAGGCCGAATTCTCATCGATGGATACGACATTCGAAAGGTGACCCTGAAATCGCTCAGGGACCAGATGGGTCTGGTCACCCAACAAACCATCCTCTTTAACGACACGGCTCGGAATAATATCGCCTACGGTAATCTGAAATGTTCCGACGATGAAATCATCGAAGCAGCCCAGGCAGCCAACGCTCACAACTTCATTCAGAGGCTCCCCCAGGGGTACGATACGATCATCGGTGAGCAGGGGGTTAAACTCTCGGGGGGGGAGCGTCAACGGGTCTCCATTGCGAGGGCCATCTTAAAAAATGCTCCCATTCTCATCTTGGACGAAGCAACCTCTTCTCTGGATTCCGATTCCGAAACAGAGGTTCAAAAGGCCTTGGAGGAGTTGATGAAGGGAAGAACGGTCTTTGTCATCGCCCACCGTCTCTCAACGATCCGGAACGCCCACCGGATCATCGTTCTCTCCGAAGGACGAATCGTGGAGCAGGGAACCCATGAGGAATTGATCGGCCTCAACGGCGAGTATCGGCGTCTGTATGACCTGCAGTTCAAAGAGGAAACGGCCATCCGAGCGGGAGCTAAGCCGAAGGTCTATTGATTTCAAATTGCAGATTGAATCTATTTTGAGTATGATTGGCCCTTCCAATCTGAAATTTGAAATCTGAAATCAGAAATTTGAGGAATGTTTCTTAAAACTCTGAAGAAGAAACTGGTGTCTGGGTTGGGTCCGTCGTTAGCTTATTGGACCATTCAGATCCTGTCCTGGACGATGCAGTTTGACGAGATCAATCCAGAGATTCCGAGACGGTTTTGGGAGAAAGGAATTCCAGCCATCGGGGCCTTCTGGCACGGCAGGCTGCTGATGATGCCCGTGGTGTATCAGGGAAAGGATTTAAGTTTCCTTGTCTCTCCCCATCGGGATGGCCAGGTGGTGGGAAAGGCCTTACAGCGGTTCGGTTTTCATGCCATCCTGGGTTCGACCACTCGAAAGGGTTTTTCCGGGTTCAAGCAAATGGTCAAAGCGTATGGGTCCGATATTGCCATTGTCCCCGATGGACCGAGGGGCCCCGGCCGTCGGGTGCAAATTGGCGTGATTGAGTTGGCGAAACTGACGGGACGGGCCGTGGTCCCGTTGACGTTCAGTGCCTCGAGAAGGAAGATCTTCAACACCTGGGATCAGTTCCTCCTCCCCTATCCATTTTCCAAGGGAGTGTTCATGTGGGGAGAACCGATTGAAGTGGATCCACAGGGGGACCGGCCCCACCTCGAGGAGAAAAGAATCCTTTTAGAAAATCGTCTCAACGACTTGACGGACAGGGCGGACCGCTATTTCGATTCCCCTCACCCCCGCCCTCTCCCTCAGGGGGAGAGGGAAGAATGAGGGATCCTGACAAAAGATGTTCTACCTTTATAACATCCTCGTGACGTTGATTCTCATTCTGGCCAGTCCTTATTTTCTCTTCAGGAGCCTCTTCCAAGAAAAATTTCGACGGGCATTGCCTGAACGATTGGGATTTTTTCGAAGCCCCTCCTTCCAAAGGCCCATTTGGGTCCACGCCGCGTCGGTCGGGGAAGTCTTCTGTTCCATTCCTCTTCTGAAGAGGGTTAAGAAGGAATTCCCCTTTTCCAAGATTGTATTAACGACCGTCACTTCTACGGGAAATGAAGCGGCAAAAACCCGCGTCCCCGAAGCGGACCGGGTCTTTTTTTTACCCATCGACCATCCCCTCATCGTTCGGCGAGCCGTCAAAAAAATCGAACCGAGCATCCTCCTGATTGCAGAGACGGAACTCTGGCCCAACCTGCTCCGGTCCTGTGGAAAAAAAGGAATCCCTGTCGTCCTGTTCAACGGGAGGATCTCCCAGAGGTCATTTCGACGCTACCTCCGCCTCAAATTCTTCTTCCAAGAATGCCTGAGAGATATCTCTCTCTTCTTGATGCAAACAGAAGAAGATCGAAACCGGATTCTTGAGATGGGAGGGGAATCTCAAAGGACAAGGACCGTGGGCAATCTGAAGTTCGATCAGACCTTGCCTCCCTTCACCCCCGAAACCGTGGCAGGAATAGCAAGAACGCTCGGCCTTCAGGGGACGGAGAAAATTCTCGTCGCCGGGTCGACCCACTCTGGAGAAGAGGAAATCCTGGTGAGCCTCTACAAAGAATTGAAAGAGAGGGCCCCCGCTCTTGTCCTCGTTCTTGCCCCGCGACATCTCGAACGGCTGGAAGAGGTGGAGGAGATCTTAAGAAGAGCGTCCGTCGCATGGTCGAGGAAAACGACCCTTTTCCAGGGTGCGGGTCGATCGGATCGAAAGCACCCGGAGGTGATCCTTCTCGATACGATGGGGGAGCTGATGAACGTTTACAGCCTCGGGACACTGGTCTTTATCGGAGGGAGTCTTGTCCCCGTCGGAGGCCATAATCCCCTTGAGCCTTTATTTTTTGGAAAATGCGTCCTCTTCGGTCCCCATATGTTTAATTTCTTAGAAATCTCGACCCGTTTGGTTGAGGACGGAGGAGCCATCCAGGTGTCCGGAAAAGAAGACCTCTCCTCGCAATTGAAACGGCTCCTTTTCGACGAGGCGGCCCGAAACGGGGTGGGACAAAAAGGCCGTCAATTCCTTCGGAAGCATCAGGGGGCAACCGAAAGAATGTTTGAAGAGATTCGACCCTTCCTTGAGGATATTTCAGATTGCAGATTTTAGATTTCAGATTGGAAGGGTGTCCAATCTGAAATTTGCAATCTGAAATTTGAAATTGAATGATGCGTCGTTTGGATCGATTCCTTTATCGAAAAGAGAGATCCCTTGGGGAGAGAATGCTTCTCTTTCCTCTTTACCTCCTCTCTCTGCTCTATGGATGGGCCGTTCGTACAAGATCCCTTCTCTATTCCCTTCAGTTGTTGAAAACGAGAACGCTCCCGTGTCCGGTCATCAGCGTAGGAAACATCACTGCCGGAGGAACAGGGAAGACCCCCCTGGTGATGGCGTTGGCCAACCAATTGATGGGCAGGGGAATTTCTGTCGCCATTCTCAGCCGAGGGTATAAGGGGACCCAGACCTCTGAACCGGTCGTGAGCGATGGGTGGAACCTCTTTCTCTCACCGGAGCAGTCGGGGGATGAGCCCTTTTTGATGGCTCAGGTTTGCAAGGGTGTCCCTGTCCTCGTCGGGAAAGATCGATTTGCAAACGGTCGGGTCGCTCTGCGACGATTTGGCATGAAAGGGCTGTTGTTAGACGACGGATACCAGCACCTTCCCCTCCGTCGAGATCTCGATATCCTTCTTGTCGACTCGCACCTCGGGTTTGGAGACGATCACCTTTTGCCCAGGGGAATCTTGAGGGAGCCCTTGTCCCATCTTCGCAGGGCCCATCTTTTCCTTCTCACCAAAGTCGAAGATCTTGAGGCCTCGCAACCCCTTGAAAAAAGACTCCATGAAATCCACCCCCGAGCGCCGGTGTTTCACAGCCATTACCAACCGATGAGTCTGGTCGATTCCCGGGGGGAAGAAGAAGAACTGGATTCTCTGAAGGGAAAGAAAGTTCTCGCTCTTTCCGGAATCGCTAACCCTGACTCCTTCTCCGCCCTGTTGAGAAAGTGCGGGACGGAGATCGTGAGCGAAGCGATCTTTCCGGATCACCATTCCTACCGGCCCCAAGATCTGTCTTCCATAAAAGAGAAGAGCGAAGGAGTCGATTGGATTGTCACGACGGAGAAGGATATGTTAAAATTGCAACGATTGGGCGTTGACGATCTTCCGATCCGAGCCCTTCGTATCGAAATAAAGATATGGGAAGACGAAGCGTTCTTTAAAAGGATCATCTCGTTATTTTGAGAAGAGGAGGAGAGGAGAAGTTGAAAGCGCAGGTCAAAATATTCGACACGACCCTCCGGGATGGAGAGCAATCCCCCGGGGCGACGATGAATGTAGCCGAGAAGGTGAGAATCGCCCAGCAATTGGAGAAGCTGGGCGTTGATATCATCGAGGCGGGTTTTCCTATTTCCTCTCAGGGAGACTTTGATGCGGTCAGAACGATTTCAAAAACGATCACCCATTCGGAGGTGGCTGCTCTGGCCAGGGCCAATCCTCAGGATATTGACCGGGCCTGGGAGGCTGTCAGAGCGGCGAAATACCCCCGGCTTCATACGTTTATTTCCACCTCCGACATCCATCTCAAACATCAGTTGAAAAAATCGAAGGACGAGGTTATTCGAATTGCGGCCCAGTCCGTCGCCAGGGCAAAACGGCTCACTCCCAATGTCGAGTTCTCGGCCATGGATGCCACCCGCAGTGACGTGAGGTTTCTTGCCGCCGTGATCGAAGGGGCGATCCGCGCGGGGGCCGTCACCATTAATATCCCGGATACGGTCGGCTACGGAATTCCCTCCGAGTTTGGAGCGCTTATTCAAACCCTCCGGCGAACGGTCAAGGGAATCGACGGGGTCACGCTGAGCGTTCACTGCCACAATGACCTTGGCCTGGCCGTTGCCAATTCGCTGGCCGCGGTTCAGAACGGCGTCAGACAGGTGGAGTGCACCATCAACGGAATCGGCGAGAGGGCGGGCAATACCTCTCTCGAAGAAGTGGTGATGGCCATCCGGACACGAAAGGATCTCTTCCCGTTCTATACCCGGGTGATTCCGAAGCATATCTTCGCAACGAGCCGTTTGGTCTCAAAGATTACCGGCATGGTTGTTCAGCCCAACAAGGCCGTGGTCGGTTCGAATGCCTTTGCCCATGAGTCCGGGATTCATCAGGACGGAGTCCTCAAGGAAAAAGAGACCTATGAGATCATGACCCCGAAGTCGGTGGGCATTCCCAAATCCTCCCTCATCTTGGGAAAACTTTCCGGGCGTCACGCGTTCAAAGAAAGGTTGAAAGAATTGGGGTTCCGGCTGTCGGAAGGAGATTTTGGACTGGCCTTCAACCGATTCAAAGATCTCGCGGATAAGAAGCGTGAGATCTATGATGAGGATATTGAGTCGATCGTCGTCGAAGAGATCCTCCGGATGCCCCGGCGTTTCAAACTCATCTATCTCAATGTGATTGCAGGAAACATCACGGTTCCTACGGCCACCGTCAAGATGGAGGTGGACGGGAAGCTCATCCAGGAAGCGGGTTTTGGCGATGGGCCGGTGGATGCCATCTTTAAGACGATCAAGAAGATTACCCGGACGAGGTCGAAGCTCCTTCAATTCGCCATCAACGCAATCACCGGAGGAACGGAGGCCCAGGGAGAGGTGACGGTGAGGCTGGAGGAGAAAGGGCAAACGGTGATCGGCCAGGGCGCGGATACGGATGTGATCGTGGCCAGCGCCAAAGCCTACATCAATGCTCTGAATAAGATAGAATTCAAGAAGCATATTTTGGTGAGGTTATGATGGCGAAAGCTCATCCGATGACGATCACAGAAAAAATCCTTGCCTCTCATGCCAGGAAAAAAGAGGTTTTTCCGGGCGACCTCATCGATGCCCGCATCGATTTGGCCCTGGGAAACGATATCACGGCACCTCTTGCTATCCAGGCCTTCGAGGAAATGGGAGCCAAAAAGGTATTCCACCGGGATCGTGTCGTCCTGGTTCCTGATCACTTTGCCCCCGCCAAAGACATCCCTTCTGCGGAACAATGTAAGGTCCTCAGAAATTTTGCAAAGACCCATCGTCTCACCCACTATTTTGAGGTCGGAGAATGCGGCATCGAGCATGCCCTGCTCCCGGAGAAAGGGTTGGTCCTGCCGGGGGATGTGGTCATCGGGGCGGACAGTCATACCTGCACCTACGGTGCCCTCGGGGCCTTTTCCACCGGTGTCGGTAGCACGGACCTGGCGGCTGTGATGGCCACCGGAAGACTTTGGTTCAAGGTTCCGGAGAGCGTCAAGTTCATCTTTTATGGAAAGCTGAACCCGTGGGTCTCGGGGAAAGATCTGATTCTCTTTACGATCGGACAGATCGGTGTCGATGGCGCCCTCTACCAGGCCATGGAATTCACCGGAGAGACCATCGGAAAACTGCCGATGGCGTCCCGGTTTACCATGGCCAATATGGCGATTGAAGCCGGAGGAAAGTCCGGCATTTTTGATCCTGACTCTCTCACCCTTCAGTACGTCAAAAAGAGGGCAACGAGGCCTTACAAGCTTTATCATAGCGATCCGGATGCGGCTTACAAAAGGGTTTATGAGTATGATGCCTCTAAAATTGATCCGCAGGTCTCTCTTCCTCACATTCCTTCCAACAACAAAGATGTGAAGCAGATTGGAAAGATCGGGATCGATCAGGTCGTCATCGGCTCGTGTACCAATGGCCGTCTCGAAGACCTCCGCGTTGCGGCCAGGATTTTGAAAGGGAAAAAAATCGCTTCTTCGTTGCGACTGATCGTGATTCCCGCCACGCAAGAAGTCTACCGTCAGGCGCTGAAGGAGGGTCTTTTTGAGATATTTCTGTCGGCAGGCGCTGTCATCAGTCCACCTACCTGTGGCCCCTGCCTCGGCGGCTATATGGGCGTCTTGGCAGGAGGGGAGAGGGCGTTGGCAACCACGAATCGTAATTTTCGAGGGAGGATGGGCCATGCTCAGAGCGAAGTCTATCTCGCAAGCCCTGCCGTGGCCGCCGCAAGCGCAGTCAAGGGGAGAATCTGTCATCCGGATGAAGTTGTGAGCAGGAGGGGATGAGGAAGGACCAAGTCGTCAAAGACACGGTCGATCAAGGCACGAAACTCGAAGCACGAAATCCGAAACAAACACGAATGTCCAAAATACAAATTGTTCAAGCTAAAAGTTTTGAATTTTGATATTTGAATTTGTTTAGGATTTCGATATTTGGATTTCGAGTTTCACGATGGGCCCCCAGGATCCCACATCTCTTTCACTGGTCCGTGAATAGGGGAAACAACGATGAAGTTGAATGGAAGAGTTTGGAAATTCGGATCCGATGTTGACACCGATGCGATCATCCCCGCCCGTTATCTCAATCAGACAGATCCCGCAGAACTGGCCAAACATGCGATGGAAGAAGAGCGACCCGAGTTTGTTCGGGAAGTCAACCGGGGAGACATTCTTGTGGCCTTAAAGAATTTCGGCTGCGGGTCGTCCCGGGAGCACGCGCCCCTGGCTTTGAAAACAGCGGGGATCTCCTGCGTCATTGCAGAGAGCTTCGCGCGCATTTTCTACCGGAATGGATTTAACCAGGGACTTCCCCTTCTCGAGTCCGTTGAGGCATCGAAAGAGATACGGGATGGAGATCGGGTTCAGGTGGATCTGACGACAGGGGAAATCTTCGACCTGACGCAGCAGAAAAAGTATTTTGCAAAACCGATCCCGCCGTTTATGCAGGAGCTGATCGAGGATGGGGGATTGATCCTTCACCTCCGGAAAAGAAGGTTAAAGGGGAATAAATGAACCCCGACCTCTCGGAAGCCCGCCCGTGAAATACCGACCTTTCCTCTGACGACCGAATCCACCTCAGATAAAGTTGAGAGATGAGCGTTTCCTTCCTTTGAGGTTCAGCTCTGACAAGTTCCAATAACCTCGGGATGGGACAAAATTGCAAGAAAATTGACAAAAACCGTCCTTAACTGCCATCAAGCCCATCCGCCTACCCGGACTGTCCTCGCATTTTGAAATAATTACGCATACTTATTTTAGAAGAGGCATGAGAAATAATGGCACAAAAAATGCATTATTTTAGCCCCGTTGATTCCATTAGACTGCACCTTAATGGAACATATCTGCTTTTCACCGGAACCAATCTCATACTCTAGGAGGAAGGGGATATGAATTACGCAAAGACCATTCTGTTTGCCGTGTTGGTGCTCGCCGTAGGGGCCTGCTCGCCGAAGATCTATGGTACGGTCCAGCTTCTGGACCCAAACCTACAGCCGATTCCACCTGCTAAGGAAAGTCCGCAAGGGACCGTGGTGAACATGATTAACACGACGACAACCCTGGAGAAGGCGTCCGGAGCCACCGTCTCGGACGGAGAGGGCAAGTTCAAGTCGGGCAAGGATTACATCATCCCGGGGGTGTATAAAGTGGAAGCGAACAGAATCGGCTACATGACCGAGACCCAGACCGTCAAGATCAAGAAGTTCGGGTCGAAGAAAGTGGAGTTCAAGCTCAAGAGGATCCCCGAGGGGAACCGCAAGTCCATCGAAGGTTCCAGATCAGACGAAGATAAGATTGTCAACCCGGGAGAGGTCAATATCCAGCCGCCCACGATGTAAGCAGATCAAAAAAATCAGGGTTCTCAGAAGGAAGTCGTAGCTGCTCCAGTTCTCAAGAAGCAGCTCTCTCAGGAGGCGCCTTATGATGAAGCATGGGATAAAGATAGCTCTTGTCATGTTTGCGGCATGTTCACTCTTTTGCTGCTCGGGCAAAAATCTGGAACTGAAGGTGAAGGCCCGCCTGGACGGCGAGTCGATGAGTCAGGCCAGGGTGACGGTGGATAACGAGGAGCAGGGTTTCACCGGCCCGGATGGCATTTTTTCAAAGATCATAAAAAGGAAACCGGGCGTGGAGGTTGAGATCGTCGTGTCCAAAGAGATGACGGGATACCGAATCCAACCCTGGAAGGCTAAGTTCGTCATGAAGCTGCCCAAGTCGGACACGGTAGACGTGTACGCTTTCGATGCCGACCTTGTCGCCACACGGTATGTGACGGTCACGGCCACCGAAAAGGGTGCGCCGGTTGCGGACGCCATCGTCAGGGCGGCTGGAAAAGAGGTGGGCAAGACGGACGCACAGGGGATGTTCGTGTATGAGTATAAGACGCTTCCAAAGTCGGGCGCAGACCTCACCGTGACTAAATCGGGATATGCGACTTGGCGCAAGACCGGTAAGCTGGAGCCCGGCGAGAAGCTCGTCGCCTCGCTCAGCAAGCGTGTGGTGGTTACGATCAGCGCGCTCATGGAGGAGTACGGCCAATCGAGCGGCATCCCGGGTATCGCCGTGAACATCAACGATAAAGAAGTGGGTAAGACCGATGCCAAGGGCGCCCTGATTTATACCCATGACGGCGAGACGGGCAAGAAGGTATCCCTGACGCTGTCGGCTCCCGGCTACATCCCCGAGACCTGGAAGACTTCGGTTGTTCTGGGGGGTGAGATTTCTATCCAGCGTTATTTCTACCCCACCACTCCCAGGCCGATTCGCGCCGGGATCTACCGGTTCGTGAGCAACACACCGAGTGTGGATCTCAAAGAGGTGCTCAGCCAGACCGAGACATCGATGGCCGCCCAGCTTTTCAAGTCCCCTTGCTTCCGCGAGGTGCCATCCCAGACGCTCCAGACGGAGATCAGGCAAGCAAAATTGAGTATTGAAAAAATCACAGCAAAGGGGTGGGTCGACACGCCCCTCAGGAAGACGGTAGACATGATCATTGTCGGAAGCGTTGCCAAGGACGAGAAGGGATTCTTAATCGAGACGAAATTCTACGCCTCGGGCGGTAAGCTCATCCTGAGCCAGATCGTCCGGGCGAAGGGAGCCGGCGACCTCAACAGTGCAGCGAAAGAAACCGCCAACGCCGTGCTCGAGCGCTTTCCCTTCGAAGGCACCATCGTTTCCGCCGAAGGTGAACGGTACCGGATTAACCTGGGCAAATCGGGGTACCGGATTACTAAGGGAATGGACTTCACACTCCTGGCTCCCCGGTTCGCTGAAACGGGCAAAGTTTCAGGCTACCGCGAGACTGGAAGGCTCAGGGTCAAGAAAGCCGAGGAGAGCGCTTCGTGGACCGAGGTGGAGGACCTGAAGAAAGATGAAAAAATCACGGTCGGCGATCGCGTAGTTCGTCGCATCTACCACGAAGGCGAAGAAGAAGCCAGCCGCAACACGTTCATCCTCTCGGCCAAGGGCGGCCTGCCACCGGATGTGTCGCCCCTTGGAGCCGTCAATATCTACGTGAACGACGAGTGGCTCGGATCGACAGGAGCGGATGGTAAGGCCGAGGTGCCCGTTCGTCTCAACAAAAGTTTTACGCTGATGCTCTACCGGCACGGATACCAACAAGTGACCGAGAAGCTGAAGATCGAGAAGAGCAAGGACATCAGGGAATTTGTGCTCGCCGTCAATAATGCCATATTCAAGGTCGACTCCGAGCCGTCCTCGGCCGGTGTCTTCGTGGACGGCGACAAGATCGGACAGACGCCGATTCTTGACGGGAAGCCGGTGACCCTGGGTTTCCATACGGTCAAGGTCACTGCGGGCGGAGATTTCCGCGACTGGGAAGAGGTGGTGGAGTTCTCAAAGAAAGAGGAGGACCGAACGGGCGACCGAAAGATCGTCCTGGCCAAAGACTTCCTCAAGATCGGCCAGCGGGCCCGGGAGAAGGGCGATATCGAGGGAGCGATTCAGGCGTACAAAAGCACCGAGAAGGGACACCCGGACTACTCCGAGGCCCACCACCGCCTGGCGCAGATCTACCTCGACGAGAAGGGCGACTACGACGCCGCCACCAGGGAATTCGAGAACGTGCTCTCTTTGCCCGAGAACCAGCAGCTGATCTACAAGCAGTTTTCAGTGGCCTTCATGAACCTGGGGCATGCGTATTACGAGAAGGGGAATGTTCTCGTACAGAAGGACCAGGAGGCGGCTGCGCAGAATTTCGCCAAGGCGATCCAGAATCTGCAGATCGCGAAGCAGAACACGCGGTTTTTCCCGAACGTCCACTATGACGAGGCCGTCCATGACACCTACTACTACACGGCCCTCTCTTACCACAAACTCTATCTGATCACCCGGAAGAACAACCTCCTGAACAACGCCAACCTCGCATGGCGGGAGTACTTCGATTTCTTCCCCAGGAAGCTCGAGGGAAATGGCGCCTTTGAGAAGACAAAGGAAGGAGCGCAGAAATACTGGGATCAGATCAAAAATCTGTAACACCCTCGGGAGGAGGGTTGGGAGTGAAGGCGAAGAGGGATTACAGAGCCCTGGGCTGGGTTCTCCTGATTTTGTCGTTCGTCGCACGTGCGGGAATGGCCGATGAACTTCCGTCGGCTCCCACGACGACGGACCAGAAGCCTGAACTGACGGAGCCCTTGTTCGTCCGGCCTCTGGTCAAGATCGAATCGGGGCGAAACGACTCGAACCCCGCCTGGTCTCCCCGCGGCGCGTTCATCGCCTTCGAGCGGAGCGTCGGCGACAAGAAGGAGATTCGCATTGCGCTTCCGGATGGCACACCGATCCAGACCGTTTATTTCATGCTTTCCGACGGGAACAAGGAAACGAAGTTCTTCTTCCCCGGGGTGTCCGAGGAGACGAGTTACAACGCAGGAATCACCTGGGCGCCCGATCAATGCCGGTTCGTCTACATGAGCAACGGCGGGGAGGGCAACTACGATATTTACCTTCAGGACCTCGGGGTCAAGGCCCCTCTTCGGCTGACCGACCACAAGGAAAAGGACGGACAGGCGGACTGGTCTCCTGTATCCGACCGCCTCGTCCTCGTCTCCGGCCGCACAGGCAACGGCGACATCTATCTCCTCGATCTCAAGACCCGCAGGCTGACGCGGCTGACGCAGGGAGACGAGGCCTATCTCTATCCCCGCTGGTCTCCCGATGGCAAGCGGCTCGTCATGATGCACGGCAGCAACGAGAACCACAACATCCTCATGATCAACGATGTGGCAAAACCGATGGAGTCCCAAAAGAGGCTCACGACGTGGCCCTACGACGATCTTCGGCCCATCTGGTCACCCGACGGGAAGAAGATCGCCTTCTATTCGAACTACAACCCCGACGGCGATCCCAAGATATGGTCGATCGTTGTAATCGCAGCAGACGGGTCAGACCCGACCGAGGGGGAGGGGCTCGTTGCCAAGGTCGTGGCAACGGATGTTATTCCGGACGTCGAGGTGGGACCCTCGTGGATGCCGGACAGCAGCCGGATCGTCTTCGTGAAGAATGACCGGCAGGAATATAATCCGATCTATGTCGCAGATCTCCGACAGAAGACGATCGTTCCCCTGAAGACCGAGACTAAAATGAACCACGACGTTACCTGTTCTGCGGACGGGACGATCGCCTTCCGCGCCCAGGTTGACCAATGGGACCAGGTCTTCGTGATGAGGCTGAAAGATTGACGAAACGTGCCCCGCAAGCCCCGCCCCGTAGGCGGGATGAAAGGTGCGTCTGTCGGAAGCGAAAGAAATCAGATGCTGAAACAAGTTCAGCATGACATAGCGGTTCGGCTCTGGTCTTTTTGTCATTCAAAACCAGGTCCTGAACTTGATTCAGGATCGAGCGATTTCGGGATCTTGGTTTTGGATTTTGGAATTTAGGGTTTTAAAGCCCGCCTTGTGGGCGGGGAGGTTCACGTTTGAGTTTTGAGATTTGGATTTACATGAGGGGAATCTTAGGCATGAGACGTTTCAGTCTCCTCCTTGCATCGATCATCCTGATGGCGACGGCACAGGTCTTTGCCGCTGACGACGCGGTGACGCGTGCGATGAAGTTGTACGAAAAGCGGCATTACGATGAGGCGGCAAGGATGCTCCGCGCCGAGAGCATTTCCATCGAGTCAGGCAAGAAGGGGAGCGCAAACCTCGCCCTCGGCATGATCTATTTCAAAAACGCCATGCTCCACCGCGAGCTCTACCAGGCGGGAGTTGCGGCATCGTTGGACTACCTGAAGAAGCTGTCGGCAGGCCAGGGCGAAGACCGGAGCCGTTTCGTAGACCTCTACCTGGGAGAAGCGCTGGTCGAATCGGGCAAGCCGGGTGCCGCAGCAGCCCAGCTGAAGAAATTCTCACAGCGCAACGGGGTGGAGCCGCGGTACCGGGCGATCGCTCAAGTCTGCCTCGGACTCGGCTACTTCCAGAACAACGAAGCCTCCAAGGGAACCGAAATCTGGAAAGGCATCGATGCGTCTGACCTCGAAGTGAAAGCCGAACTCGCGGCTGCCTACAGCAAGGCCGGCGTTAAGGACAAGGACCCATCCGTTATTGCAGAAGCTATCCTCTCAGAGGTGAAGCGGTCGGAGAAATCCCTTTCAATGCGGATGGTGAAGAACCTTGTTGCCCTCTATGCCCGCGGATCGGGTTCGATTGAGAAAGGCGTGGAGTTGCTCGATCGTTCGGACCTCAAGGCCTTTTCGTACCGGGAGGTTCTGGGGAAGTCCAAGGTGATCCATTTCTACGATCTTTCCCTGCTGAACGACATGGCGACGCTTTATGGCCGGGCGAGTATCGCTTATCTGGAAAAGGCCGCCGGGGACCCGAAGGTCAAGGACGCAGCAGAGTTCTACCTCGGTCCGGCGTATGCGATGTTCGGCTCGATTGAACAGTCTTCAAAGGTCATCGCGTCCTTCACGGCTGCGGCGCAGATGCCGCCGCAGTACAAGGACCGTATCCGGGTGTGGCAGGGAGCCAACCTTTGCTCGAGAAACCATCCGACGGATGGCGTAGGCGTTTGGGATGAGTTGATGGGGAAGCAGCCCGAAGACCGGGACCTCATCGCGGAGATCCTTTTGGCATGCGGCCGGACGAAGGTGGAGTGTCCGAAACCCCTCTTAAAGGCCACCACCCTGGTCGAGGCCGGGGAAAGCAAGAGCCTGTCCTCGCTGAACATCGCCATCGGCAAGTACCTTCTCTCCAGACTGGAGGATACCAGGGCGGTCTCGTACCTGGAGGCAGGACGCGACAAGAGCAATAAGAATAAGATTGAATCGAACGACCCTGCGATGCTCGTGAGTCTTGCGGATGCGTACTACCGCACCAAGAAATTTTCCGAAGCCCTTGAGATCTATTTCGAAATGAGCAAGCACTTTCCCGAAGTACGCCAGATCCAGGAGGCGATGCAGGGCGTTTATGCCATCGAGCACAAGAGCGCAGGAGACGTGAAGATCAACTGATAGAAAAACGATATCCCCCCCGAGAAGGAAGGGTCAGAGGGGGGTGCCGCATTCAGCAATCTGAAATCCGAAATCGGATAGGGAGGTCATTATGAAACGGAATCTGGTCATTCTACTTCTGATGGTGGCCGCCGCTCTTACGGCGTTCACTCCCGCCGAGGCAGGCCGGAAGAGGGACAACAGGCCGGACGGGGGCAGCCTGAACTACGGGGAATACGGCAGGCCCGCGACCCTCGACCCCGTCACGAGCAACGAGATGATCTCGCTGCGGCTCACGGAACTCATCTTCAACGGCCTGGTTGGGATCAACGAGAAGCAGGAGATCGTCCCGGAGCTTGCAGAAAGATGGGACATCTCTGCCGACAGCCGAACCTATACCTTCTTTCTACGGAAGGATGTGATGTGGCATCCGAAAGAAGGTGAAGAGCCCAAGCCGTTTACGGCGGAGGATGTGATCTTCACCTATAAGATTATGATGCATCCGAAGACCATCACCCCCCTCAAGGTGCGTTACGAGTTTATCGGCACGGCCGAGAAGGTGGACGATTATACCGTTAAGTTCACACTGAAACGGCCGATCCTGAACGCCTTGGCCAAGTTCAGCTTCAAGGTGATTCCGAAACATGGGCCGAGCAACCCTCTCTACCTCACCCGGGAAGATCCATTCGTGCGAAACCCCATCGGCACCGGCCCCTATCTCTTGAAGAACATCACGGCCGAGCGGGAGGTCGTCCTCGCTGCGAACGAAAACTACTTCAAAGGGAGACCGCACCTCGACAAGTTCGTCGCCAAACCCTTTGCAGACCAAAACATCATGACCCAGGCGCTGATGTTCAATGCGATCGATATGATCGTCCTTGTCAACCCGCGGGACATCCCCGAGATTCAGGGCGACAAGCGCTTTATCCTGCAGCCCTACAACGCGCTTTCGTATTCGTTCTTCGGATATAACATCCGGAGTCCCCTTCTCGCGGATAAGCGCGTGCGCAAAGCCTTTACCCATGCCGTAAACCGTCAGGAGATGCTCGACTCGTTCTTCAACGGCCAGGGGACGATTATCTCCGGACCCTTTGCCCCCGGGAGCTGGGCTTATAACCTGGATGTGCAGCCTGTGCCGTTTGACCCCGAAAAGGCAAGAAACCTCCTGCAGGAGGCGGGTTTCAGCCGCGGCGCGGATGGGTTCATGCAGCAGGATGGCAAACGGCTGGCGCTAACGCTGAAAGTCCCGATCGAGAAGGAGAGCGAAGCGGTGAAGCGTGTGGTGCTTTCCTTCAAGAACTATCTTAAGAACGTCGGTGCAGACATCAAAGTGGAGTTCAAGGAGTGGCAAGCCTGGAAGGAAGACGTCTTCTTCGAGCACGACTTCGACATCATTTTCGCCATCTGGGTCTTTGACGATTCAGCGGACATCTCGTCGCTTTTCCATTCCGGCGAGATCGGTCCCTGGAAAAACAATTTCGGCGCATACTCCAACCCGGAAGTGGACGGGTTGATCAACGAGAGCAAGCTGACGCTCGACCACGAGAAGCGACGGACGATCAATCGCAAACTCCATGCGATCCTGGCGGAGGAGAGCCCCTACACCTTCCTCTGGACGCTCACCAACTACGGGGCCTACCACAAGAAGGTGAGGCGTGTGGCCATCCATCCCTACAAATTTTTCTCATACGCGGATGATTGGTTCGTCGAGGAGAAGGATCAGAAATAAGGGGTTGGAATTTTCAAATTTGAGAAAATCGGTGATCGGTAACGAAGTCTGTATCGTTGAGCGTAAGAGGTAACGCAACGATTCGAATTAAGGGTTCAAAATTGAATTGACCTGAATTAAAGTCTCCCCTCGTCCCTCTTTGCCAAAGAGGGGTACGATTTCTCCCTTTGGAAAAGGGAGATGAGGAGGGATTTTATAAACAAAGTCATTATTATGAGATTTGTTGACAAAAGGTGACCATTTGACGGAATGGGCATCGTAACCGGTGCCTTCACCCATGACCATGAAATTATCAGCGGTTCGGCCCATTGCGCGGGTGCTGTCCAGAGAGCTGATGATCACGGCGCTTCTGCTTCTGGGGGTGAGCTTCGTGGTCTTCATCATCCTCTTTGCGTCACCCGGAGACCCCTTCAGCGTGCTCTTCGAGGGGCAGCTTTCCACGGCAGAAACCAGGGAGGGGACGCGTGAAGCCATGGGCGCCTCCAGAGCATGGTACATGCAGTACCTGTCCTGGCTCGCCGGCATGCTGACGGGCAACTTCGGCACGTCGATCCGGATGGGTTTGCCGGTCCTCCCGGAAGTGCTTCGTGTCGGGTTCAACACCCTCCTCCTGACGATCGGGTCGCTCCTCCTCACCCTTTTAATCGCAGTTCCCATCGCCCTCTATTCCGCGGTCCGGGGAACCGACAAGATCTCGTGGCCCCTGACCATGCTCTCCTATATCCTCTCCGCCCTGCCGGTGTTCTGGCTCGGGTACATCGTCATCTATTTCTTTACGCACAAGCTCGGTCTTTTTCCCCTGGCCTTCGGGTTCTCGAGCGGGGGGCAGAAATATCGCTGGCTCTTTCAGCTCCTGCCGATCCTGGTGCTAGGGGTAGGGAACGGAACGATCAGCGAGGTCATCCGATTTCTTCGTCAGGAGATGGGCAGGGTGATGGCCGAGGACTACATCCGCACGGCCCGGGCCAAGGGCGCCTCCGTCTGGAAGCATTCCTTCAAAGAAGGCGTGCTCATTCCCGTGACGGAGATCGTTGCCTCCAAAATCCCCTTCATTCTCGGCGGCGCCGTCATCGTCGAGCAGGTGTTTAACTGGCCTGGCATGGGCAGGATGGCGTGGCAGGCAGCGCAGGACCGGGACTATCCGGTGATCATGGGCATTGCGATCCTCGCCGCAATCCTCGTGCGCATGGGCAGCCTGTTCCAGAGCGTGGTCTATGTCTTCGTGAATCCGAGAGCCTCCAAAGAATAACCTGATTGCGGAGCGTGGAATTAAAAAAAAATCTCAAATAAGAAAAAGGCTTGCGTGACGGACTTGTCACCCACGGATCGTGAAAATTGCCCCGGATTATCCTCCCCCTTGATGGGGGAGGATCGAGGTGGGGGTGGATCTTGTACGTTCCCCTCACCGTCGCCCTCTCCCCTGCCTTCGCCGAGGCGGCTTCGCGCAGGCAGGCTCCAGGGGAGAGGGGGATAATTGACTTATTTTTGACGAAATTCGAAGGATCTAAAACAAGCTGCAAACAAACGCGAAATTGGAATTTGGATACTATTTGGATTTGCGATTTGGAATTTGAGATTTGCTATGAAGCGCTATTCCCAAATGGCCGGTGAGATCAGCGAGCTCTCGGGCCAGCCGTTCTGGAAAAAAGCGGATGCAGTCGATTTGGCTTATGTCGGCTACGGAGTGCTTATCGTCACGCTCGTCGTGGTTTCTTACCTCCTCGGCTCGTTCAACCTCCTGCCCCGGGATCCACAGGAGATCGACCTTGGGCTGATGATGGCGCGACCAGGGACGGAAGGCCACCTCCTGGGCACTGACTTTATGGGTCGGGACATGCTGTCGCGGCTGATCGTGGGCATCCAGGCCTACTTCCTGCCCGGACTGCTGGCGATCTTTATCGCGCTTTTCTTCGGGACGGTGCTCGGCGTGGCTGCCGGCTATCGAGGGGGTAAATTCGACGCAGGCATCACCTATTTCACCAACCTGATCGATTCTTTCCCGCGCCTCGTGCTCATCCTGCTTGTGATCGCGGCCTTCAAGCCCGATATCTACTACGTCATGGGGGTCGTCGGTTTCACGAGTGTTCCCGTCGTCACGTCGCTCATCAAGGGCAAGATCCAGTTTTTGAAGCAGAAGAATTTCATCGAAGCTGACGTGGCCCTGGGTTTACCCACGAGCGCCATCATCCTGAAGCACATCCTCTGGCACAACTGCAGGTCGCTTCTCATCATCCAGGCGACGCTCGGCATGGCTGAAGCCATCCTGATGGAGACGTCGCTCAGCTACCTCGGCTTCGGCGTGCAGGAGCCCACCCCCTCGTGGGGGAACATGGTGCAGTCGGGTGCCAACTACTTCATGCAGGGGAAGTTCTGGCCATCCACCGCTCCGGCCCTCGCGATCCTGTTCACGATCCTCGGGTTTCACGTGCTCGGCGACGGGCTGAATAACATCCTGGAAGGCAAGAGGCACACATGACCACGGCGCCGCTCCTGAAGGTCGAGGACCTCCGCACCTACTTCTACTCCCGCAGCAGGCAGGCCTTCATTCGCTCCGTGGACGGGGTCAGCTTGGACATTGCGAAAGGGGAGACGCTCGGTGTTGTCGGCGAAAGCGGCAGCGGTAAAAGCATCACTGCCCTTTCGGTCATGGGACTGATCAGCGCCGGACCTGGAGTGATCAGCGGAAAAATCGGGTTTAGATCGGACCGGAGCCAGAAGGATCTGCTTCAGGGTCTGGAAAACTTCGTGAAGGTCACGACGAGGGACGGCAAGATTATGGACGTCAGCAAGGATGTCCTGGGGTGGGAACGAAACACGGACCGCACAATGAAACACCTGCGCGGCAGGGAGATTGCCATGATCTTCCAGAACCCTAAGTCCTGCCTCAATCCCTTCACGCCCGTGGGAAAACAGATTACCGAGGCGATCCAGCTCCACACCGCCGCAAAAAACGAGCCGGCGGCCAGGGAGCGAGCCCTCGGCTGGCTGGACCGGGTGAAGATGGACTCCCCCCGCCTCCGGTTCGACAATCATCCTTCCGGCCTTTCGGGCGGCATGTGCCAGCGGGCGATGATCGCCATGGCCCTGGCCTGCGAGCCGTCGCTCCTGATCGCAGACGAGCCGACGACGGGCCTCGACGCCACAATCCAGTCGAAGATCGTGGATCTCCTCGCCGAACTCAAGTCCGAACTCACCATCACCATCATGCTGATCAGCCATGACATCAGTATCATCTCCCGTCTCTCCGACAGGGTTGCCGTGATGTACGGGGGCACCGTATGCGATTACGGACCGGCAAAGGCGATTCTGTCAGCAGGGTTGGAGTCAAAACATCCTTATACGGCGGCACTCCTGGCGTCTATTCCGAGCGCCCGGAACATCAAAGAGAAGGGATACCTCCAGGCCATTGAGGGGGACGTGCTCGACACGATCAATATCCCTGCGGGGTGTCGGTTCTACGGCCGATGCAACCGGGTGACGGAGAAGATTCGCGAGAAATGCGCACGTCATGAGCCCGACCTTCGAGAGGTCGGACGGGAACACAAAGTAAGGTGCTGGCTGTATTTTGATTAGAGTTGTAGTCCCGCTTAGCAGACCTGCCGGGACCACTTCTGGAGCCTTGCGATGCGGTTTTTCTTAGGATTGAATGGGTCATTGAAGACTTTATTGATACCGGACTCAGCAAAGTTTGCGGATCGTAGTGCTTCGCGTTGAAAAGGTTCCGCCGCAAGGCTCTTGCAGTGCTCCCGCTAGGTCTGCTTTAGCGCTTTGTTGGAAGCAAGAAATCAAAGGTTTTTATGCCAAAGACGATTCTCGAGGTCACAGACCTCAAGAAACATTTTACCTATGGGAAAGGACTCTTTTCCTCCTTCAAGGACCAGCAGCCCTTCATCCCTGCGGTGGACGGGGTAAGCTTCTACCTCAAAGAGAATGAGACGATGGGACTGGTCGGCGAATCGGGCTGCGGCAAGACAACCATCGGCCGGACGGTGCTGAGGCTTGAAAAACCGACCTCCGGTCAGATTATCTTCGACGGAAAGGACATTACCCGCGTTCCGACCGATGAACTGAGGCAGCTCCGGAGTCAAATGCAGATGATCTTCCAGGATCTGGACGCAGCCCTCAACCCCAAGATGCGCATCCGCGATATTCTCTCCGAGGCGATCACCGTCCATCACCCGATGAGCGGTGCCGAGGTGGAGAAGCGTATCAGCGAGCTGCTCGAACAGGTGAATCTCAAAAAGAGCAAGCTGTCCAACTTTCCCCACGAGCTCTCGGGCGGCGAAAAGCGGAGGGTCGGTGTGGCGCGCGTGCTGTCGGTCGGAGCCAGGTTGATCGTCGCTGACGAGCCCACGAGTGCCCTTGACGTTTCCATCCAGGCGCAGGTGGTGAATCTGCTTCGGGACCTTCAGACGAGACTCGGGCTCTCCTATCTCTTCATCTCCCACGACCTTCGGGTGGTAGAGCTCGTCAGCCACAAGGTGGCCGTCATGTACCTGGGCAAGATTGTGGAGATCGGCCTTTCCGACCGCATTGCGAGTAGAGCGAGCCATCCTTATACTCATATCCTCTGGTCTTCCCTGGCAGAAAAGCAGAGCAGGGAGGCTGCCCCGAGGTCGAAGAGCGGCCAGGCAGGTCAATGGGGCGTCTTCGATTTCGAACGACCCGCCGCCGGCTGCCGCTTTGCGCCGCGCTGCCCGGTCTATGAGTCCAATGGGAAGCCGGAGATTTGTACTGCTCCTTCCAGCGAGCCGCAGTTGAAAGATATCGGCGAAGCCCATCAGGTCGCCTGTCATTTCCCACTGTAACCTGCGATAAAATCATCATTCTACCCTTACCGGCATTCCATATTCCTGACCCTGCCTGAACTTCTAGCAAGGAAAAGATCGAGAATTGCTTTGAAATTGAAGGCGTTATGTAAGATAATCCAATGAAAACCAGATCATCAGGAAAGGCCCGAAGATGAAAGACGCCTTTGTAGCCATTCACGGTCATTTCTACCAGCCTCCCCGGGAGAACCCCTGGCTCGAGATCATCGAAACCGAAGAAAGCGCCCATCCCTTTCATGACTGGAATGAGAGGATCGCCTTGGAGTGCTACCGGCCCAACGCTCATGCCAGGGTCCTGGATGGAAAGGGCAAGATTTTAGAAATCATCAATAATTACTCATCGATCAGCTTCAATTTTGGTCCCACGCTCCTCCCCTGGCTGGAGCGGCGGTTTCCTTCGGTCTATGAGAAGATCCTCGAAGCGGACAAGGAAGGATTGAGGCGATTCGGCCACGGGAATGCCATAGCGCAAGTTTATAACCACATCATCATGCCTTTGGCCAATGACAGAGATAAAGAAACAGAGGTTCTCTGGGGAATGGCCGATTTTGAAAAACGGTTTCATCGCAAGCCCGAGGCCTTGTGGCTTCCCGAAACAGCGGTCAACTACGCCACGCTCCGCACATTGGTCAAGCACGGAATGCGCTATCTCATCCTCAGTCCTTTTCAGGCGTCAAGGGCAAGGTCCTTTGGAGGAAAAAAGTGGGCCGATGTTTCCCAAGGCCGAATCGATACGACGCGGCCCTACCGGTGTTTTATGAGAGATGCATCCGGTAAAAAGCTCTTGGACCAGTTCATCGACATCTTTTTTTACAACGGGACCATCTCGAAAGAAATTGCCTTCGGGGACCTCTTAAAAGACGGCAATGCCCTTTGCGATCGGTTTGCCCAGTTCTACCAGGGGTCGAAGGAGAAGCCTCAATTGATTCACATCGCGACGGATGGCGAGACCTACGGGCACCACATGAAATTTGGAGAGATGGGCCTGGCCTATGCGCTGAACAAAGGGTTTCCAGCAAGAGGTTTTGAGCTGGTGAATTACGCGGCTTTTTTGAAGCGATTTCCTCCTGTCCACGAAGTGGAGGTTGATGAGGGGCCGAAGGGGGAGGGGACCTCCTGGAGTTGCGCCCATGGCGTGGGGAGATGGAAAGAGAACTGCGGGTGCAGCACTGGAGGGGAACCCGGATGGAATCAAGAATGGAGAAAACCCCTGAGAGAGGCTCTGGATCTCTTGCGGAACGAGCTCAGCCGGGTTTTCGAGAGGGAAGGGGAAGGGATATTTCAGGATGTGTGGCAGGCGAGAAATGGGTATATTGAAGTGATCCTGGATCGATCCCCGGAAGGGGTTAAGAATTTCTTCGACCGATATGGGGCAAAAGGCCTGGATGACAAGGGCAGACTCAAAGGGCTCAAGCTCGTGGAAATGGAGCGGCACCTTTTACAGATGTATGCGAGTTGCGGCTGGTTCTTCAACGACCTGGCAGGAATCGAAACGATCATCGTCCTCCAACATGCATCCAGGGCCATCCAGCTAGCCGCAGAGTGGACAGGGGGAGAGACTGAGAAAAGCTTTGTTCGACGTTTGTCCGAAGCCAGAAGCAATGTTCCTGAAATGGGAAAGGGCGATCAAGTCTACGAGCATTTGGTAAGACCGAAATGGG
>Ga0335070_10001196_pt1 | contig 29771 bp, 29 predicted proteins | sample Lox_Sample_13_FD_206722 | JGI IMG/M metagenome (GOLD analysis project Ga0335070, IMG submission 206722) | Soil microbial communities from Loxahatchee National Wildlife Refuge, Florida, United States - Lox_Sample_1.3 | ecosystem: Environmental > Terrestrial > Soil > Wetlands | place: USA...
TGAAACCCGTGTCCTTCATCGAGGACTGCGCGGTGCCGCTCGAGGATCTCGCCGAATACACCGACCGTCTGACCAAGGTCTTCCACAAATACGGCACCGAGGGCACGTGGTACGCCCACGCCTCGGTCGGCACCCTGCACGTGCGTCCGATCCTCAACCTGAAGGATCCCGAAGGGGCCAAGAAGATGCGCGCGATCGCCGAAGAGGCCTTCGCGATGGTGCGCGAGTACAAGGGCTCGCACTCCGGCGAGCACGGCGACGGTCTGGTGCGTTCCGAGTTCCATGAAAAGATGTTCGGCCCGAAGATCGCCCGCGCCTTCGAGAACGTGAAGGACAGCTTCGATCCGCAAGGACTGTTCAACCCCGGCAAGATCGTGCGGCCGCCGAAGATGGACGACCGCTCCCTCTTCCGCTACGCGCCCGGCTACCGGCCGCTGCCGCTCGGCACGGCGCTCGACTGGTCCGACTGGGGCGGGTTCTCGGCCGCGGTCGAGATGTGCAACAACAACGGCGAGTGCCGCAAGCTCGACGCCGAGGTCATGTGCCCGTCCTACCGCGTGACCGGCGAGGAGGCTCATCTCACCCGCGGCCGCGCCAACACCCTGCGCCTGGCCTTGAGCGGCCAACTCGGCCCGGACGCGCTGACGTCCGGCGCCATGTGGGACACCCTCGACCTGTGCGTGAGCTGCAAAGGCTGCCGCCGCGAATGCCCGACCGGCGTCGACATGGCGAAGATGAAGATCGAGGTCCGCCACGCCTGGAACAAACGCCACGGCCTCACCGTGAAGCAACGGCTGATCGCCTACCTGCCGCGCTACGCGCGTCTCGCCGCGTGGCTGGCGCCGCTCCTTAATCTGCGCAACCGCTCGGCCGGCCTCGCCAACATGACCGAAAGCCTTTTCGGTTTCAGCGCCAAGCGCAGCCTGCCGGAATGGCGGCGTGACTGGTTCCAGCCGCGCGAAGCCGCGACCAAAACCGGCCCCGGGCGCGGCACCGGCGGCCGCGAGGTCGTCCTGTTTGCCGACACCTTCACGACCTATTTCGAGCCGGAGAACGCGCGCGCCGCGGTCAAGGTGCTGACCGCCGCCGGCTACGACCTCATCCCGGCGGCGCAGGACGGCAAACCGCTGTGCTGCGGCCGTACGTTCCTGTCGGAAGGCCTGGTCGACAAGGCCAAGCGCGAGGCGCGGCGTATGCTCGACACACTGCTTCCCTACGCCAGGCGCGGCGTGCCCATTGTCGGGCTCGAGCCGTCCTGCCTGTTCACGCTCAAGGACGAGTTCCTGGCGATGAATCTCGGCGCCGAGGCGGAAACGCTCGCGGGCGCCGCGATGCTGTTCGAGGAATTCCTGGCGCGCGAAGCCGCGGCCGGTCGGCTCGACAAAGCGTTGTTCAAAGCGCTGCCGGAGCGCACCGCCTTGCTGCACGGCCATTGCCATCAGAAGTCATTCGCCGCGATGGACGCCGTGCGTGCGGCGCTCGGATTGATCCCGAACCTCGAGGTGAAACCGATCGAGTCGAGTTGCTGCGGCATGGCCGGGGCGTTCGGCTACGACGCCGCGCACTACGACGTCTCGATGCAGATGGCGGAAGCATCGCTGCTGCCGGCCGTCCGCGCGGCCGCGCCCGACGCGCTGATCGTCGCCGACGGCACCAGCTGCCGCCATCAGATCCACGACGGCGCCGCGCGTGACGCGGTCCATGTCGCGCGCGTGCTGGAGCGGGCGCTCGCTTGAGAGTCGCGCGCGCCGCCGCGGCCGCACTCCTGCCGCTGCTCGCGGCGTGCGCCGAGGCCGGCCAGCCGTCGCTACTGCAGAGCCATCGCGAGACGCTCGCCGCCGCACCGGTGTGCTGCCAGGACATCCGCAGCCTCCCCTACGCGCCGCTGCCGATCGGGCAGTCGTGCACGGTGTCCTTTCGATCCGATATGCCAGCCTATGTGTTCGAGACCGGTAAGAGCTACTTCGCCGCGTATCGCATTCCCGACGGCGCACTGCCGCTGCGGCTCGTCGTGAGGACGGCCGTCGGCACCGGCATGGTGCAGCCCGCGATCCTGATGCTGGATCGGGATTTCCATAACGGGCGGCTGATCGAGCAGCCGACGTTCCACCTCGAGGTCGACGCACTCGGCGCCAACAAGTTCGCAACCGCGACGGTGCCCCTCGGCCGGTCCGATCCGCCGCCACGCTATCTCATCTTCCTGACCACCGAGGCGGCCCTGGCCGGCCGGACGGTGCTCGGCGATCCCCTCGACCCCGAAGTCATCCCCGGCATGGCCGCGCAGTGGACGCGACCACCGAAAAGCGAGCCCTATCAGCGCGAGGTCTACTATCACAGCCCGATCGGCAGCTTTCGGGTGACGACGGAGCCGCATTCGTGACCGCCTCGCCCCAGACCGCGACGGCAGAGACCGCCGCCACCGTGCCGCAGGCACGGATCGCGCGGCTGCCGGCGGCGCTGTTCGGCGCGGTGCTCGGCCTCGCCGGTCTCGGCCTCGCGTGGCGCAGTGCCGCGTCCGTGTTCGGCGCACCCGCGTTCATCAGCGAGGCGATCGTCGCCCTCGGCGCCGCCGCGTTCATCCTGCTCGCGGCGTGCTATGTCGCCAAGATCGTGCGCGCGCCCGCGGCCGTGCTGGCCGAGCTGATGCATCCCGGCCAAAGCAGCTTCTTCGGCACCATCACGATCTCCTTCGCGCTGATGGCGGCGGCCGCGCTGCCGTGGTCGCGGCCGCTGGCCGAGATCTTGTGGGCGGTCGGCGCGGCCCTGCAGGCGACATTGATCGTCGCCGTATTCCGCAACTGGATCGCCCACCCCATGCAGGTCGACCACATCCACCCCGGCTGGTTCATCCTGATGGTCGGCATCGTGGTCGGCGTCCCGCCCGGCGTGGCCCTCGGCCATCGCGAGCTGTCCTGGGCGTGCTTCGCGCTCGGTACGCTCTCGGCCGTGATGCTCTACCCGCTCGTCCTCTTCCGTCTTTTCTTCCACGCGCCGCTGCCGCCGGCACTGCGTCCGACGCTTTTCATCCTGATCGCGCCGCCGGCGCTGATCTTCAGCGCTTATTTCGCTCTCGACGGCGGCGCGCTCGACGCCTTCGCGCACGGACTGTTTTTCGCCGGCCTGTTCTTCACGGTCCTGGTGCTGTCGCTGCCGCGCCTGTTTCTTGGGCTGCCCTTCGCCGTGTCATGGTGGGCTTACACCTTTCCTCTGGACGCGATGACCGTGGCGGCCCTCTCCTACCACGCGAGGACCGGGACCGCCGCCAGTGCCGTTCTGTCGGGAAGCTTACTCGTGCTGACAACCGGCATCGTCGCGATCGTCTTCGCACGCACCCTCGTGGCGGTGCGCAACGGCACCTTGCTCGCCGGCTGACCGTCGCAAATTCTTCAAAAATACGGCGAAAACTGCCGCTCGCCACGATCCTACCGCCGAAAGTCTAAGGCGCGACTCGGTGCCCTCTGCTACGATGTTTCGGCGCGCGGACGGGGGGTTATGGAGCCGCTGCAGTTGATCGTCGATGCGTTGGCTTTGGGCGCGGTCTACGCGCTGGTCGCCCTTGGCTTCGTTCTCGTTCTCAACGGCCTCGGCGCGGTCAATCTCGCGCACGGCGATCTCGTGACCTTCGGCGGATTTCTCGCCGTCGCGGCGGCGAGCTGGCTTCCGGCCTGGCCCGGTGTCGCGTTCCTGCCGCTGATCGCGCTCGCGATGGCGGTGATCGGCGCGCTGCTGGCCGGTCTACTGCCCATCCGCCGACGCGGTGCGGCGCCGGAGGATGTGTCGCTGGCGAGCTTCGCCGTCGGCGCGATCCTGGCGGCGATCCTCACCGTCAATTTCGGGACGGCACCGGTCGCGGGTCCGGCCCTGCTCGCCGCCGGAGATATCCGGCTGCTCGGGACGGGCGTCTCGCGGCAGTCGCTCCTCATCCTGGGCACGGCGATCGTGCTGGTGCCGGCCGTGCACCTGTTCCTCAACGGCACCCAATTCGGCCGCCGGTTGCGCGCCGCAGGACAGGATCCGGACCTCGCCCAGGCGCTCGGCATCGAGACCGGCCGCATGGCCGCGGCCACCTTGGCGCTCGGCACGATTCTCGCGGGCGTCGCCGGCATGCTGCTCGCCGACAAGTTCACCATCTCGCCGATGTTCGGCCTCGACCTGCTGGCCAAGTCCTATATCGCCGTCGCCATCGCCGGCTGGGGACAGGTTGGCGGCGCGGCGACCATCGCCTTCCTGATCGCGCCGCTCGAGACGGCGGTGTCGACCGTGACCGTGCCGGCGGTGGCCGACGGCATCGTGTATATCGCCCTGCTCATGTTCCTCGCATTCCAGCCGCAAGGCCTGTTCGGGCCGGCGGCGCAGCGGCGGGCTTAAAGCCGTGTCGGCGGCGATCGGCGGCACCAACTCCGACAAGCCGCTGCTGCTGGCGACGCCGCCGCTGGTCGCGATCGTGTGTCTTGGGATCTATGCGGCGGCGCACCCCCAGGGTGCGCGCATCGGCGCCATGGCCGGGATCTACGCGCTGCTGGTGATCGGCTACCAGTTCGTCTTCGGCCGTCTCGGCGCATTGTCGCTGGCGCAAGGCGCGTTCTTCGGACTCGGCGCATTCGTCAGCGCGCGCCTCGCGACATCGGGGCTGCCGTTCCCCGTCACCTTCCCGCTCGCGGTCGTGCTGCCGGCACTGGTGGCGGCCCTCGTGGTCGGCCCGGTGCTGCGCCTGCAGTCCTATTACGTGCCGCTGGTGACGCTCGGTCTCGCGCAGATCCTGCTCATTGCCGTGCTCAACAGCGGCGGCATCGCCGACGTCCCGTCCATCCAGTTCGCGCTCGGCGCGGGAATCCCGCGCGGCCCGGTGTTCACGTTGTTCGTCTGGCTGATCACGGGTGCCGGCGTGCTGCTCGCCTGGTCGCTCTCGAGCACGCATTTCGGCCGCTTCGCCGAGGTGGTCCGCGACAACCCGCTCGCCGCCGGCGCCATCGGCCTCGACGCCGGACGCATGCGGCTGCAGGGTTTCGTGCTGAGCGCCGCCTATGGCGGCGCCGCCGGCGCTTTGCACGCGCACCTCACCGGCGCCGTCACCGCGGCCGATTTCGGCCTGCCGGTGATGATCGCCTGCGTTGCGATGGCGACGCTCGGCGGCCGCCGCAACGTCGGCGGCGGCATCGTCGGCACGGTGCTGCTCGTGCTCGCCGTCGATGCCACCGGCCTGCCGGCCGCGCACCAGCCGATCGCCTACGGGCTGGTCGTGCTGATCGCGCTGCGCTGGCTGCCGGACGGCGTGATCGGCGCGCTGCAGCGGCGTTTCGCGCCGCCTGCCGTCGTGGTCTCGCCGGCGCCGCAGCCGATTCCGCCGCGCCCCGCCAAGCGCATCGCCGGGCCCCTGCTCGCCGCGCGCGGCATCACCCGCCGGTTCGGCGGCCTGATCGCCGTCGACAACATCAGCCTTGCCCTGCAGCCGGGCGAGATTCTGGGCGTGATCGGCCCCAACGGCTCCGGTAAGACGACCTTGCTCAATGCGCTCTCCGGCCTCAGCCCGGCGCAGACCGGGCGCGTCTTCCTCGCGGGCCGCGACATCACGAGCCTGCCGCCGCATGAAGTCGCGCGCGCCGGCCTCGCGCGCAGCTTTCAGCTCGCCCAGCTCGCCGATGCGCTGTCGACGCTCGACAACGTCGCGGCGGCGCGCGCGGCGTTGCGCGGCGCCGGGTTTGCCGCCGTCCTGCAGCGCGCCAAGACCGAGACCGCCTTTGCCACCGCGCGCGCCGAAGCGATGAGCTGCCTCGACGCGGTGAACCTCGTCGCCTCGGCGGCAACGCCCGCCGGCAGCCTGACTCCGGCCGACCGCCGCCGGCTGGAGATCGCGCGAGCGCTGGCGCTCAATCCGCTGGTCGTCGCCTTCGACGAGCCGGCCGCCGGGCTCGATGCCGACGAGCGCAACGAGCTCGCGCGCCTGCTCAAGCAGCTCGCCGCCCGCGGTCTCGGGCTCATCGTGGTCGAGCACGAGGTCGCGTTCCTCCACGGCATCGCCAGCCGGCTCGCATGCCTCGATGCCGGCCGCCTGATCGCCGTCGGACCGCCCGACGCGGTGCTGAACGATCCCAAGGTGACCGCCGCCTATCTCGGCGCGTCGATCAGCAGCGGACGGGTCAAATGAGCGGCGAAGCTGAACCGCTGCTGGCGCTGCGCGATGTCGCGGCCGAGGTCGACGGCGTGCCGGCCCTGACCGGGATCGAGCTCGCGGTGCATCCGGGCGAGATCGTGGCACTGCTGGGCCCGAACAACAGCGGCAAGACGACCACCTTGCGCGCGGTGATGGGCCTCGTGCCGGCGAGCCGCGGCGACATCGAGTTCCGCGGCGCTTCGCTCGCCGGCATTCCGGTCGAGCAGCGCGCCCGGCTCGGCATCGCCTACCTGCCCGAAGGCCGCCGCGTGTTCCCGGGACTGTCGGTGCAGGACAATCTCGCCGTCGCCTGCGACGCCGACCCCGAGGAGCGGCGGCGCCGCATCGGCGAGATCGTCGAGCTGTTCTTCCCGCTCAAAGAACGCATCAAGACACCGGCCTGGCGGCTGTCGGGCGGGCTGCAGCAGATGACCGCGATCGGGCGCGCGCTGATGAGCGATCCCCTGATCATGCTGCTCGACGAGCCGTCGGTGGGCCTCGCACCGGCGGTGCTGCGCGACGTCCTGGCGCGACTGCGGATCATCGCCAGCCGCGGCACGGCGATCGTGCTGGCCGAGCAGAACGCCGCGGCCGCCCTCAGCATCGCCGACCGCGCCTACGTGCTCGACCGCGGCGCCGTGATCGCCTCCGGGCTGGCCGCCGATTTCCTCATCGAATCGGCGCGCGACGCGGCCGGACTCGGACTCGGCGCCCCCCTTATCCGCTAGTCATTGCCGGCGAATCCGCCGCGATAGGGCGCCGGCCAACAAAGGATTTGCGCCGCCGCCCGGCTTCGCCCTAAACAAGGTCGTTGCACCACCCCCACGGGAACTCGCAAGGGGCCAGCCCGCCTGAGGACGAGACGATGACGCCGCAAGAGATCGCCGAGACCACCGCCCGCATCCTGATCGAAACCAAGGCCGTCCACTTCAACCCGACCAAGCCGTACATCTTCACGTCCGGCTGGGCGAGCCCGACCTATATCGACTGCCGCAAGCTGATCTCCTTCCCGCGCGCGCGCATGAAGCTGATGGACATGGCGGTCGAGACCATCGAGCGCGACGTCGGCTTCGCTGCGGTCGACGCGGTGGCCGGCGGCGAGACCGCCGGCATCCCGTTTGCGGCGTGGATCGCCGACCGGCTCTCGGCGCCGATGCTCTACGTGCGCAAGAAGCCGAAGGGCTTCGCCCGCAACGCGCTGATCGAAGGCGACGTGCGCGCCGGCTCGCGCGTCCTGCTGGTCGAGGACCTCGCCACCGACGGCAAGAGCAAGCTGCACTTCATCAAGGGTCTGCGCGACGCCGGCTGCGAAGTCACCGACACGTTCGTGCTCTTCCACTACGGCATCTTCCCGGAGAGCAAGGAAAGCCTCGGCGGCGCCGGCGTGCGGCTGCATGCGCTCGCCACCTGGTGGAACGTCCTCGAGCTCGCCGAGAAAGGCCAATATTTCGCCGCCCCGGACCTCGCCGAGGTACGCAAGTTCCTCGAACGCCCCGCCGAGTGGTCGGTCGCGCACGGCGGGGCCGGCCCCGGCGGCGCTCCAGCCAAGTCCGCCGGCTAGAACCCGATCTCCGCATGCTTCGCTTCGGCGTCAACATCTCGACGATGTTCACCGAGCTGAAGCCGCTCGATCGCTTCGCCGCCGCCGCTGCGGCGGGATTCCCGGCCGTCGAGATGCAGACGCCGTACGAGGCCGATGTCGACGACCTCGTGCGCGCCCGCGACAAAGCGGGACTCGAATTCCTGCTGCTCAACGTACCGATGGGCGATCGCGAGAAAGGCGACCGCGGGCTCGCGGCCTTGCCCGACCGCGTCGCCGAGCTCCGGCGCGGCCTCGATCTGGCGCGCCGCTATGCCGAGCGGCTCGGCGTGAAGCGCCTCAACCTCCTGCCCGGCTGTCCCGGGCCCGACGTCGAGCCGGCGCGGGCACGCGCGACCTTGGTCGAGAACTTCCGCATCGCGGCGCGCGCCATGCGCGACATCGGCGCCACCGTCCAGATCGAGCCGATCAACAGCCACGACATCCCGGGCGTGTTCATCTCGCGCGTCGCGGACGCCCTGCCGCTGTTCGCCGAGATCGGCGAGCCGAATGTCGGGCTGCAGTTCGACTTCTACCATACGGCCATGATGGGCGACCCCGTGCTCGAGACGTTCCACGCGGCCCTGCCGCGGATCACGCATCTGCAGTTCTCGGATTCGCCCGGACGCCAGGAGCCCGGCACCGGTACCATCGACTTCGCGGCCGTGTTCCGCACCGTCGACCAGAGCCGCTACGACGGCTGGATCTGCGCCGAATATTTCCCGAAAAAGCCGACGGCCGACACGCTCGCCTGGTTCCAGCCGTACCGCCGCCGCTGATCGCTTCATCCCGCCCAAGGAGGCTGCCATGCCCGAATCGAAGTCGGCCGCGACCAAAGCACCGTCCTGCGTCATCGTCGACAGCACCGCGTTGCCGGCGCGCGTCGGTACAGGGTATCCACAGCCTTACGCGGAGCCGTGCCTCAAACGCGTGAAGCGCGCGCTCGGCAACGCGGTCGGCCTCAAGAACTTCGGCGTCAACATCACCGAGATGCCGCCCGGCACCTGGTCGTCGCAGCGCCACTGGCATACCCGCCAGGACGAGTTCATCTACGTGCTCGACGGCGAGATCACGCTGGTCACGGACGAAGGCGAATTCCTCCTCAAGCCGGGCATGTCGGCGGGCTTTCCCGCCGGCGTGAAGAACGGCCACCACCTGATCAACCGCTCGGCGAGGACGGCCACTTATCTCGAAGTCGGCGACCGCACCCCCGGCGACGAGGCCTTCTATCCCGATGCCGACCTGTGGGCGCAGCACGAAAGCCGCAACAAGTTCACCCGCCGCAACGGCGACCCGTTCTGACCGCGATGCGCCGGCTCGCCGCCGCGATCCTATTCCTGTTGGCGCTCGCTGCGCCCGCGGCGGCGAAGGACGAGCTCGTCATCGGCATCACCCAGTTCCCGGCGACGTTCCATCCGATGATCGACGCGATGTTGGCGAAATCCTACATCCTGTCGGCGGCCTTGCGCCCGTTCACCTACTACGACAAGGACTGGAAGCTCCGCTGCATGCTGTGCACCGAGCTCCCGACCATCGAGAACGGCAAGGCGAAGCTGGAGACGTTGGCGGACGGCAAGAAGGGGCTCGCCGTCACGTACACGATCCAGCCCGGCGCCACCTGGGGCGACGGTACGCCGGTGACGACCGACGACGTGCTGTTCGCCTGGGACGTCGGCAAGAACCCGAAGACCGGCGTGCCCGAGGCGGACCCCTATCTTCACGTCACCAAGATCGACGTCATCGACAAGAAGACGTTCACGCTGCACGTCGACAAGGTGCACTTCGAGTACAACGCATATTTCGTCTTCGATCCGCTGCCGGCGCATCTCGACCGCAAGAACTTCGAGGCCGATCCCGCCAATTACCGGCGGCGCACCGCCTACGACACCGACACAACCAACCCGGGGCTCTATTACGGACCCTACCGCATCGCGCAGGTCGTCCCCGGCTCGCACGTGGTGCTGGAACCGAACCCGACCTGGTACGGGACCAAGCCCTATTTCAAGCGCGTCACCATCCGGGTGATCGAGAATACGGCGGCGCTCGAGGCCAATCTGCTCTCCGGCAACATAGACTACATCGCCGGCGAGCTCGGCCTGTCGCTCGACCAGGGTCTGACCTTCGAGCAGCGTCACGCGGACCGTTTCGCCGTGCAGTACAAGGCCGGTCTGGTCTACGAGCACATCGACCTCAACCTCGACAACCCGATCCTCAAGGACAAGCGGGTGCGCCAGGCGCTGCTTTACGGCCTCGACCGCGAGACGATCAGCAAGCAGCTGTTCGCCGGAAAGCAGCCGGTCGCGCAGTCCTTCGTCAGCCCGCTGGACTGGATCGCGACGTCTAACCTGCCGAAATATCCGTATGATCCGGGGCGCGCCGCGTCGCTCCTCGATGCGGCGGGCTGGTCGGAGATGAAAAACGGCGTGCGCGTCGATGCCGCCGGCGAGCCGCTCCGGCTCGAGCTCATGACCACGGCGGGCAACCGCACCCGCGAAACGGTCGAGCTGGTCCTGCAGAGCCAGTGGAAGAAGATCGGCGTCGACATCCGCATCCGCAACGAGCCGGCGCGCGTCTTCTCCGGCCAGACGTTGCGTCAGCGCGGCTTCAGCGCGATGGCGATGTACGCGTGGATCAGCAGCCCGGAGAACGTGCCGCGCTCGATCCTGAGCTCGAACTCGATCCCGAGCGCCGCCAACAACCAGACCGGCCAGAACTTCACCGGCTTCAAGAACGCGGAGGCCGACTCGCTGCTCGACAAGATCGAGGTCCAACTCGACCGCCAGAAGCGCTTCGCGCTGTGGCAGCGGCTGCAGGAGATCTACATGGACGAGCTGCCGGTGCTGCCGCTGTATTTCCGCGCCGATCCCTTCATCATCCCAAAGTGGCTGACCGGCATCGAGCCCACCGGCCATTCCGGCAGCACGACGCTCGCGATCGAGAACTGGCGGGCGCAATAAGCCAATGCCCGGCTTCCTCACCCGCCGCGCCGTGCAGAGCCTGATCGTGCTGGCGCTGATGTCGTTCGTGGTCTACGGGCTGATCGGCCTGATGCCGGGCGACCCGATCGACCTGATGATCAACGCCAATCCTAAGCTCACCTCGGCCGACGCCGAGCGGCTGCGCGCGATCTACGGCCTCGACCGGCCGCTGATCGAGCGTTACGCGGCCTGGGCAACCGACGCGCTGCAAGGCGACTTCGGCTACAGCCGCAGCTACAACCGTCCGGTGCTCGAGATCCTGGGCCCCCGGCTCGCCAACACCGCCGGCCTCATGGTGTCGGCATTCGTGCTGGCGTTGGCGCTCGGCATTCCGCTCGGCATCGCCGCCGCGGCGAAGGCCGGCGGTGGCGCCGACATCGTCATCAATCTCTTTTCCTTCGTCACCATATCGATGCCGACCTTCTGGTTCGCGCTGATCCTGATCCTGGTCTTCGCCGTGACCTTGGGATGGCTGCCGGCCGGCGGCAGCCCGCCGGCGGAGGCGGGATTTTTCGAGACGCTGCGCTATCTCGTGCTGCCGGTCGTCACGCTCGGCGTCGTCGAGTGCGGCGCCTATGCCCGCTTCATGCGCGCGGCGATGATCGAGGCGCTGCGCCAGGACTGGATCCGCACCGCGCGTGCCAAGGGAGCCAGCCCGGTGCGCGTGCTGGTCCGGCACGCACTGCGCAATGCGATGATCCCGATCGCCACCATCGCCGCCCTCGAATTCGGCACGCTCTTCTCCGGCGCGCTCATCACCGAAACGATGTTCGCGCGCCCGGGCATGGGCAAGCTCATCTTCGACGCCATCATGAGCAACGACTACAACCTGGCGCTGATCGGCCTGCTGTTCGCGACGCTGCTGACCTTGATCGGCAACCTCATCGCCGATCTCGCCTATACCGTGCTCGACCCGCGCATTTCCTACACCGACCTGGAGCGCGACCGATGAGCCGCGGCCAGATCATGACCTGGGCCGCGGCCGCCGTTCTCGCCGGCGTCGCGGCCCTCGCGATCGGCGCGCCGCTGGTCGCCGCGATCCTCGGCCATGATCCGAACGAGGTCGATCTCTTGGCACGGTTCGCGCCGCCGTCCGCCGCGCATCCCTTCGGCACCGACGATATCGGCCGCGACGAGCTCTTGCGCCTGCTGTACGGCGGGCGCGTGTCGCTGGCCGTCGGCCTGACCGCCGCGGTGATCGCCGCGACCATCGGGACGACGATCGGCCTGTTCGCGGGATATTTCGGCGGCCGCCTCGATGCGCTGCTCATGCGTCTGACCGACACCGTGATCGCCCTCCCGCTGCTCCCGCTGTTGATCGTCCTGGCGGCGGTCGACCTGTCGAAGCTCGGCGTGCCGGCGGATTTCGCGAACGCGCAAGAGACGAGCCTCTATCGCATCGTCGCGATCATCGCGCTGGTCGGCTGGACGACCGTCGCCCGGCTGGTCCGGGCGACCACGCTGTCGCTGCTCACGCGCGACTTCGTGCGCGCGGCGCGCGCGCTGGGCGCCGGGCCGGCGCGGATCATGCTCGTCCACATCCTCCCCAACGCGCTGTCGCCGATCATCGTGGCGACGACCTTGGCGGTCGGCAACGTCATCCTGTTCGAATCGGTGCTGAGCTTCCTCGGCCTCGGTATCCAGCCGCCGATCGCGAGCTGGGGCAACATGCTGACCAACGCCCAGGAGCTCATCCAGACCGACCCGATGCTGGCGATCTGGCCCGGCCTGTTCATCCTGGCGACCGTCGCGTCGTGCAACCTGCTGGGCGACGCGCTGCAGGAAGCACTCGACCCGCGGAAGCGGCTAGATCGCTGACGGCAGGTCCCCGAGCCGCGCATCGATGGCGGCCTTGGTCGGCAGGCTCGGCTGCGCGCCCGGCGCCAGGCATGCGAGACTTCCGGCGATGCTGGCACGGTGCAACGCGGTCGCGAACGTTTCGCCTCGATCGCATGCCGCTGCGAGGACACCGACGAAGGCATCACCGGCACCGGTTGTGTCCAAAGCCGTGACCGGCAGCGCACCAACCGACCAGTCTTTCTCACGCGAGGCGCCGACGGCGCCGCGCTCCCCCAAGGTCACCACGACGGTGTTGCCGAACACGGCCGCCAATTCGCGCGCAATAGCCGCCGCTTCAGAGGCCGTCACCTGCTGCGTATGAGCGAGTGCCGCCGCCTCGCTTTCGTTGACCACGAGGATGCCGGCGCCGCGTAGAGCGTCGTGGCCGAGGGCACGGGCCGGCGCCAGGTTCAAGATCACGAAGACTCCGCGCGCATGGGCGCGCAGGATCAACCTCGCGACCTCGTCGGCCGGCGCTTCCATCTGCAGCACCAGTGTCGTGCCGGGCCCGAGCGCCGCATCCGGGACGTCGGCGGCACGCAGCTCGAGATTGGCGCCGCCGGCGACAGCGATCTGATTGCGGCCGGCGGCATCGACGCAGATCGCGGCGCACCCTGTCGGTGCCACGCTTTCCGCGACTCCCGCGACATCGACACCGGCGGCGACCAACCCGGCCCGCGCCATCCGGCCGAATTCGTCGCGGCCGATCCGGCCGTAGAAGCGCACCTTGGCGCCGTCGCGCGCCGCCGCCACCGCCTGATTGGCGCCCTTGCCGCCGAGGGCCACGCGATAATCGCTGCCGAGCACCGTTTCGCCGGCACGCGGCAGGATCGGCACCGGGAAGACCAGGTCGACGTTGATCGATCCGAAGACGGTGATCATCCCGTAATCCTAGCGCGCCCCCGTCCCGGCACGCCAACGCCTCAGCATCACGACCGAGAAGTTCCACAGCACGGACATCAACAGCCACAGCGCCATCGCTGCCGCCGAGCCGAACGGCACGGCACCGAGGTGCAGCACGGTCAGCGCCAGAGCGAAGCCGGCAAGCCCGATGATCGCGTTCGCGATCAGCGCCGCCGTCGCGCGGCCGCCGACCCGCGGATGAAAGATGAAGATCACGCTGGTGAGCACGATGGGGAAGATCGCCAGCAGCCCGGTCACGGTCGGTCCGACCTGCGAGCTGATGGTGACGACGATCGCCACCAGCACCGCGACCATGCCGGCGCGCAGCGGCACGTCATACCAGCGACGCACCATTCCCGGCATCGCCGCATGGCGCAGCCGGTTCGCGAGCGGCAGACACACGACGACCGCGGCCGCGTTCAACAGCAGCACCGTCGGCAACGTCCACGTGACCTGCCGCAGAATGACGGCCACGACCGTCCACACGCCGAAGCCGATCGCGAGGCTCGCCACGGTGCCGCAGCGCTGCGCGGCACGGGCATAGACCAGGCAGAAGACGATATTGGTGGCGTTGCCGGCGAGGCTGCCGAGGGCGCTCGTGGCGATGAAGGCGGAATCGTGATCGAGGCTGACGAAGACGTATGACGGGGCCGCCGACAGCGGCAACGTGGCGATCATCGCGCCGATCAGAGGGCCGGCGCGCTCGGCCACGCGCGTCGCCAGAACGACAAATCCCGCGGTCGCCGCCATCTTCGCCGCGACCGCCAGCCAGAACAGAAGATCCCCCGTCATGTCGGCGCCAGTGTGCGCAGCGCCGGCGGCAAAGGCAAACGACCGTCCAGGCCTGCCGCCGCGGCACAAGATCGTTGGCGACGGCCCGGAATTGCGCTAGCAACACACGATATGACCAAGATCTGCCCCGTCATCCTGTCCGGAGGCGCCGGAACGCGCCTGTGGCCGTTGTCGCGCGAGCTGTATCCGAAACAGCTTCTGCCGCTCGCCTCCGACCTCAGCCTGCTGCAGGACACGGCCAAGCGCGTTCACCGCGATCACGGCTTCACGGAACCGGTCGTCGTCTGCAACGACGAGCACCGGTTCATCATCGCCGAGCAGCTCCGCCAGACCGGCGTCCATCCGCGCGCCATCATCCTCGAGCCGGCGGCGCGCAACACGGCCCCGGCCGTGGCGGCCGCGGCCGCGTTCCTCGGCAAGGACGATCCCGACGCGCTGATGCTGATCCTGCCGTCCGATCACGTGATCCGCGACGAGCCGGCGTTCCGGCGCGCGGTCGAATGTGCCGCGGCCGCGGCACACGCCGGCCGCCTCGTTACGTTCGGCATCACGCCGACCCAGCCCGAGACCGGCTACGGCTACATCAAGCGCGGTGCGGCGCTCGCCAACGTCGCCGGCGCCTATGCCGTCGAGCGCTTCGTCGAGAAGCCCGACAGCAAGACGGCCGAGACCTATCTCGCCGAGGGCGTGTGGTCGTGGAACAGCGGCATGTTCCTGTTCTCGGGGCGCCTGTTCCTCGAGGAGTTGGCCGCCTTCGAGCCGGCGATCGCCGAAGCCGCCCGCGCGTCGGTCGCGGCCGCGCGCCGGGATCTCGATTTCGTGCGCCTCGACGATGCGTCCTTCAAGGCCTCGCCCGGCAAGTCGATCGACTACGCGGTGATGGAGAAGACCAAGCGCGCCGCCGTGGTGCCGGCGTCGCTCGGCTGGAGCGACGTCGGCGCGTGGTCGGCCCTCTGGGACATCGGTGTCCGCGACGGCGCCGGCAACGTCATCGGCGGCGACGTGATCGCGCTCGACACCAAGCACAGCTATCTCAGGACGAGCGACGGCACTCTCCTGGCGACGATCGGGCTCGACAACGTCGTCGTCGTCGTCACCCGCGACGTCGTCCTGGCGATGGCCAAGGACCGCGCCCAGGACGTGAAGATGATCGTCGACGAGCTCAAGAAGCGCGGGCGCAGCGAGGCGGTGACGCACACCGTCGTGCACCGGCCGTGGGGCAGCTACCAGACCGTCGATCTCGGCCCGCGCTTCCAGGTCAAGCGCATCATCGTCAAGGTGGGTGCCAAGATCTCGCTGCAGAAGCACGCCAAACGCGCCGAGCACTGGGTGGTGGTGAGCGGCACGGCGCGCGTCACGCGCGACGAGGACTCGATCGTGCTGCGCGAGAACATGTCGACCTACATCCCGGTCGGCGCGGTCCACCGGCTGGAGAATATCGGCAGCGAGCCGCTGCACCTCATCGAGGTGCAGTCCGGCGGCTATCTCGGCGAAGACGACATTGTCCGGCTCGAAGACAGCTACGGGCGGAAATAAGCCCGACATCGTCGTCCGCCGGCTGACCGCCGCGGACCACGACGCATGGCTGTCGATGCGCCAGGCGCTGTGGATGGGCACCGACGCGACGACGCGCGCGGCGTGGGACGGAACGCTGTTCACCGAGCCCGAACGTTTCGGCGCGATCCGCTACGAAGCGCTGGTGGCGCTGGTCGACGATGCCTGTGTCGGCTTCGTCGAGGTCTCCTTGCGCGACGACGTCACCGGCTTCGCGGACCGGACGGTCGGCTACGTCGAAGGCGTGTTCGTCGAGATCGCGCACCGCCGGCACGGCCTCGGCCGGCTGCTGCTCGACGCCGCCGCCGAGTGGACGCGGACCACGGGGGCGACGGAGCTCGTCTCCGACGTGGTCGGCGACAATCCCGCGAGCGTGGCGTTCCATGAACGCGCCGGCTTCACGGTCGTGCAGGACACGGTCGTGAAGGAAAAGCGCCATGTCGTGTTGAGCCGGGCTGTCGCCTGACCTCCCGCTAACCGAGCATCTCCGCCGCCTGGCGGTGGCCCGCCAGCAGTCCTTCGAGGCGTCCGGGATCGGTGCGGCCCCAGCCGCATTCGCTGGCGACGCCGAAATCGCCGACGTAGCGCCGCGCAGCATCGATGCGGCGGCGATCGCCCTCGCTGTCGTCGTAATGCAGGAGCCCGAGATAGAGCCGCGTTTCCGGCCGGCGGCGCCAGCCCTTGAGCGGGGCAAAATACGCGTCGTCGAGCCGCGGCTGCGGCACCGGCACGTGGATGAAGTCCAGCCGGCGCTGCACGGCGCCGCCGATGCCGTTCATCATCTCGACGACGATGCCCATGTCCCGCGGCTGCACGAGGTGCTGATCGTAAGGCGAGCCGTAGCACAGGTGATAGCCGAGCTCGGCGCCGGCGGGCACGGCGTCGCCGAGCCGCCCGAGCTCGCCGAAGACGTCGTCCTTGTAGGTCCACGGCCGTTCGGGGAAGTAGTTCTCGAAGACCAGCACTTCCTGGCAGACGTCGAACTGCACGCTGAGATCGGCAGCCGGAATGGCGGCGGCGATCCGCGACAGCGCGCCGAGCAGCGAGCGTTCGTAGGTGCGGTGATACGCCTCGCGTGCGCGCGGGCTGACATACATGTAGCCGCTCGCCATCGGCGTCGGCAGGCACACCTGGAAGCGGAGCCGCGGCGGCAGGGTGCCTTTGTCGCGCAGGCGCTTGAACACCGCGTAGGAGTCGAGTGCCGCCCGGTCGTAGCCCGTGTCGAACGTGACGCTTGCCGGATCGACGTCCGCCTTGAAGCGCAGCAAAGGCGTCTCACGCAACAGCTTGCCGTCCCATTGCTTGAGGCGCAGCGGCGGCACGGTCGGGTCGACTTCCATGGCGGGATGCTTTTCCAGCATCTGCCGCTGGAACCAGATCCAGCGCGAACGCTGGCCGGTCTCGCCGTCGGGGATGCGCGCCAGATACGGCCCGAGCTTGCCGCCGACGCGGCGGAAGACCTGCTCGCAATCCGGAAGCGGAATACTGCCGATGAGGTGCAGCCTGTCCGAATTCGTCATCGCAGCACACCCCGAGGCCAACCGGCTCGCCAAGGACCGGTTCGCGGCGCGACGGGTCCTCTGCTAATCTGACGCGAATTGACGGAGGAGCTTACATGACTGCCGACCGTGTTGTCCCGCGCGGCAATTCGCTCGCGAGCCGCGACATTGCGTCGCTCGTGCATCCCTACACCAATCTGAAGGTGCATCAGAGCGAAGGACCACTAGTCGTTGCGCGCGGCGAAGGCGTTTACATTTATGACGAAACGGGGAAGCAATACATCGAGGGCCTGGCCGGGCTGTGGTGTACGTCCTTGGGCTTCAACGAGAAGCGCCTGATCGAGGCGGCGACGCGGCAGATGCTGCAGTTGCCGACCTATCACATCTTCGCCCACAAATCGCACGAGCCCGGCATCGAGCTGGCGGAGCGCCTTCTCGCGATGGCGCCGGTGCCGATGTCGAAGGTGTTCTTCGCCAATTCGGGATCGGAAGCGAACGACACCGCGATCAAGCTGATCTGGTACTACAACAACGCGCTCGGGAGGCCGCAGAAGAAGAAGATTCTCTCGCGCGTGCGCGCGTATCACGGCGTCACCATCGCGACCGCGAGCCTCACCGGCCTTCCGGCCAATCACCGCGACTTCGACCTGCCGATCGCCGGCATCGTGCATGCCGACTGCCCGCACTATTACACGCAAGCGCAAGAGGGCGAGAGCGAGGCGCAGTTCACCGCCCGCCTGGCCGAGAACTTCGAGAAGCTGATCCTGAAGGAAGGGCCGGAGACGATCGCCGCCTTCGTCGCCGAGCCGGTGATGGGGGCCGGCGGCGTGCTGCTGCCGCCCGCCGGCTACTTCGACAAGATCCAGGCGATCCTCAAGAAATACGACATCCTGTTCCTCGCCGACGAGGTGATCTGCGGTTTCGGGCGCACCGGCAACATGTTCGGCAGCGAGACCTACGGCCTCAAGCCGGACATGATCACCGTCGCGAAGGCGCTGTCGTCGGCCTATCTGCCGATCTCGGCGTTGATGATCTCGGAGCCGATCTGGCAGGCGCTGGTCAAAGAGAGCGAGAAGATCGGCACCTTCGGCCACGGCTTCACCTATTCGGCGCATCCGGTGCCGGCCGCCGTCGCCATCGAGACGCTCAAGATCTACGAGGAGCGCAACATGCTGGGGCATGTCCGGCGCGTATCACCGCGCTTCCTGGCGGCGCTCAAGCGCTTCGAGAGCCATCCGCTCGTCGGCGAGACGCAAGGTGTCGGCCTGATCGGCGCGATTCAGCTGGTGAAGAGCAAGACGCCGAAGGCGTTCCTGGAGCCGACCGCGGGCGTCGCCGCCTACTTCGCCAAGCGCGCGCAGGAACATGGCCTCATCGTGCGGCCGCTGTTCGGCGACCGCGTGGCCCTGTGCCCGCCCTTGATCATCAGCGAGAGCGAGATCGACGAGATGTTCCGCCGCTTCGGCCAGGCGCTCGACGACACCGCCGCCATGGTCAAGACGAAAGGCTTGGCCGCCGCCTGAAGGAATACTTAAGTGTTTGAAGTGTAGTTCTATTTGCTGCTTTTCCGCTGCGGCAGGCGGAGCTAAACTCTTGATCAAAATCAATTCCTGCCGGCCGGTCCTGCCGGTATAAGGACGCACGCATCAGCTCGAGCCGCATATGAACTACGACCGCATCTTCGCCGAGGCCCTCGCCAAGCTGAAAGCCGAGGGCCGCTACCGCGTGTTCGCCGATCTCGAGCGCTGCGTGGGCCGTTTCCCGCAGGCGACCTATCGCGACGCCAACGGCCAGGCGGGCGAAGTGACGGTGTGGTGCAGCAACGACTATCTCGGCATGGGGCAGCACCCGCTGGTGCTTGCCGCCATGGAGAAGGCGCTCCGCGAATGCGGTGCCGGCGCGGGCGGCACGCGCAACATCGCCGGCACCAACCACTATCACGTGCTGCTGGAACAGGAGCTCGCCGACCTCCACGGCAAGGAGGCGGGCCTGCTGTTCGTCTCCGGTTATGCGTCGAACGAGGCGAGCCTCAGCACCTTGGCGCGCCTGATGCCCGGCTGCATTATCCTCTCGGACGCGCTGAACCACGCCTCGATGATCGAAGGCATCCGGCATTCGGGCGCCGAGAAGCAGATCTTCAAGCACAACGATCCGGCCGACCTCGAGCGGCACTTGCGCGCCATCGACCCCGGCCGGCCGAAACTGATCGCGTTCGAATCCGTCTATTCGATGGACGGCGACATTTCGCCGATTGCCGAGTTCTGCGACCTCGCCGAGCGCTACGGGGCCCTGACGTATCTCGACGAAGTGCATGCCGTCGGCATGTACGGCAAGCGCGGCGGCGGCATCTCCGAGCGTGACGGCGTCGCCCAGCGCGTCGACGTCATCGAGGGCACGCTCGCCAAGGCGTTCGGCTGCGTCGGCGGCTACATCACCGGCTCGGCGGCGCTGGTCGACGCCGTGCGCAGCTTCGCACCCGGCTTCATCTTCACCACCTCGCCGGCGCCGGTCATCGCCGCCGGCGCGCTCGCCAGCGTCAAGCACCTGAAAGCCAGCCAAGTTGAGCGCGAGCGCCATCAGGAGCGCGCGGCGCGTCTGAAGCGTCTGCTCGCCGAGGCCGGACTGCCGGTGATGCTGTCGCCGAGCCACATCGTGCCGGTCTTCGTCGGCGACGCGCGCCTGTGCAAAGAGGCCTCCGACGAGCTGCTGCAGCGCCACCACATCTATGTGCAGCCGATCAACTATCCGACGGTGCCGCGCGGCCAGGAGCGTCTGCGCATCACGCCGACGCCGCTGCATGACGACGCCGCGATGGAGCGGCTGGTCGCAGCACTGCAGGACGTGTGGAAGCGCCTGGACCTGAGCCGGCAGGCGGCCTAAATCGGCGGAGTAAATCTGTGCCGGGCGCGGCGCGGCCTTTATCCCGGCGCCCCTTATTCTGAGCACGGCGGCGCCCTAGATAGATCCCATGCCGAAGTTCCGCGACCATTCGTTGATTCCCACCGAAGCGGTGCGCCTGGCCGCTCTTGGCTTCCTCGCCGAAAGCGGGCCGCGCGCCTACGGCGAGCTCGCCGTCGAGGTCCGCCGTTTCACCAGCCGCATGCTCGGCCCGAGCCTCGACGTGCTCGGCACCTCGATCGAGCTCTTGCGCCACGAAGGGCTGATCGAGCCGATCGGCCGGCGCGCCGGACCCAGCCAAAGCCTCTCCGCCGACACGCACGTGCAGATCACCGAGGCCGGACGGACCGCGCTGAAGGAACTGCTGACCAGCCGCGTGCGCATGCCGATGACCGACCTGTCGCGCATGGTCGTGGCGCTCAAGCTGCGCTTCATGAACCTGCTCGACCGCGTGGAGCAGAAGGAGCAGTACGAGATGCTGGTAGAGCTCACGACGACGGAGCTCGCCCGTCTCGCCGATCTGCGGGCCCAGGGTGCGAAACCCGAGGACGTTCTCGCGGACTGGCTGGACCAGGAAATCGCGCAGACCGAAGCGCGCCGCGCCTGGTACCAGCGCCGGCTCACGGCCTTGTGAAAGAGATGACCATGACCATCGCCGAGCGGATCCGCCGCAAACTTACGGACGCGTTCGCGCCCGAACGCCTCGACATCGTCGACGATTCCCACCGCCATGCCGGCCATGCGGGCGCCCGCGAAGGCGGAGAGACGCACTTCTCGGTCGAGATCGTGGCCGCGGCTTTCCGCGGAAAATCGCGGGTCGAGCGCCAGCGCCTCGTCTACACGGCGTTGGCCGCGGAACTCCAGGAACGCGTCCACGCGCTCGCCCTCCGCACGTTTGCCCCCGAAGAGGAGACGCCGCGAACGTAAGTCTTCGCGAGAGTTCACTTGCGGTCGGACTGCTATTAACCAGACAAACCACGGAAATCATTTAAATTTTTACTCACAATTTAAGCGTGTGACGTTGACAAAGCGGCGTCGCGGTGATTGTAATTTCGTATGGTGAGCAACGCACCGCGCAGCGTCAGGATCAGCGGCCGCCGCACCAGCATGCGGCTCGAAACCCAATTCTGGGATGCGTTGCGCGACGTCGCCGAGCGCGAGCAGGCCGACGTCGGCGAGATCTGCACCCGCATCGCCAAACACTGCCGCAGCACCAATCTGAGCTCCGCCGTGCGCGTGGCGATGATCGCGTACTACCGCGAGCTCGCCGCCGGCCGCGATCCCACCAAGGTCGCCGTATCCGTCGAAGCCGCGGACTGATCACTTCGCTTCTCCGTCATCGCGAGCGTCGCGAAGCGATCCAGAGCCGGCGCGCGCTGCGCTGGGCTGCTTCGCCCCAATTTCCTGCAAGGGGCGAAGCCGCTTGCAAACCCGCGCTCGCAGCGACACGGGCTGGCTCCTGCTCCACGCTGTGCGCCGCAACGGCGGCCGATCAGCTCTTGGCGCCGGTATAGAACTGCGGCCAGCGGCGCCGCACGACTTCGCCGTCGCTCTTGTAGGCGTGACAGCTGTCGATCACCGACGGCCGCTTGTCCTTCGGAGTCGCGTCCAGCTTCTTCATGCGCAGCGCAACCAGCGTCTGGTACGCCACCGTCGCCACCGGCCCGAGCAGCTCCACCAGATGCGTGCAGCCGCGCACGCCGCCGAGCAGCTCGCGGGTCTTCTGGGTCCAGCCCGGCGCGATGCGCACGCCCTTGAGCACCTTGAACTGCGGCGTGATGTCGGGGCACACGCGGTAAGGACCGTTGTCGGTCACCGCCTCGACGTCGTGCACCAGCATGTCGTCGTCGATGGTGAGGCGCACCCACATCTCATGCAGGGGCTCGCCGGCGCGGATCTCGCCGCGATCGCGGTTCGGAAAGCTGTAGGTCTTGGTATCGACGATGTGCCCTTCGATGTCCCACAGGCCGTCTTCGCGGCGATAGCCGCGGCACTCGATTTGACGGCGGTGGAGCGGTTCGCGGGCGACGGGCGGCGAGAGCGGCATGGGACATCCGGAGTTGGACGACGATGTCCGACTTTAGCGCCCCGTTCAGGCGCCGCCTATGCCGTCACCGCAGACCTGCCCGGCGCCCGTGCGCCGGGGTGTCAGTTCAGGCCGTATCCGGCGCTGCCCTGGATGAAGGCCTCGCGGTCGTTCAGCTCGTCCGACAGCTCGCGGAGGACCGCGCCGTAGATGTCGCGGATCGACACCATGCCGACCACGCGGCCGCTGTCGTCAACCACCGGCAGGTGGCGGTAGCCGCGCTGGCTCATGCGCTGCAGCGCGTCGTGCGCGGTGTCTTCCGGACGCAAGGTGTCGGGATCGCGCGTCATGACCTCCGACAGCCTCACCTTCTCCGGATCGCGGCCGCCGGCCACGATTTTGAAGGCGATGTCGCGCTCGGTGAAGATGCCGATGAGATCGGTCTCGCTGCCGACCATGACCGCGCCGATCTTGTGCGTGGTCATCAGGTTGGCCGCCTCGCGCACGCTGATCTCCGGCTTCACCAGGATCAGGTTCTGCTTGCCAATCACGTCGGGTACGATTCGCATCCGCATGGCGTTACCTCCTGCTCCGGCTGACCCGCCGGAGAATGATGTCGCCGTTCAACGCCGGCGCCCCGTTGACCGGGAATGGCGTCCCCCAACTTTCGCAGTATAGCCGATCTGGTCGGGGCCGCGAAGGCCGACGACCGAAGTGCAGCCAGCCCAATAGGTTAGCTTGTCGCGGCGGCAATCGGCACCGGTGCCGGCTGGGCCGCGGGCGGGGTGATGCGCAAGGCCGCGATCTGGTTGCGCTTGCGGCGCAGGATCTCGAACCGGAAGCCGTAGAAGGTGAAGACCTGGCCGACATCGGGGATGCAGCGCGCCTCGTTCAGCACGAGGCCGGCGATCGTCGCCGCGAGCTCGTCGGGCAGGCGCCAGTCGAACTCGCGGTTGAGGTCGCGGATGGTCACGTGGCCGTCGACGACCAGCGAGCCGTCGGGCTGCGGCCGGACGCCGGGGAGCTTGAACTCGTGGCGCTCGGCGATGTCGCCGACGATCTCCTCGAGGATGTCTTCGAGAGTGACGATGCCGAGCAATGCGCCGTATTCGTCCACGACCAGCGCAAAATGCTCGCGCCGGCGGCGGAAGGCTTCGAGCTGGTCGAGCAGGCTCGTCGAGTCCGGGATGAACCACGGACGGGTCGCGACCTCCATGATATTGATCGCGTCGGCGTTGCCCGACTTCTCGCGCAATGCCTGCAGCAGCGCCTTGGCGTGCAGCACGCCGACGATGTTGTCGGGCTGGCCTCGCCACAGCGGCACGCGGGTGTGGCGGCTGAGCAAGGCCTGCTCGAGGATGGCCGCGGGACGGTGATCGGCGTCGATCGACACGATATCGCGGCGGTGGACCATGATGTCGCCGACCGGGACGTCGGCGAGATCGAGGATCGAGCGCAGCATGGCGCGCTCCTTGCGGACGTCGGGGTCGCCGGCGATCGTGTGCAGCTCGATCGCGCCGCGCAGCTCTTCGACCGCCGCCTCGGCGCTGCGCAACGGCCGTTGCGCGCCGAACAGCCACAAAAGGAAGATGACGACGGCACGCGTCGCGCGGCTGAGGGGCCCGAGGATGCGCATCGCGACCTCGATCGACGGCGCCAGCGCCAGCACCACGCGGTCGGCGCGGTTGAGCGCATACGTCTTCGGCAAGACCTCGCAGAACACCACGACGAGCACGGTCATCGCGACCGCCGCGTAGGCGACGCCGGCGGCGCCGAACAGGTCGATGAAGACGCCGGTGGCGATCGAGGACGACACGATGTTCACGAGGTTGTTGCCGACGACGACGGCGGAGAGCACCTGGTCCTGCCGCTCGCGCAGGCGCTCGACCCTGAGCGCCCGGGCGCTGCCCTTGCGCGCCAGCGCGTGCAGCCTGGGCCGCGACGAGCTGACCAGCGCCGTCTCGGCGATCGCGAAGAACGCCGATACCAGGAGCAGCGCCAGAATCAGGATGCTGGCGAGCCAGGCCGGCAGATGCAGCTCGAACGAATCCATCGCCGGAAGCTTACGCCGCCAGCGCGCTTTCGAGAACGCCGCGTACGATCGCGGGATCGACGCCACGCTCGATGAAGGCCTGGCCGATACCGCGGGCAAGGATGAACGTCACGCTGCCGTCGCGCACCTTCTTGTCCTGGGTCATCAGCTCCAAGAGATGCGCCGCATTGTGGTTCATCGCCGGCGGCGTCACCGGCAACCCGACGGACGCCAGATGGCGCCGCACCCGCGCGGCGTCCGCGGCCGGACAGAGTCCGAGCCGCGCCGAAAGCTCGAACGCCATGACCATGCCGATGGCCACCGCTTCGCCGTGCAGCAGCGTGTCGGAATACCCGAGGGCGGCCTCGATCGCGTGGCCGAAGGTGTGGCCGAGATTGAGCAGCGCCCGCTTGCCGGTCTCGCGCTCGTCCTCGACGACGGTGCGCGCCTTCGACTGCACGGCATACGTGACGGCGCGCTGCCGCGCCGCGATGTCGCCGGCGACCACGCGGCCGCCGTTCGCCTCGCACCAGGCGAAGAACTCGGCATCGTCGATCAGCCCGTATTTCACCGTCTCGGCATAGCCGGCGAGCAGCTCGCGCTTGGGCAACGTGGCGAGCGTGTCGAGATCGGCCAGCACCAGCCGCGGCTGGTAGAAGGCGCCGACGAGGTTCTTGCCGTGGCGGGTGTTGATCGCGGTCTTGCCGCCGACCGAGCTGTCGACCTGCGCCAAAAGCGTCGTCGGCACCTGGATGAAGTCGATTCCGCGCAACGTCAGGCTGGCGGCCAGGCCGACGATGTCGCCGATGACGCCGCCACCGAGCGCCAGCAGCATGTCACCGCGCTCGGGCCGCTGGTCGAGGATGTCGTCGAGCAGGCGCCCGAGATGGGCGAGATCCTTGGTCCCCTCGCCCGGCGGCAGCACGATCGTCGGCGACGCGAGCCCGGCGATCTTGAGGCCCCGCTCCAGGCGCGGACGATGCAGCGCCGCGACGGTCTCGTCGGTGACGACGATGATGCGCGGACGGCGCAGCAGCGGCCGCAGCAGTTCGCCGGCGCGCTCAAGCAGTCCGGAACCGACGAGAATGTCGTAGGCGCGCTCGCCGAGCTCGACGCGTACCCTGTCAGGCGGGGCGCTCATCGGCCGGCTCCCATGGCGCGCGGGAGACCGCGCGCCGACGCGAAGGCATGCAGCGCCTCGATCACCTTCTGGACCGTGACCTCGGGCGGCCCGTCGGCGCTGTCGATCCTGAGATCGGCTTCGGCATAGACCGGATAGCGCTGCGCGATCAGCCGCTCCAGCACCGTACGCGGATCGTCGGTCTTCAGCAGCGGGCGGTTGCTGCGGCGGCTGACGCGCTTGAGCAGCAGCTCGATGTCGGCATGCAGCCACAGCGAGATGGCCACCTGGCGCACGCGCTCGCGGATCAGCGGGTCCATGAAGGCGCCGCCGCCCGTCGCCAGCACATGCACCGGGCCGTCGAGCAGCCGCAGGATCACCCGGCGCTCGCCGTCGCGGAACGCCGCCTCGCCGAAACGCTCGAAGATCTCCTCGATCGTGCAGCCGGCGGCGGCCTCGATCTCCTTGTCGGCATCGATGAACGGCAGGTCGAGGCGCTGCGCCAGACGGCGGCCGATCGAGCTCTTCCCGGCGCCCATCAGCCCGACCAGAACGACGGTCTTACCAGGGTGCCAGACGGGACCGGGATCGGTCACCGGTTCGGAGGTGGGCGGCAGAGAAGACATGGCGCACGTCAGTCCGCGGCGGCGGGCCCTGCCGCAGCGAACACCGGCGCCACGGGCGCGAAAATCCCCGCGGGCCCCGACGGTGCGAATCGACCGGACGGTCTGAATTGATCGGAAGGGCGCGACTCTATAAACTGCCGCCGATTTGCCATACTTGGAGTGTAACAGACTCCGTCATTTGGAAGAAACCGGCTGACGCCCCCACGATGCCCCGTGTGACGTATCTTACGGGCCTCGGGGGCCTTGAGGGTTGGCGCTGTCCCGGTTTTCCGCCGTCCCGTCCGGTACCCCTCGTCACTTTCCGGTTCCCCGTATGACCGCATTCACGCGCCTCCTCGTCATCATCCTCGCCGTGGTGGTCGTCGCCATCGCAGGCTTCCTGGTCTTCCTCGGTGTCCGCGACATTCCGGCGCCGACGGCGCGGATCGAAAAGGTGATTCCGAATGACCGGTTCTCGCGCTGACGCGCGGCCGGCGCTCGCCTTTCTCGCCGGCGCCCTGCTGATCGCGGGTACCGCCGCCACCCCGGCTTTCGCGCAAAAAGGGCCGCCCGTCCGGCTGACGCCGCCGTCCGCACCGGCGGCCGAGCCGGCGGCGCCGCCCGCCAACGCCGGCCCGACGACATCGACTCCGGCGGAGCCCTATGTTCCGGGCCAGGCGCCCAAGATCGACGTCAGCGCACCGCCGCCGATCACGGCGGATTCGGTCGGCCTCAAGGAGCCGGCGCAGGTCGGCCTGCCGGACACGCTGTGGAAGAACTCGTCGCGCGCGGTGGTCGAGCAGGTGATCGGCGATCTGCCGAACGGCACCACCTCGCAGCCGGCGCGCGAGCTCGCCAAGCGGCTTCTCATCGTGGCGGCACCGGCGCCGCCGGGCGACGATGCGGTCAAAGGCGGCAGCTTCGTCGGCGCGCGCGCCGCCAAGCTCTTCGCCATGGGCGACATCGAGGACGCGGGCGCGCTCGCGCGCCTGGTGCCGAGCCGCAGCGAAGACGAAGCGTCGGCGCGGCTGCAGCTCGATTCCGCCTTCGCCGTCTATGACAACGCCGGCGCCTGCAACACGGTGCGCGGGCAGATCGCGCGCTTCTACGGGCTCTATTGGCAGAAGGCGCTCATCTTCTGCCAGGTCCTGGCCAACGAACACGACCGCGCACAGCTCGGGCTGAATATGATGCACGAGCAGCAGGTGCCCGAAGACCCTGCGTTCGACCGGCTGATCGCGAAGCTGTCGGGCGACAACAAGGCGACGGTCGACAAGCTGCCGGCCGCCACGCCCCTGCTGCTCGCGATGATGCGCGCGGCGAATCTGCCGCTGCCCGCGGATGTCGGCGGCTCGAACGAGCCGGTCGTGCTGCGCATGGTCGCGACGAGTCCAAATGCGTCGGCGGAGCTGCGCCTCGCCGCCGCCGAGCGCGCCGAGGCGCTGGGCGGAATTTCCGCCGACACGCTGGCGCAGATGTACGAGGGCGTCACCGCGCCACCCGAACAGCTGGCCGACGCGCTGAGCGTGGCGCAATCCGACCGCGGCCCGCGCGGCCGCGCCGTGCTGCACCGGGCCGCCAAGCAGATGACGATCGGCCCCGAGCGAGCCGAGCTCCTGCAGAAGAGCTGGCGGCTCGCGCGCGAGCGCGGGCTCTATCCGACGGTCGTCCGCGCCGATCTGCCGCTGCTGCTCGAGCTGCCGCCGGGTCCCGATTACATGTTCTTCGCGTCCGAGGCCGCGCGCGCCCTGCTGATCGCCGGCAAGCTCGACGAGGCGCAGCGCTGGTTCAGCGAAGTCCGCACCGCAGCCGCGTCCGGCAACGAGCTCGCAGGAACGGCGGAAGCCCTGCTGTCGCCGCTGTTCTGGCTCGCCGATCCCGAGCAGCGCAAGGCCAACACCCCGCCGCTCGCCCAGCGCGTCGCCGCCTGGCGCAAGGCGCAGGAAAAGCTCGATGCGGCCGCCCTGCCGCAACGCGCGGCCTTGCTGGTCACCTTACTCACCTCGACCGGCGACCCGCCGGATGCCGCCCTGCTGGGGCCGCTGCTCGCCGCCAAGGAGAAGAATGAGCCGACGCGGATGCCGAGCATGGCGCTGTGGATCGGGCTCGGCGCCGCGTTCGAGGCCGGCCGCATCGGCGAGACCGCGCTTTTCAGTCTTGCCGTGCTGGGGCCCGACGGTGCAGCCGGTGCGGCGCCGCAGACCGTGGCTCTGGCGCTCGACGCGCTGCGCGCCGCCGGGCTCGACCCCGATGCGCGTGCGCTTGCCGTCGAAGCGGCCGTGCTCGGGGGATTGTGAGCGTGGCCGCGCCCGGTCCTCGAGATCGGGGGGCCGCCGGCGCTCATCTCGAAGCATTTCTGGAAATGCTGGCGGCCGAACGCAACGCGTCGGCGCACACCTTGCGCGCCTACGGGCGTGACCTCGAGGATTTCGTCGGCTTCCTGCGCACCCGCGGACACACCACGGCGACCGCCGCGGCGGATGACGTCCGCGCCTATCTCAAGCGCATGGACGACTTAGGATTGAGCCCGCGTACGGCGGCGCGCCGGCTGTCGGCGCTACGGCAGTTCCACCGCTTCCTGGTCAGCGAAGGTGTGCGCGGCGACGATCCGCTGACCTCGATCGACGGACCCAGGCTTGGCCGTCCGTTGCCGAAGACGCTTTCCGAAGACGAGGTGCAGCGGCTGATCCAGGCCGCCGGCGCTCTGCCCGAGAACGAGCGCGTGCGCCTGATCGCCCTGCTCGAGGTGCTCTACGCGGCGGGCTTGCGCGTCTCCGAGCTCGCCGGCCTGCCCGTCGCCGCCTTGTCGCGCGACGGCCGCTTCCTCACCGTGCGTGGCAAAGGCGACAAGGAACGGCTGGTGCCGCTGAGCGGCCCGGCACGCGCTGCACTTGACGCCTGGCGCAAGGTGCGCCAGCAGCTGCTGAAAGAGGGCCGGACCTCGCGCTTTATGTTCCCGTCGCGCGGTGCCGCCGGCCACATCACGCCGGCGCGCATCGCCCAGCTCCTGAAAGCGTTGGCGCCGCAGGCCGGGATCAATCCCGCGCGATTGTCGCCGCACGTGCTGCGCCACGCCTTCGCCAGCCATCTGGTCGATCATGGCGCCGATCTGCGCAGCGTGCAGCAGATGCTGGGGCATGCCGATATCGCCACAACCCAGATCTACACCCACGTTGCGCGCGACCGTCTGCACCGGCTGGTGCAGGACAGCCATCCCTTGGGCAAACCCGCCCCAAAAGCGCGCAAACCCCAGGTTTAGCCACGGCTTTGTCGCTGGCCGGCGGGCTGGCGCCTCGTCAGAGTGCCGCAAACGCAGGCTGGCGCGGCTTTACAGATTTACAGTTTTTGTGAAACGGCTGTAAATCGAGCCACATATTTACCAGTGATCGTAGTGGCTTACCGGTTGCGCTTCGCACCTGCAATGTAAAAATAGCGGGTGCCGGGGACGAGTCAGTTGGGCCCGGCCGATGCCCCAACCAGAGGATCACGACCATGGCCGCCAAGAAAAAGCTCGCGCGCAAACCCGTTCGGCCGGCTGCCAAAGCCAAGCGGATCTCGGCCAAGGCCCGCACGACCGGCCGCAGCGTCAACGCGGCGCCGCATCAAGCGGTCCGGCGCACGACGACCGCGGCGCGCAAGGCGAGCCACGGCCTGGCGCTGCCGCCGGGCGTGAAGATCAACGCCCCGGCGCATCCCGGCACGGCCGAGGTGCTGACCCGCGAGGCGATCGAATTCCTGGTCGGCCTTGAGCGCAAGTTCGGCGCCCGCCGGCTCGAATTGCTGCAGCATCGCCAG
>Ga0335070_10001197_pt1 | contig 29737 bp, 25 predicted proteins | sample Lox_Sample_13_FD_206722 | JGI IMG/M metagenome (GOLD analysis project Ga0335070, IMG submission 206722) | Soil microbial communities from Loxahatchee National Wildlife Refuge, Florida, United States - Lox_Sample_1.3 | ecosystem: Environmental > Terrestrial > Soil > Wetlands | place: USA...
CGTCGACCGACCAGGTGTTGACGAACTCGTTCGGCTCCTTCGGGATCGAGGACACCTGCGTGTCGCGCTCGGCGATGTGGATGCAGCGCACGTCGAGCTTGTGCGCCAGCGCCGCCCAGTCCTCGCGGCGCGCGAGCTTGCCGGTGTCCACCTTGAGGTCGGCGGCGATGTTCACCAGCGCCTGCTTGACGAAGTGCGAGACCAGCCCGGGGTTCGCACCGTGCGTCAGCACCGCCGTCGGCTGGTGCTGCGCGCTGTTGCGCAGCGCCAGCGCCTCTTCGCGCAGCGCGTAGTTCGTGCGCCGCGAGACCGGCATGGCCGGATCGGTGTAGCCGCCTGGCCAGGGCTCGATGCAGGTGTCGAGGTACATCGCGCCCTTCTCCCAGCCGAAGCGGATCAGCGCGATCGTCGACACGTCCACCGACAGGTTGAGGATGAAATCGCCGCGGCCGACCAGCGGATCGAGCGTGCGGCGCAGGTTCTCGCGCGTCAACCGCTCCTTGATGAACTTGATGCCGTGCTGCGCGGCCAGCTCCTGCCCCTGCTCCTCGGCGGTCACGATCGTGATGCGTTCGGGCGGGCACCCGATGTGCCGCAGGATCAGCGGCAGCACGCCCTGTCCGATGGCGCCGAACCCCACCATGATGATGCGGCCCGGAAAGTCACTGAAATGCAGCTGGTCGGACATGATGTTTCCCGTATGCGGCGCCCCCTGCGCCCGACGCGGAGGTTACCAACCGCGCCGTGGCGACGCTACATGCCCGGCTCGTGCGCGGTGCGGGGCAGCAGGGCGGCGACGCGTTCGAGCCAGCGGCCGAGGGCGGGATAGTTGACCTCGACCGGCAGGAAGCGCGCGGCCAGTTCGCGCGCCGCCGGCTTGGCCAGCGCGCGCAGCAGCAGGCGGATGTCGGGGTAGATGACCATGTCGGTGGCCGAGATCTTCTCGCCGACCACCCAGTCGGACTGCGCCAGCCGCCGCTCGATCGTGCGCGCCTCGCCGGCCACGCGGTGCATCGCCGCCGACATCTCCTCCTCGAGCGCGCCGCCCGCGGCGGCCGGCTCGCGCCGGTACAGGAAATGGCGCAGCAGCTGCATCAGGCTCGGCTCGGCGTAGGCCTGGTACTCGCAGATCACCCGCATGATGACGCCGCCCTCCTCCGCGCTGCGGCCGAACAGCGGCGGATCGGGATACTTGCGGTCGAGGTAGTAGAGGATGCCGACGGACTCGAACACCACGTAATCGCCGTCGCGCAGCACCGGCAGCTGCCCGCGCGGATTCATCGCCAGCATCTGCGGCGCCTGGTGTTCCTGCTGGTCGAACTTGAGCAGATGGCTGCGGTATTCGAGGCCCTTGTGCTCGAGCGCCAGCAGCACGCGCCAGCAGTAGGCACTGCCGCTCCCCCAGTAAAGATCGATGGCCATGCGGCGCGGATTGTAGCCCCATGCCGCCCGGGCGGCACCCGGCGTGCGGCAAGGCGGGTATTTGCCACGCCCATTTGCTATCGTGCGCGCCTGTTCGACCCGGGGTGGAGAGGCAAGACACGTCCATGGCACAGCAGAGCACGGCCGCGCGCCGCGGATCCAGCGGCTGGAGCGTGGCGGATGCGCTCGAACTCTACAGCGTTCCGGCCTGGGGCTCGGGATACTTCTCGATCAACGACGCCGGCAATGTCGTCGTGCGCCCCGATGGCACCACTGCGCACGAGATCGACCTGCTCGAGGTCGTGCAGGGCCTGCAGGCGCGCGACCTGGCGGCGCCGGTCGTGGTGCGCTTCTCCGACATCCTCGCGCACCGGCTGCGCCACCTCAACGACGCCTTCGCGCGGGCGATCGCCGAGAGCGAATACCGCAACCGCTACGCCGCCGTGTTCCCGATCAAGGTCAACCAGCAGCGCCTGGTCGTCGACGAGGTGTATCGCTACGGCCGCGAATTCGGCTTCGGCCTCGAAGTCGGCTCGAAGCCCGAGCTGCTGGCCGTCATGGCGGTGACCGAATCGGCCAGCGACCGGCTGATCATCTGCAACGGCTTCAAGGATTCGAGCTACATCGAGGCGGTGATCCTCGCCACCAAGCTCGGCCGCACGATCATCCCGGTGGTCGAGAACTTCGACGAACTCGAGCTGATCCTGCGCCACGCGAAGCACTACGGCGTGCGCCCGCGCATCGGCGTGCGCGTCAAGCTGGCGAGCGAAGGCTCGGGCCGCTGGCGCGACTCGGCCGGCGAGAAATCGAAGTTCGGGCTGTTCGTCACCGAGATCATCGAGCTGCTCGCGACATTGCGTGCGCAGGGCATGGAAGACTGCCTCAAGCTCGTGCACTGCCATCCGGGCAGCCAGCTGCAGGACATCCGCCGCGTCAAGGATGCGATCAACGAGCTGGCGCACGTCTACGCCGAGCTGAAGCTCGCCGGCGCCGGGCTCGAGTACATCGACGTCGGCGGCGGGCTCGGCATCGACTACGACGGCACCAACACCAACTACGCCTCGTCGATGAACTACACGCTCGATGAATACGCCAACGACGTCGTCTACCGCATCGCCAGCGTCTGCAATGCGCGCGGCGTCGATCACCCGATGATCGTCAGCGAGTCGGGGCGCGCGATCGCCGCCCACCACAGCGTGCTGATCTTCAACGTGCTGGGCAATTCGCGCCTCGACCACTTCGGCCTCGGGCCCGACGAGGCCAGGCCGCAGGGCAAGGGCGTGCCGCAGCCGATCCGCGACCTCTACGACGCGCTGCGCACGATCAGCGAGCGGCGCCTGGTCGAGTGCTTCCACGACGCGCAGACCGCGCGCGACGAGGCGCTGCAGATGTTCAACCTCGGGCTCCTGTCGCTCGAGCAGCGCGGCCTGGTCGAGCGCCTCTACTGGGCCGCCTGCGGCCGCATCCGCGACTGCTGCCGCAAGCTCGACCAGGTGCCGGAGGAGCTCGAGGAGCTCGAGGACGTGCTCGCCGACATCTACTTCTGCAACTTCTCGCTGTTCCAGTCACTGCCCGACAGCTGGGCGATCGACCAGCTGTTCCCGATCATGCCGATCCACCGCCTGCAGGAGCGCCCGACGCGCAACGGCGTGCTCGCCGACATCACCTGCGATTCGGACGGCCGCATCAACCGCTTCGTCAGCCGCCGCGAGACCAAGCGCACGCTGGAGCTCCACGAGCTCGTAGCCGGGGCCGACTATTATTTAGCCGCCTTCTTGGTAGGTGCCTACCAGGAGACGCTCGGCGACCTGCACAACCTGTTCGGCGACACGCACGTCGTGCACATCAAGCTGCACGAGGAAGGCGGCTGGTGGATCGAGGAGGTCGTCAAGGGCGACACCGCCAACAAGGTGCTCGAATACATGGAGTACGACGTCGCCGAGCTCGCGCCGGCGCTCGCCCGCGACTGCGAGCGCGCGGTGCGCGAGGGACGCATGACGGTCGCCGAGGGCCAGGCGCTGAAGCGCTTCTACGAGCAGGAACTCGACGGCTACGCCTACCTCGAGCCCTGAACGGCGCGGGCGCTATTTCGGCTTGGCAGCAGCGGGAGCAGGCGCCGCGGCGGCGGCCGGCGCGTCGTTGTTCCACACGTCGCGGATCATGAGCCACTTGCCGTCGCGCTTGCGCCAGACCTCGGCGTACTTGCCCGTGCCCACCGTGGCGCCGTTCGCGCCGGCGACGTGGAAGGCGCCGGAGTGCCAGGCCAGGTCGCCCGAGACGCCGCTCGCGTCCGCGTCGAGCGCGAAGCTGACGCCGGCGGCCTTCGAGGTGGCCATGTCGTCGGCCAGGTATTTCTTCATCGCCTCGTGGGTGGCGGCGGCCGGCGCATCGGGCGGCATCATGATCGCGTCGTCGGCGTACAGCGCGACGATCTTGTCGGCGTCGCCCGCGTTGTAGGCCGCGACCCACGCGGCCGTGGCGGCGCGGATCGCCGCCTCGTCGGCCGCCGTGTCGACCGGCGCGGTGTTCTGCGCGCAGGCGGCCAGCGCCAGCAACCCCAGCGCGGCCAGCGCGGCGCGCATTGTCCTGTGCATCGTCTTCCCCTCCCCCTGGCGGATCGTGGCTACCACATGTCCTTGAGCTTCGCGGCGACGTCGATCTTCTCGGCGCGCGCCTCGACGATCAGGCCTTCCGTATTCTGCGATCCCTGGTAGGCGCTCTGCTCCAGGCACTTGAGCACCTTGTCGGTGACGAAGCGGCTGCGCGCGCCGTACACGTGCGCATCGCCGTTGCGCGGCTGCTGCGTCAGCGGGAATTTCAGCGGCGCGCACAGGTACAGCTCGTTGCGCGCGCGGGTCATCGCGACGTACAGGAGCCGCCGCTCCTCGTCGATCAGGTCGGCGCGGCCGGTCGAGAATTCGGACGGGAAGCTGCCGTCGACGACGTTCAGCACGTACACCGTGTCCCACTCCATGCCCTTGGCCGAATGCACGGTCGAGAGCACCAGGTAGTCCTCGTCATGGTGCGGCGAGCCCGACAGGTCGCCGGCGGCGTTCGGCGGATCGAGCGCGAGCTCGGTGATGAAGCGCTCGCGCGAGGGGAACTGCCCGGAGAGCTGCTCGAGCTGGTCGAGGTCGCCGATGCGCGTGTGCGACTGCTCGTAGACGCGCTCGAGGTGCGGCTGGTACCAGGCGCGCGCCAGCGCCACCTGCCCGGGCCACGGCTTCTGCGGCTCGGCCAGCGTGGTGAGCAGCCTGGCCAGCTTCGGCAGGTCCAGCAGCGCGGCGGCCGGCTTCTTCACTTCGGCCAGCAGGGCGAACTGGCCGTTGCGCGCCTCGAGCTCGGCGACGATGCGCTGCGCATTGGCCGGGCCCATGCCGGGCAGCAGCTGCAGCACGCGGAATGCCGCCAGCGTGTTGCGCGGATTGTCCGCCCAGCGCAGCACCGCCAGCAGGTCCTTGACGTGCGCGGCCTCGAGGAACTTCAGGCCGCCGTACTTCACGAACGGCACCTTGCGCCGCAGCAGCTCTACCTCGAGGATGTCGCTGGCACTCGCATTGCGGAACAGCACCGCCTGCTTGCGCAGCAGCACGCCGGCCTCGCGGCGCTTGAGCACCTGGCCCGCGACGAACTCGGCCTGCGACTGCAGCTCGTCGGTCGTGACGTAGTGCGGACGCCCGCCCTGCCCGCGCACGGCGAGCAGGTGCTTGCGGTGCTGCTTCGGCGCATCGCTCATCAGCGCGTTCGACACGTCGAGGATCGGTTGCGTGGCGCGGTAGTTCTGCGCCAGCGTGATGACCTCGGCCTTCGGCGTGTAGGCATCGGGGAAGCCGAGGATGTTCTCGACCGCCGCGCCGCGGAACGAATAGATCGACTGCGCGTCGTCACCGACCACGGTGATGCCCGCGCCGTCGGGACGCATGCCCTTCAGGATCTCGCCCTGCAGGCGGTTCGTGTCCTGGTACTCGTCGACCAGCACGTGGTCGAAGTTGGCCGCCACGTGCTGCGCCAGCTTCGGTTCGTTCATCATCGCGTGCCAGTAGATCAGCAGGTCGTCGTAATCGAGCAGGCCATAGCGCTGCTTGCGCTCCACGTAGGTGCGGCAGAGCTTGGCCAGGTCCTGCTCCCAGCCCAGGCACCAGTTGAACTGCTGCTCGAGCGTGTCGTGCAGGCTCTTCTGCGTGTTGACGCGCCAGGAATAGATCGCGAGGCAGGTGTCCTTGCGCGGGAAGCGCTGGTACTGCTCGGTGTACCCGAGTTCCTGCCGCAGGTTGTCGAACAGGTCGGCCGAATCACCCCGGTCGATGACGGTGAAACCGGGTTCGAGGTTCAGGTGGCGCCCGTAGTGGCGCAGCAGGCGGTTGCCGATCGAGTGGAAGGTGCCGGCCCAGGCCAGCCGCTGCAGCATGGCCTGCGCGCGGTTGCCGAGCGTGTCGTCGAGCGCCTGGCGCAGGATGTCGTGCGCGCGCCGGCGCATCTCGGCGGCCGCGCGGCGCGTGAACGTGAGCAGCAGGATGCGGGCCGGATCGACCCCGTGCATGACCAGCCACGCGACGCGGTGCGCGATCGTGCTGGTCTTGCCGGTGCCCGCGCCCGCCACCACCAGCAGCGGCCCCGCCCGCACGCCCTTGCCGTCGGGCAACGGCTGGCCATGGGTCACGGCCTTGCGCTGCGGCGCATTGAGGGTGGCCAGGGGGTCGGCTGCAGCCATTGCCCCAATATATAAGGCCCGCTCAATCGGGGCCACACCCGACCCGGCGGAAGCCGGACCTGGCTTGCCGGCCGGGGCTGTTTTGGTGAACCATGCACGCATGAACAACCCATCGATGGGCGCCGGCGGCGCCCTGGCGAGAATCCTCGCGGCGCTGGCACTGGTGCTGCTGACCTTCAATCCCAGCGGCCATTCCTACGGCCATTGGCTGGCGAGCGGCTTGCCGCACGTGACGGCGGCGCAGGCCGTCGTCGGCCTGTTGCTGCTGATCGGCTGGGTGGTCTACGTGACCGCGACGCTCCGCTCGCTCGGCCTGTTCGGCGTGATACTGCTGCTGGCCCTGTTCGCCGCGCTGGTGTGGCTCGCCGTGCAGGATGGCTGGCTGCACCTCAACGGCGGTTCCGCGCTCGCCTGGATCGCCGTCATCGCCACCGGGCTGATCCTCGGCGTGGGCATGTGCTGGTCGTTCGTGCGGCGGCGGCTGTCGGGCCAGACGGATGTCGATGAAGTCCACGGCCACTGAGGCCATCCTGCAGCTGCGCACCGTGTACTCCGGGCGCGTCGTCACGCTCAACGTCGAAACGGTGCGACTGCCGAACGGCCACGTTGCCGACCTGGAGATCATGCACCACCCGGGCGGCGCGGCCGTGGTCGCGATCGACGCCGCGCAGCGCGTGTGCCTGCTGCGGCAATTCCGCCACGCGGCCGGCGGCTGGATCTGGGAGCTGCCGGCCGGCAAGCTCGAACCCGCCGAGCCGGCGTTGGCGACGGCGCGCCGCGAGTTGACCGAAGAGGCCGGCGTCGAGGCCAGCGAATGGCGCGAACTCGGCGATTATGTCAGTTCACCCGGGGTTTTCACCGAAACTGTGAAGCTGTACTTGGCCCGCGGGCTGCGCGAGGTCACCATGGCGCACGAGGCGGCTGAACTGATCGAGATCCACTGGGTCCCATTCAGCGAAGCCTGCCAACGTGCCTTGAGCGGGGATATCAACGACGGGAAGACCGCACTGGGCCTGCTGCGCGCGCAGGGGCTGCTGGCGGCAGAGCCATAGCTGATGACGGGAAAATTCCAGATCCAGGCGTTCGAAGACTACGACCCGGCGGCCATCACCGGCACCCACGAGTTGATGCTCGAGGAGAAGGCCGCCACGGCCAAGTCCGGCGGCGGCTACAACCCCTACGACACCTTCCCGAACGTGCGCCAGGGGGGACTGGCGCAACGGCAGGCCGACCTGCGCCGCCTGTCGGAGTGGATCCGCCTCAAGCGGCAGGTCGCCCAGCTCAAGCAATCCGGCGACGAGTAGCGCCGCGACTGCCGCCTCAGGCCAGGCACTCGATGCGCCGCAGCTTCATCGCGTTCGTCAACCGGTAGAAACGCCGCAATTCCACCGCCGCGCGCGCTTGCGCGGCGGCGCCGACCGGCGCAAGCAGGTTCCCGAGGTGGCGGCAGAAGCGCGCCGCGTACTGGTTGGCGCGCCGGTACAGCCCGGCGCGCTCGCCCGCCAGCGCCTCGCTGACGCGCGCCCGCTCGAACAGCACGCGATGCAGTTCCACGGGAAAGCGCGGCGCGTTCTGCGCGCGCAGCAGCAGCGCGGTGGCGGCGTACTTGTCGACTTCGGCCTGCAGTTCGAGTTCGTGCAGGCTCACCGGCCGGTCGAAGGCCGCGTTCCAGGCGAGATAGACGAAATGGCTGACGCCTTCCAGCGCCGTCCAGTAGTCGGCCAGGTTCGCGCCGTCGAGTCGCTCGAGCGGATTGGCGGCATCGAGGCGCTCCAGCACGCCGGCGTCGAGGAACAGGCCGAGCGACAGCTCGGTGCCGCCGTCAGCGACCAGCAATTGCTCATCGGTGGCGGAGGCACGGAAGTCCTGCGGCAAGGCGCCGCGATCGGTCAGCAGGAACTGCTCCACGTCGTAGCCCAGCGGCACGTCGTAGATGCGCTCGAGCAGCTGCTGCAACTGGCCGACGACCACGGTGGCCCCTAGTGCGAGTGCAGCGCCACCGGGGAAGCGCTGATGCCGAGCTGCGCGAGCAGGCGTCGCGCCCGCGCGCTGCCGGTGCGCAGCCAGATCTCGTACAGCCGCAGCGCGTCCGCAGGCCCGTAGGTGCGGGCGCTGTCGCTGATTTCGCCGAGCGCGTCGACCAGCGGCTGGAACTTGGCCGCCAGCTCGGCGTAGACCTGCGCCAGCACGCGCCGGCGCCCGCGCGCGAGCGCTTCGGCCAGCGTGCCGTAGGCGCGGCCGCCCATGGCGATGTGGTAGTCGATGTCGACCAGCCGGCGCGCGAAACCGTGCGCGAAGAATCCTGCGATGAACAGCGAGATGTCGCCGAGGCGCTGCAGCGCGCGTTCCCGCTCGGCGGCGGTGCCGGCTTCGACCGCGGCCCCGAACAGGCTGACCAGCGGCGGCATGCGCGGCCCGTTTGGCACGCCCTCATAGAAGTGCTCGGCGCGCGCGTACAGGGTCAGCAGGTTGACGAGGTACTGCTCGGTCTGGCCGTCGACGTCGACATGCTGGTTGGCCAGCGCACCGTGCAGGGCGCCGCGGAACCATTCCGCCAGGCTGGTGACCGCCACGACGCCGCCGTCTTCGTTCCCGCGCTCCATGCCCGCACCTCCTTGGGTCGCCGCGCACGGCACGAGTGGAGCATGACCGCCGCCGGCCTGATGGATAGATCGGTCACAATTCTACGGTGATTCCTGCGGAAATTGTGAAGCCGGGACTTGCGCCGGGCTGGCGCTCGGGCGGGTCGAGTGCCAATGCCGCCGCCGTCAGCGCGGCCGGCGCAGTCCGATGCGCAGCGTCGCCGTCGCGATGAACACCTCGCGCAGGAAGCACAGGATGGCACCGATGAAGCTCAGCATCGCGGCGATGAACAGCGCATCGATCACGTAGCTGATGCGGAAATCGAACGACTCGCCGAGGAACAGCACCACGATGACGACCGCCACCAGCAGCGCGCAGATCGTGCACAGCGCGATCGCGGCGTTCAGCAGCCGGCCGCGCCGCGCCAGCGTCGCCAGCGGCTGCTCGATCTCGTGCGCGTGGTCGGCCTCCGGCACCTGCGCGGCCCGGCGTTCCAGTTCGCGCGCCCGATCGACGGTGCGCGCCAGCCGGTTGGTGAACACCGTCAGCATGATGCCGACGCCCGAGAGCAGGAACACCGGTGCGACCGCCAGCCGGATCACATCGCCGACGCCTTGCGCGGCGCTGGTCTCGCCGCCGTCGATCACGGCTGCGCCCGCGCGCTGCGCCGGAAATGGAAGTACGGATCCGCTCCGGCCGTCGGCACGCCGCCACTGTTCCCGCCCGGCGCATTGACCTTGTCGCTGAAGGAGAGCTCGTCGCCCTCGAGCTGCCAGCTCTGCGGGCAATAGGCATTGGTGCCGGAGGCGCTGTAGCCGCGCGGCGTCTTCTGCCACAGCATTTCGCAGCCGGGGAGCGAGCGCAGGTCGCGCATCAGCATCGAGCGGAACAGTTCGGGGTCCTCGACGCCGTTGCGCCAGTGCTCCGGCTCGTCGAGCGCGTAGGCGATCGCCCGGATGCGGTTGCCGGCGGCGATGTCCATGTTCCAGATGCGCTCGCTGATCACGCGCCGCGTGTCGTCCGCCATCGTCTCGCGCACGTAGAACACCTGGTCGCCGACCATCGGTGCCGGCAGCCGCAGGATGAGCAGCGCCTGGCGCGCATTGACGTATTCGCCCGGGAGCTGGAGCGAGAGCGTATCGAGCTCGGCCTTGCGCAGGTCCGCCTGGCTGGTGCAGGCGCCCAGCGCCAGCGCGCCCCCGGCGGCGAACATCTTCACGATCCAGCCCGAACGGAATGTCATGCGATGCATAGGCGGAATCAACCGTAGTCGGTGCGCCACGCGGCGCGATAGGACTGCCCGAGGCGCATGATGCGGTCGAGGAGCCTGGCGTAGCCTACACCGGCCGCCTTGGCGGCGGCGGCAAAATCCTCCTCGCGCTCGATGTTCGGGTTCGGATTGGCCTCCAGCACGTACAGCGCGCCGTCGGCGCGCAGGCGGAAGTCGATGCGCGCATACCCGGACAGGTGCAGCGCGCGGTAGATGCGCCGCGCCAGCCGGTCGAGGCGCGCCAGCACCAGCGGCGGCAGGTCGGCCGCCTCGCCGGTCGTGATCCCGTATTTCTGCTGGTAGGCGCGGTCCCACTTCACCTTGCGGGTCGCGATCGCCGGGAGCGATTCGGGCAGCGAGCCGAATTTCATCTCCCACACCGGCAGGCGCGTCAGCCGCTCGTTGCCGAGCACGCCGACGTACAGCTCGCGCCCCTCGATGTATTCCTCGACCAGCGCGTCCGAGCCGATCTGCTCGTGCATGAACTGCACGCGCTCGCGCAGGCGCGCCGCGTCCTCGACCACCGAGGCCTGCGCGATGCCCAGCGAGGCATCCTCGGTCGCCGACTTGACGAACAGCGGGAAACGGAGCCGGCGCGGCACGTGGAAGCGCTCGCCGCGCCGGAACACCGCGAACTGCGGCGTCGGGATGCGGTGGAAGGCCAGCAGCTGCTTGCACAGCACCTTGTCGCGCGCCAGCAGCAGGCCGCGCGGATTGCAGCCGGTGTACGGCTGGCGCATCAGCTCGAGGAAGGCCACGACGTGCTGGTCGTAGGTGACGATGCCGTTGAATTCCTCCAGCAGGTTGAACACCACGTCGGGCTTCCATTCCATCAGCGCCGTGCGCAGTTCGGTCAGCGAATCGAGCACGCCGAGCGCCTGCACCGTATGGCCGGCCTTGCGCAGCGCCGCGATCACGTCGTACTCGGTGCGCCACTCGGCGATCTCCTTGTCGCTGTAGCCCTCGAGCGAGTCGGGCGGCACCAGGCTCGAGTGCACGACGACCAGCGTGCGGAGCTTGCGGCTCACAGCCGCATCCTCAGCGCGTCGCTGGCGATGTAGTCGCGCGCCATGCGCACCAGCATGCGGCGCAGCTTCGGCAGCTGCGCGCGCCGCGTGCCGCGCTGGCGCAGCCCGAGCTGCTCGCAGCGTTCGATCGCGAGCCGCAGCAGCTGTTGCGCCGTGTAGCGATCGACGCCGGCGCGCCGCTCGAGCGTGGTGCGCAATCCCGCCTTCGCCTGCCGCAGCAGCGCGGCGGCGGCCGGCGCGCCGACGCGCCCCTGCCCGGGCGCGGCGAACACGTCGCGCAGCAGCCGGTCGGCCAGCGCACTGTGGCGCCGGTGCTCGGCCTGGCGCTTGCGCCGGTAGTGCTCGCGCAGCGTGCGCCGGTTGTCCTCGAGCGGCTCGACCAGCACCCGCGCGTTGACGCGCGGGCGCTGGTGGCGCAGTTCGGCGGCGATGCGGTCCACGTATTCGAGCTTGCGCTTCGCCGGCCAGCCTTCATAGCGGCGGCGCCAGTCGGAGTGCGGCTGCAGCCACACCGCGAAGGTCTCGGCGAAATCCTCGGTCGGATGCGCCTGCGCGTACCACTCGCCGAGGTGCTGCACGTGGCGGCGGCTGGCCGGGCGGGCGCGGTACTGCGCGGCATAGCGGCGCGAGGCCGGGCCGAACAGCGCGCGCCAGCGCGCGCGGCGCCGCAGCCGGAAGGCGGAATCGATCGCGTGCCCGGCCTCGTGGCGGAGGATGCGCATCTGCCAGTTGGCGTTGCTCCCCTCCGCGATGCCGGTCATCTTGCGTTCGAGCCGGGTCAGCCGCGGATGCGCGAGGTAGAACGGCACGGCGAAGCCCGGCACGCCGTCGGGCGAGAACCAGTCCTCGGCCAGCCAGGCGTGCGGCCGGAAGTCCAGGCCGCGCGCGGCCAGCTCGCGGTACAGCCGCGCGATGCGTGGTTGCACGGCGGAAGCCGGGAGCCGCAGCTTCAGGTCGCACAGGCGCAGGTCGAGCAGCTGTTCGTCGGGCAGGCGCGTCCAGTTGCCGGCGGTACGAGTCATGTCGCGGCCGCCTGCTCGCCCAGCCGGACCAGCGCGTTGCGCAGCAGCCGGTCGCCGAGTTCACCGATCAGCGTGGCGCGCGCGAGCACCTGCCGCCACGCGGCCGGAATCGCCCCGACGCCGTAATGGGCGCCGGCCAGCTGGCCGTAGACAGCAGCGATCACGTCGCTATCGCCACCGAGATTGGCGGCGCGCAGCGCGCCCTCGCGGAAGCTCGCGGTACTGGCCAGGCACCAGCGCGCCAGGTCGAGCGCGGCCACCACGCCGCCGTCGGCGGCTGGCGGCGCGAAGTCCGCGCCGTAGCTCCGCGCCGCAACCGCCGCGACCTCCGCATGCAGCGCATGCGCGCCGAACACCGCGGCGGGCGGCGACAGGATGCGCGCGCGCGACTGGCCCGCCAGCGCCGCGTGCAGCATGGCCGCCAGCAAACGGCAGGCATCGAGCACCCGCGGCGCATGGCACGTCGCGCGCGCGGACTCGGCGGCCAGGGCGATGGCCTGCTCCTCGTCCGGATAGGCGTGCAGCACGACCGGCGCGACGCGCGACAGCGGCTCGGGATCGCGCTGCGCCAGCAGCTGCGTGCGCGCCAGCGGCGGCGGCCGCCAGGGCGCCGCGGCGAGCGCCCGCGCGGTCGCCGCGGTGACGCCGAGGCACGCACCGGTGGCGGACAGATGCCCTTCCCGCTGCCAGCGTCCGTAGCGCGCCAGCTGGTCGGCCGCGTCGAACCGCTCGCGCTCCGCCAGGCTCTCGGCCAGGCACAGCGCCATGGCGGTGTCGTCGCTCCACGCGCCGCGCGGCAGGTCGAAGGGACCGCCGCCGAGCATGTCGCCGACCGGCGCGAAGCTGCCGGCGCGGCGGTATTGCGTGGCGGCCGCGAGCGCATCGCCGACGGCGAGGCCCAGCATCGCACCCTGGAAGCGTTCGCGCAGGCTCCGCACCGGTGCCAGCTCGGCATCCGACAGGTCGGCACCGGCAGCCGGCGCGGCGCCGGCGGCGGCCACCGCGTTGTCCGCGGCCGGTGCGGTCGCCGGCGCCGGTGCCCGCGCCGCCGCGCGCCGGCGACGCGGCGCGCGCGGCGTCCAGCGCCGGATGTATTCCGCCTGCTCGGGCGTCTGCGGAATCACCGGCCACAACGGCGCGCGGGCGCACTGCTGCGTCCACAGCACGTTGAGCTCGCGCAGCGCGTGCTCGCCCTCGTTGCCTTGCTCGACGAGGAAGCAGCCGGCGACCAGCCCGGTGCGGCCGATGCCCGCCCGGCAGTGCAGGTAGATGTTGCCGCCCGCCGTCAGCACGCCGCCGATCTCATCGAGGATGCGCCGCATCTGCGTCGGGCGTCGTGGCACGCGCTGGTCGCGGATCGAGCGGCGCAGGTAGGTCACGGTCGGCGGCAGCAGCGGATGGTAAGGCGGGCACTCGCCCTCCTCCGTCAGGTCGACGAAGCAGCTGATGCCGACGGCGAGCAGGTCGCGCACGCGCGCCCGGCCGGCCTCGCCGAGCTGCTTGTCGCGGCCGGGCGGGTACTCGCCTGCCAGCAGCCGCCCGGGGATGACCCAGTAGCTGTTGGGCAGCGGGCGATCCATCGGTCTCAGCCCTCCGGATCCGGTGCGCCCGCGGGCCGCAGCGCGGCGAAATCGAACAGCCCCGTGTCCGCGAGGTGCGCCGGTTCGACGTTGCGCAGCGCCGAGAAGATCGCTTCGGTGCGACCCGGGTGCGCGCGCTCCCATTCCGCCAGCATGCGCTTGATCGCAACGCGCTGCAGGTGCTGCTGCGAACCGCACAGGTCGCAGGGAATCAGCGGGAAGGCGCGGCCGCGCGCGTAGCGCGCGATGTCGCGCTCGGCGATGTAGGCGAGCGGGCGGATCACGATGTGCCGGCCGTCGTCGGAGCGGAACTTCGGCGCCATCGCCTTGAGCCGCCCGCCGTGGAACAGGTTCAGGAACAGCGTCTCGACGATGTCGTCGCGATGATGCCCGAGCGCGATCTTGCTGATGCCGTGCTCGCTGGCGTAGCGGTACAGCGCGCCGCGCCGCAGGCGCGAGCACAGCGAGCACATCGTGCGTCCCTCGGGAATGAGCCGCTTGACGACGCTGTAGGTGTCCTGCTCGATGACGTGGAAGGGCACGCCGCGCGCGCGCAGGTAGTCCGGCAGCACGTGCGCGGGGAACCCGGGCTGCTTCTGGTCGAGGTTGACGGCGATGAGTTCGAAATCGACCGGCGCGCTGCGCTGGAGCGAGAGCAGCAGGTCGAGCAGCGTGTAGGAATCCTTGCCGCCCGACAGGCACACCATCACCCTGTCGCCCGGCTCGATCATGCGGTAATCGTCGATCGCCTTGCCGGCGAGGCCGCGCAAGGCGGCGCCCAGCTTGCGCAGCGTCGCCGACTCGCGCGCCACCGGCGGCGCGGGCGCTTCGGCCACCGCCGCGTTCACGGATTCTCCGCCAGGTACTTGGCCTGCAGGTAGCGCAGCAGCGCGTTGGCGCCGAGCGGCTGGCCGCTGGCCTGCTTGATCAGTTCCTTGATCGGGAGCTTGGCGCCGTAGCCGTGCATGTTGTCGCGCAGCCAGCCGAACACCGGCGCGAACTCGCCGCGTTCGATCAGCGCCTCGACTTCGCTGAGCTCGCCGCGCAGCGCTTCCCACAGCTGCGCGGCGATCACGAGGCCCAGCGCATAGGACGGGAAATAACCGAACGAGCCGAGCGCCCAATGCATGTCCTGCAGGCAGCCGTCGGCCATGCCCGAGGGCCGCGCACCGAAGCGCTGTTCCATGCCCGCATTCCACGCCTCGGGCAGGTCGCGCACCGCGAGCTTCCCGGCCAGCAGCTGCTTCTCGATGTCGTAGCGCTGCATGATGTGGAGCGAATAGCTCATTTCATCGGCGTCGACGCGGATCAGGCCGCGGCGCACGCGGATCAGCGTGCGGCGCAGGTTGTCGTACTCCCACTCCGGCCCGGTCGCGCCGTAGTGCTTCTGCAGGAGCGGCTGCAGGTAGCGCAGGAACGCAGCGCTGCGCCCGATCATCATCTCGAGCAACAGCGACTGGCTCTCCTCGAGCGCCATGCCGCGGTCGCGCCCGACCGGCTGGTCGCGCCATTCCTTCGGCATGCCGAGGTCATACATCGCGTGCCCGGTCTCGTGCAGCGCGCCGAGCAGGCCGGCGAAGGGATCGGCCGCGTCGTAGCGGGTCGTGATGCGGATGTCGCCGATCACGCCCTCGGTGAACGGATGCTCGCTCTCGTCGAGCCGCCCCTGGTCGAACGGGAAGCCGATCGCCTTCATCACCTCGACCACCAGGCTCCGCTGCTTGGCGACGCTGAAGCGGCCGGTGATCGGCAGCACCGGTTGCGACTGCTGCTTTTCCAGCGCCTCGCTGATCATGCCCGGCAGGCGGCGCGACAGCGCCTTGAAGATCGCGTCGATGTCGGCGGTGCCGACGCCGGGACTGAACTGGTCGCACAACGCATCGTAGGGCGGCAGGTTCAGCGCCTGGCCCAGCAGGGCGGCCTTGTCCCGCACCAGCATCAGCACTTCCTCGAGGTGCGGCGCGAACAGCGCGAAATTGTTGTCGCGGCGCGCGGCCAGCCACTGGCTCTCGGCGAGGGCCGTGGCGCGCGCCAGCCGCGAGATCAGCGACACCGGCGTGGCGATCGCATGGTCGCGCTGGCGGCGCATCTCGCGCAGGTTCGAGACCTGCCAGTCCTCGAGCCCGCGCACGTCGGCCTGCGCCCGGTCGAGCAGCCGCGTGACCTTCGGCGTCGTCAGCAGCGCGTGGTACTCGGTCTCGAGCGCCGCGACCTGCTCGCCGCGCAGCTCGGCGCTGCCGCGCGGCATCATGACCGCCGCGTCCCAGCGCAGCAGCGAGAGCGCGCCGCGGAAGGCGTGCAGCCGGCGCCATTCCTGCTCGAGTTGTTGGTAAGGAGTCGCGGACATAAAGGTCGGAAATCGCGGGCCAGTGCGGGTTCGAATTCTTGTATGACAGCGCCGATTCTACCAGCCCGCGGCCGGCCACGCCGCGCCAGACAGGTATTTTAGTTTTTAATAATCAATCACTTAGCTTAGAACCGGACGACTGCACCAGCCCAGCATGTGGCACCAGGCCGGAGCGCCGGTGGCCAACCAGGCCAGCGCCAGCGATACCGCCAGCAAGGCGATCAGCACGAGGTAGACGGCGATGCGGCGCATGGGCGAATCATACGTCAAGTACACTGACCGGCATGCCGCTGCGCATCTGTTTCCTCACCGCCGAGATGGCGCCATTCGCCAAGGCAGGGGGCCTCGCCGACGTTTCCGGAGCATTGGCCAAGTACCTGCACGCGGCCGGCCACGACATCCGGCTGTTCCTGCCGGCCCACGGCGTGATCAGGCGCGCCGGGCTCGAGATCTACCCGGTCGAGTTCCTGCAGGACGTGCCCTTGACGATCGGCCCGCGCGCCTACCGCTTCTCGGTGCAGACGGCGCGCATCCCCGGCACCGGCACCTTCGTCTACCTGATCGACTGTCCGGCGATGTTCGGCGGCGCGTCGATCTACACGGCCGACCCGGACGAGTACCGCCGCTACCTGCTGTTCACGCACGCCGCGATCATGAGCTGCCAGCGCATGGGCTTCGCGCCGCAGATCCTGCATTGCAACGACTGGCACACGGCCATCGCGCCGCTGTGGCTCAAGTCGATCTACAAGTGGGACCAGCTGTTCGCGGCGACGAAGAGCGTGTTCACGATCCACAACCTCGGCTACCAGGGCGTGATCGGACCGGCCGCCGCCGGCGAGGTGCTCGGCGGCGCCGGGCTCGAGCTGCTCCACCAGGAGGACCTGCGCGCCGGCCGCATCAACCTGATGCGCCTGGGGCTCCTGTACGCCGACCTGCTGACGACGGTGAGCCCGGGCTACGCGCGCGAGATCCAGACCGCCGAGTACGGCGCCGGGCTCGATGACACGCTGCGCGCACGGAGCGCTGCGCTGATCGGCATCCTCAACGGCGTCGACTATGCCGAGTGGGACCCGCGCAACGATGCGTACCTGCCACGCCGGTACGGGGCGAACCAGCTCGGCGTCAAGGCCGGCCTGAAGGAGGAATTCCTTGCGCGCCACAAGCTGCACAGCGGCGAGCGCCGCCCGCTGATCGGGCTGATCACGCGGCTCGCCACGCAAAAGGGCGTCGACCTGCTGCAGGGCGCGCTGCCGCAGCTGCTGGCGGCGCGCGACTTCAATCTCGCGGTGCTGGGTTCGGGCGACCCGCTGTACGAGGCTTTCTTTTCAGGACTGGCGCGCCAGCACCCCGACCGCGTGCTGTTCCATCGCGGCTTCAGCGACGAGCTCGCGCACTGGATCGAGGCCGCGAGCGACATGTTCCTGATGCCCTCGCGCTACGAACCCTGCGGCCTGAACCAGATGTACAGCCTGCGCTACGGCACGGTGCCGATCGTGCGCCGCACCGGCGGGCTCGCCGATTCGGTGCAGCACTTCGATGCCGCGACCGGCGCCGGCACCGGCATCGTGTTCAACGACTACAACGTGCCGGCGGTCACCTGGGCGATCAACACCGCGCTCGATCTCCACCAGCACAAGGGCGCGTGGCGCCGGCTGGTGCAGAACGGCATGGCGCAGGATTTCTCCTGGAATCGCCAGGTGCAGCACTACCTCGACGCCTACGAACGACTGGTGCATTGAGAATGCAAGAGAACATCTGGGCTGAAATGCCGCCCGTGCGCGAATGGAAGCGCATCGACAGGAAGCGATTCGACGAAGAGATCGTGCCGCTGAATCGGCCGGCGGTGATGCGCGGGCTCGTGAACCATTGGCCGGCGGTCAACGCCGCGCGCAAGTCGCCGCAAGCGCTCAGCGATTACATGCAGCCTCTCAGCAAGGAGCAACCGATCAGCGTCTTCCTCGCCGAGGCCAGGCACCGCGGCCGGTTCTTCTATGATGATTCGCTGCAGGGTTTCAATTTCACCCGCGAACAGATGACCATCCGCGCACTGCTGGGGCGGCTCCTGCAGGCCCAGTCGGACCTGCAGGGTCCGGCGATCTACGTGGGCGCCGTGCCGGTGGCCGAGCACATGCCCGGCTTCGAGGCGAGCCATCCCCTCGCGGTGCTGGATCCCGCGATGCCGCATCGTGCCTCGCTGTGGATCGGCAATCGCACGCGCGTCGCCGCGCACTTCGACGAGGCCTCCAACGTGATCTGCACGATCGCCGGCCGTCGCCGCTACACGCTGTTCTCTCCCGAGCAGATCCGCAACCTGTACTTCGGTCCGCTCGATCGCACGCCCGCGGGCGTGCCGATCAGCATGGTGGATTTCGCGCAGCCCGATTACCACCGGTTTCCGCGCTTTCGCACGGCGCTGGAACATGCGGAGGTCGCCGAACTCAACCCGGGCGATGCGCTGTACCTGCCGGCCCACTGGGTGCACCACGCCGAATCGCTCGACACCTTCGGCATGATGATGAATTTCTGGTGGCACATCGCGCCGCCCCAGCTGCTCTCGCCCTACTTCACGCTGATGCACAGCCTGCTGACGATCCGCGGCCTGGCGCCGGCGGAACGCGCGGCGTGGCGCGCGATCTTCGACGTGTACGTCTTCCAGCCCGACAGCGACCCGGCGCAGTACCTGCCCGCTGCGGCGCGCGGCTTTCTCGGCACGCTGACGCCCGCGCAGGCGCGGCAGCTGATCGCGATGCTGCAGGAATCGCTCGAACTCGCGAAGCGCAACACCGGTCCCGCGACGCGCTCCTAAGGAAACGGCCCTGGCGGATTGCTCCGCCAGGGCCATGGGGAATCACCCTGGGAACCGATCAGAACTTGTAGTTGAAACCCAGCAACATCTGGCGACCGTAGGTCTGGTAGTCGAGGATGCGCTGCTCCGACTGAACATAGGCGACATACGGAGCATCGGTCAGGTTGTTGATCTGGAACAGCAGCTGGATGCCGCGCATCCGACCGGACTGGAACTCGTAGCTGGTCTGGAAGTCGGTGATGGTATCGCCCTTGACGAAGCGGAACGACCGGTCATTGGCAAAATTCGTGATCTCGCCGATGTACTTGGAACGCGCCCGGGTGGCGACGCGCGCCGCGAAGCCTTGCTTCTCGTAGTAGAGCGTTGCATTCCAGACGGTCTTCGAGAGGCCGGGCAGGGTGATTTCGCCCAGTCCCGTGGTCGAGATGATCGAATTGCTGCCGCTCGGCGGATCGAAGATCTTGATGTTGCTGTCCGTCTCGGAAACGCTCAGCACAGCACCAAAGCCATTCAGTGAATCGGCCAGCATCTCGCCCGGCAGCGAGAGCGAGAGCTCGATGCCCTGCAGCTTGCCGCCCTTGCCGTTCAGCGGCTGGCTCAGCGCCCCAATGCTCTGCGGCGTGACATTGCCGAAGTAGCCCGCCGGCAGCGTCGAGAGGAACGCAGAGAAATCGTAGCTCTGGTTGGTGGTATCGAAGATGTACGACTTCAGGTTCTTGTAGAACACCGCCGCGGACAGGTAGGCCTTGTTGTTGAAGTACTTCTCGTAGGAAAGATCAAAAGCATCGGCGCGCCACGGATCGAGCAGCGGGTTGCCGGCGCTGCCGCCGGGAATGCCCGTTATCTGGCTGGCGCCCTCTTCGATCGAGGCCTTGAGCTGGTCCATGCGCGGCCTGGCGACTTCGCGGGCCAGCCCCACGCGCACGGTCTGTTGCTCCGGCAGAACGAACGCGAGGTTGATCTGCGGCAGCACATCCGTGTACTTCTTGCCGGCCGTGGCAGGCGTGACGGCCCCGCCGTTGGCGTCGTTGATGGAGAACGAGTCGGAACTCTGGTCCGTGTTGATGATCTGCACCCCGATGTTGCCACGCAGTGTCACGTTCGGGGAGAGCTCATGATCGAGGTTGCCGCGAAGCGAGGCCGTGAGGATCTTCTCCTCGACCGACCACCACTTGCCCACCAGGTACGAGTACCCGGGCGTCGTCGGCGTGCCATACACGATGGGCTGGTAATAGGCCGCCAGCACCGCGGGCACGTTCCACGCCAGCGCATTGACCGGCCCGCCGTAGTACAGGTTGGTCGCGCTGTACAGGTACTGCGGGGCAATGGACACGGCACCGCTTGCCAGCGTGTTGAGACCGGTCTCGGGAGAGCTCTTGTCCTTGGTGCGGTCCGAATAGTTCACGCCTCCGGAGAATTTCTCGAACCAGCCCGCGCCGTCGTGGGAGAGGTCGATGCGGATCGACTTGAGCTTGTCTTCCACGTGCGGCTTCTTGACGTAGCCGGCGCCGTAGATGGTCGGACCGAACGCGACGCGCGTCGGATCAGCATAGTTCAGGCCGAAGGACGCACTCGGCATTGAACTGGTGCCGTTCAGCTGGATCTGCGCAGTATCGAGGCAGGCGGGGTCGCCGCCGTTGGCACAGGTGCCCCATTGCGCATTGGTCTCCGGCTGGAACTGGTCGCGCGTCGCCTTCGAGTAGCTCAGGTCGCCCGTCAGCGTCCAGGCACCCGCGCTCCACTTGTTGTTCCAGCCAAGCGCCGTGATCTTGTCGTTGGTGATGAACTGGAAGTTGCGCGCCAGCGGCCTGACGTTGGCCACGGTCGCGCCGACCAGCGTCCCGTCGCTGATGACGAGATTGGAATAATCCGTGGTCGCCGGATAGTTGCCCAGGTTCCACTCGAGGCTGCGGGCATCGTCAGTCTCATCCGACTTGGTGTAGTAGGCGTCGAAGGTGCTGGTGAACGAGGCATTGGGTCGCCATTCAATCGTGGCCAGCGCGCCGTCGCGGATGTTCTCACCCATGTCAGTGCGTATCTTCATGCCATCGGTGACGTAGACGTCGGCCGGCACGCCGGCGTGCTCGGTACCGTTGAGGTGCCACGGCTCGTAGGTGCCCACGCCCTGCGTGGCCAGCGGAGAATCCAGCCGGGCGACGCCCAGCGCGACACCCAGGGTGTTGTCGGCGAACTGGTCGATGAATGACAGGCTGAATCGATAACCCTTGTTCGTCGAATTCGCGCCCAGGTCGTTGTGCGAGTTGTATTCGCGACGGGCATTGAAGGCAACGGCACTCTTCCCATACTCGAGGGGCCGGATGGTCTGCATGTCGATCGTGCCGGCAAGTCCCTGGCCGATCAGTTGTGCGTCCGGCGTCTTGTAGACGGTGACGCCGCTGAGCAACTCGGAGGGGTACTGGTCAAACTCGATGCTGCGGTTGTCGCCCGTGCTGACTTGCTCGCGGCCGTTGAGCAGGGCGTTGGTGAACGCCGGGTCAGTGCCGCGCAGGCTGATCGCGGAGGCGCGGCCATTGGCGCGCTGGGAGGTGAGGCCGGGCAGTCGTGATATCGACTCCGCGATGCTGGTGTCGGGCAGCTTGCCGATGTCCTCGGCTGAAACGGCCTCCACGATGCTGCCGGAATTCCGCTTGACCGCAATCGCGCTTTCGATGGCAGCGCGCACGCCGGTGACGACGACTTCTTCGAGCGGCGCCTGCGCCGTGGCCGTATCACCAGGCTGGTCAGCTGCGCCCGCGCTGCCGGATGCGGCCAGCAGCAGCAGCGCACAGCCCGTGGCGGTGGAACTGATGGCCAATGCCGAGCGGCGGCCGGCTGGCCGGGTCAAATCAAGCGTCTTGAACGTCTTCACCAGGAATTCTCCTTGAGGAATGTCGTGCGTGCTGCCGCCGTCTCCATTCAGACTCGCGGCCCCTCCCCCCACAGGGAGTGTTGTAAATAGTTCTCGGCGTGGGATCTTAATGACTCTCGGTTCCCTGCCAATCCCGCTGCATACGTATTCATGGAACCCCGCGCGCTGCTGTTGCTTCCCGAACACACGCAGGGCCCTTGCTGCCAATGAATACGTATGCGCGCTTGCCTGACCCCGGGCGGCAGCAGGTAAGCTGCCCCCGCACGACAGACGGGACCGCCCTTGAACAACAACAGGCCAGCACAAGCAGGACGGCTTCCCGCTACCGCGGCCGCGCACCTCTGGTGGCATGGCGCGACGATCTACCAGATCTATCCGCGCAGCTTCCTCGATTCCAACGGCGACGGCGTCGGCGACCTGCCGGGCATCATCAGCAGGCTCGAGTACGTGGCCAGCCTCGGCGTCGAGGCGATCTGGATCTCGCCGTTCTTCAAGTCGCCGATGGCGGATTTCGGCTACGACATCGCCGACTACCGCGCGGTCGATCCGCTGTTCGGCACGCTCGAGGACTTCGACCGGCTGCTCGCCAAGGCGCACTCGCTGGGCCTGAAGGTGATGATCGACCAGGTGGTGAGCCACACGTCCGTCGAGCATCCGTGGTTCATCGAGAGCCGCGCCGATCGCACCAATCCGCGCGCCGACTGGTACGTGTGGGCCGACCCGCGGCCCGACGGCGGTCCGCCCAACAACTGGCTGTCGATCTTCGGCGGCATCGCCTGGAAGTGGGAGCCGCGCCGCGCGCAGTACTACCTGCACAATTTCCTCAGCGCGCAGCCGGACCTGAATTTCCACAACCCGGAGGTGCGCCGCGCGGTGCTCGGCAACCTGGCATTCTGGCTCGAGCGCGGCGTCGATGGCGTGCGGCTCGATGCGATCAATTTCTGCTTCCACGATGCGCAGCTGCGCAACAATCCGCCCAAGCCGATCGAGCAGCGCACCGGCCGCGGCTTCCTGCCCGACAATCCGTACGCGTACCAGTACCACGTGTATGACAACACGCGGCCGGAGAACCTGCCGTTCATCGAGGAGCTGCGCGCGCTCGTCGACCGGTTTCCCGGCGCCGTGACGCTCGGCGAGATCTCGGCCGAGGATTCGAACGCGACGATGGCCGAGTACACGCGCCCCGGGCGATTGCACATGGGCTACAGCTTCGAGCTGCTGAGCAGCGAACGGAGCCCCGCGCACATCCGTGCCACGGTCGAGGGCGCGCTCGCCGCTTCGCGCGATGCCTGGCCGTGCTGGTCGATCTCGAACCACGACGTGCAGCGCGTCGTGACGCGCTGGGGTTCGCCGCATGCGCCGCGGCACCTGGCGACGCAACTCACTGCGCTCGTGTGCTCGCTGCGCGGCGCGGTGTGCATCTACCAGGGCGAGGAGCTAGGCCTGGGCGAGGCCGACGTACCCTTCGAATCGCTCCGTGACCCCTACGGCAAGGCGTTCTGGCCGAAATTCAAGGGACGCGACGGCTGCCGCACGCCGATCCCGTGGACCGCCACGCCGCGCGGCGGATTCAGCAGCGGCACGCCATGGCTCCCGGTGCCGGCCGAACAGAGCGCGCTCGCCGTCGAGGTGCAGGAGCGCGATCCGTCCTCGACGCTGCACGCGTTCCGCCGGTTCATGCACTGGCGCAAGCAGCATCCGGCGCTGCTGTGGGGCGACATCGAATTCCTCGCGGCGACCGACGCGGTGCTCGCGTTCACGCGCCGCCACGAGGGCGAACGATTGCTGGCGGCGTTCAACCTCTCAGCGGAACACGCGGCTGCCGACCTGCCGCGCGTGCTCGCCGGCACGCCGCTGGCCGGCCACGGGCTGCCCGACGGCAAGCTGGAAGGCGCGCGGCTGACGCTGCCGCCGCACGGCGTGCACTACAGCCGGCTCGCGCCGTAGCCGGCCGGCCGGGTTCGCCTCAACCGGCGGCGTGGCGCCGCCAGGCCTGGGCGAGCTGCGTGGCGAAGCCCTCGATCGCGCGATCGGCATCGCCCCAGGCGCCGCCCGACATCGACGCCTCGCGCAGCGACGGCGCGTAGCGATCATAGTCGACGCGCTCGAGCTCCTGGCCGTTCGCGCCGCGCAGCACAGCGCGTAGGTGCGCACCGCCGCGCGAGATCGAACGCAGGTAATCGAGCGACGGGTTCTGCTGCAGCTGCCAGCGCGTCGGATGCGTCGGCGTCGCGGACTCGATCGAGATCTCGATGCGCACCGGGGCGCCGTCGGCCAGGGACGCGCCGGCGTCCTTCAGCTCCCGCTCGACCTTGCTGCGCACCGATTCGATCAGCGCGGGGCCCTCGCCGGCGCCGTATTTCTTCGCCAGATCCGCCTGCAACGGGGCACTGATCGCCACCGGCGCGAGCGTCACGGCCGCGGCCTGCGCCGCCGGGGCCGCGCCGGGCGCCACCGCGAGCGCCAGCACCAGCAGCCCGGCCAGCGGATATCGGTCGTTCATGCGATTCATGTCGGCACCGCTCCTTCGTGACTTTGAATGACTGTCAATTCAAGTGCTTAGTGCATCCGGTGGCCCTGTGGCATCATGCCTCGCAAGGGGGACCAGCGGGGTATGCACGGCAAACCCACGTCATTTGACATCGCCTACCTGGCGGGAGTTTCGCAGCCGACGGTTTCGCGTGCGCTGCGCGGCAGCCCGATGGTCAGCCTCGAGACGCGCCGGCGCATCGAGGCGATCGCGCAGCAGCTCAACTACAAGGTCGACAAGAATGCCTCGAACCTGCGCTTCCAGCATTCGCACACGCTGGCGCTGCTCCTGTTCGAGGATCCGACCCCGGACGAATCGCAGATCAATCCGTTCTTCCTGACGATGCTCGGGTCGATCACGCGCGCCTGCGCGGTGCGCGGCTACGACCTGCTGATCTCGTTCCAGCAGATGTCGAACGACTGGCACAAGGACTACGAGGACAGCCGCAAGGCCGACGGCATCATCCTGCTCGGCTACGGCGATTACCTCGCCTACCAGTCGCGGCTCGAACAGCTCGTCAGCCAGGGCACGCACTTCGTGCGCTGGGGCGCGGTGCAGGCCGGCCAGCCGGGGCTGTCCGTCGGCTGCGACAATTTTCGCGGCGGCTACGACGCGGCGCGCCACCTGCTCAAGCTCGGCCGCCGGCGCTTCGCGTTCCTCGGCGACGCCTCGAACCACTACCCGGAATTCCTCGAGCGCCACCGCGGCTGCACCGAAGCGATCGCCGCCGCGGGCGGCAAGGCCGCACTGGTCGCGCAGGTCGACGCCATCAGCACGGAGCAATCCGGCTACGACGCCACCACCGCATTGATCGCGCGCGACGCACCCTTCGATGCGATCGTGGCGGCCAGCGACCTGATCGCAATCGGCGCGATGCGGGCACTGACGGAGCGCGACATCGACGTGCCCGGGCAGGTATCGGTCGTGGGATTCGATGACATCCCCGCCGCGAGCCTGACCAATCCGCCGCTGACGACCGTCATGCAGGACACGCGCCGCGCCGGCGAGGTGCTGGTCGAGACGTTGCTGCGGCTCGTGCGCGAGGAACACGCCGAGGGCACGGTGCTGCCCACTAAGCTGGTCGTGCGCGGCTCGTGTGGAGCGGGACACGGAGCGACAGCAGCCCGGCGATGAGGAAGCACACGCCGCCGAGCACCAGCACCTCGATCGGCCGGTCGTCGAGGAAGGTCTTGAGCACGAAGCCGAGCACCGAAGCGGCCACGAGCTGCGGGATCACGATGAAGAAATTGAAGATGCCCATGTACACGCCCATCTTGCGCGAGGGCAGGCTGTCCGACAGCAGCGCATAGGGCAGCGCGAGGATCGATGCCCACGCGAAGCCAACGCCGAGCATCGATGCCAGCAGCCACTGCGGATCGCGGATCAACGCCATCGATATCAATCCGGCGCCGCCGAGCCAGACATTGACGAGGTGGCTGCGCTGCAGGCCGAGCCTGCGCACCATCAGCGGAATGACGATCGCGGCCAGCGCCGCAAACCCGTTGTAGGCGCCGAACAGGAACCCGACCCAGTCGGCGCCGTCGTTGTAGGCCGCCGTGGCCGGGTCGCTGCTGTGGAAGTGCACCTGCGTGACCGCAGGCGTCGTGTACAGCCACATCGAGAACAGCGCCAGCCACGAGAAGAACTGCACCGGGATCAGCCGGCGCATCGTGTGCGGCATGTTCTCGAGGTCGTCCATGATCGTGGCGAAGAAGCCGCGTCCCGGGAGCCAGGCGTGCAGCAGCTGCGCCACGCCCCACGCCAGCGCCATGCCGCTGACGAGGAAGAGCTGCCGGTCGAGGCGGTATTTCGCGACCACGCCGATCGCGACGAGCCCCGCGGCCGTCCACGCGAGGGCGGCGGCGATGCGCCCGCGCTCGCCTCCGCCGCCCGCGGGCGTCGCGCCGTCGTCCACGTCGGGCGCCGAATCGTCGAAGGCGTGCAGGATCCCGGGCGGATACTCGCGCGTGCGCAACACCGTCCAGCCAACCGCCGCCAGCAGGACCAGCGCGCCGAGACCGAAGGAGTAGTACAGCGTGTCCGGAACCACCGCGTGGCCGGCGGCGTCGGTGCCGTGGTTGCTGATGCCGAACCGGGTGAACAGCCACGGCAGCACGCTCGCGACGACCGCCCCGGCGCCGATGAAGAAACTCTGCATCGAGTAGCCGGCCGGCCGCTGCGCGGGGCCCAGCTGGTCGCCGACGAAGGCGCGGAATGGTTCCATCGAGATGTTGATCGACGCATCGAGCAACCACAGCAGGCCGGCGGCGATCCACAGCGCGCCCGAGCGCGGCATCGCCAGCAGCGCGATCGACGCCAGCAACGCGCCAACGAGGAAATAAGGACGCCGGCGGCCCAGCCGCGTCCAGGTGCGGTCGGAGCAGTAGCCGATGATCGGCTGCACGAGCAGCCCGGTGAGCGGCGCTGCGATCCACAGCGAAGGAATGGCATCGACGCTTGCGCCCAGGGTCTGGAAGATGCGGCTGACGTTGGCGTTCTGCAGCGCGAAGCCGAACTGCAGCCCCAGGAAGCCGAAACACATGTTCCAGATCTGCCAGAACGTCAGCGTCGGACGCGCGTTGGTCGTCATGCAGCCCCCTCGCTTTCGCACTACATCCTAGCGCCACGGCGAGCGGCTGTCGTGAGTATCACCGCACGATGCCCAGGAAGAGCGCGAGCGCGCGATCGATCTCCCGCAGCGCCATGGCATCGACGCGCCCATAGATGCCCCGCACGGATCGCCGCGGGATCATCCGCGGCTGATCGACCGCGGCGAACCGGGCATCGCCCACGGACACGCGCAGCAGCGATGCGGTGCCGCGCCCGTTCGTGACGGACAGCACGGCGACGCACGCGTGCGCGGCAAACAGCTCGTGCTGGATCACCAGCGCGTGCCGGGGCACGCGTGTTGCGGTCGTCCGGCCGGGCTCGAGAGTGACGAGGTCGCCTCGCCGGAGCCGGATCCAGCGCCTGCGCAGCCGCCGCCGGCTGCGCCGCTCGTCAACGGCCTGGCATTGGTCCTTGCAGGCCGCGGCGAACCCGGCTTGCCGCGTATCGGCGACCCACAGCTGCAGCGGACGCAGTCCCGCCTCGCGCAAGGTCTCGCGGTGCCGCCGCACGCGCCTGGCCACCAGCTCGCGCTGGTATTCCTCGAAATGATTCATGCGTTACATGTACCGCAGTACATGTAACGCCTGGAACGGAGACATGGGCGCGAATGCGGCGCCAAAGGCCCATTTGGCCCGGTATGCGACAGATTGGGCGAAATTGCCGGGAAGGTTCGTGATCAGGCCAGGCGGCCGTAGATCGCATTCAGGCGGCGGTACTGCGAGGCGAGTTCGCGGGTCAGTACGCCCGGCGACATGCGCCAGCGCCAGTTGTCGCCGACCGTGCCGGGCACGTTGTAGCGCGCTTCGCTGCCGAGCGCGAGCAGGTCCTGCACCGGCGCCACGGCCAGCACGGCGACCGAGGCGAGCGCGGCGCGCACCAGCGCCAGCGGCATCGACTCCGAAGCGCAGCCGAGGTAGTCGTCGACACGCCGCGCTGTCGAGGAATCGAGCGCGCGATACCAGCCGAGCGTCGTGTCGTTGTCGTGCGTGCCGGTGTAGACGACCGAGCGCTGCGTGAAATTGTGGGCGAGATGCGGGTTGTCGCTCGCGCCGTCGAAGCCGAACTGCAGCACGCGCATGCCCGGCAGGTCAAAGGCACGGCGCAGCGCGACGACGTCGGGCGTGATCACGCCCAGGTCCTCGGCCACCAGTGGCAACTCGCCCGGCGTCGACTCGGCCGCCAGCGAACGCAGTGCTGCGAGCAGCTCGGCGCCCGGCGCCGGGAGCCATTGGCCCTCGCGCGCGGTGCGCGCGCCGGCGGGCACGGCCCAGTACCCGGCCAGCCCGCGGAAGTGGTCGAGGCGCAGCAGGTCGAACCGCCGCAACTGGCTTGCGACGCGCGCGCGCCAGAAGGCGAAGCCATCGCGCCGCGCCTGCTCCCAGTCGTACAACGGATTGCCCCACAGCTGCCCATCGGCGGCGAAATAATCGGGTGGCACGCCGGCCAGCAGCGCTGGCGAACCGTCGGCGCTCAACTGGAACTGCGCGCGCTGCGTCCACGTCGCCACCGAATCGGGCGCCAGGTAGATCGGCAGGTCGCCGTACAGCCGCACGCCGCGCTGGTGCGCGTAGTCGCGCAGCGCGGACCATTGCTGCGCGAACTGCCACTGCGCGATGCGCAGTGCCTGCAATTCGGGCTCGAGCCGCTGCCGCGCCTCGCGCAGCGCCTCCGGCTCGCGTTCGCGCAGCGCGGCGGGCCAGGTCCACCAGGGCGCGGCGGCGTGTTCGCGGCTCAGCGCCGCGAACAGCACGTAGTCCTCGAGCCAGCCGCGCTGCGCTTCGCAGAAATGCGCGAACGATTCGCGCGAGTGCTGCGGATCGGGCGCCTCGCTACGATCGACCAGCGCCGTGTTGCCCGCGTCATCCGATCGCACCCAGTAGGGCGAGCCGTCGGCGCCGACCGGCCCGAGCGGCAGCACCTGCCACACGCCGAAGCCCGCCGTGGCGAGCCAATCGATGAACTCGCGCGCCGACTGGCCGAGCACGCCGTGTTCGCCGGGCAGCGCCGCCGGATGCAGCAGCACGCCGCTGCGCCGCCGATCGAGCACCGGCATCATGGCTGGATCCGGCGCATCACGCCTGCGCGCGACGCATGACGCCGCCGCCCTCGGGCGCGCCGCGGCCCACCGAGATCGCGCGCGACAGGGCCTCGGGTGCGGACCGTCCCAGCAGGCGGTACAGGCTCGCGAGCTGGTGGCGGAACAGCCGGTCGAAATCCCGCACCGCCTCGTACGGGTTGTAATCGCCGAACCACCAGAACCAGTCGGAGCTCTCGCACAGTGCGAGCTGGCGTTCGATCGCCGCCCGTTGCGCCGGCGCCAGGTGCGGGTCCGCGAGCACTTCATCGGCGGCGAGCTTGGCCTGCACCAGCAGGTCCCAGCCCGCGTTCTTGTCGGCATCGCCGATCCAGGTCGCGAGCGTGCCGTGCACCCAGCTGCCGGCGACGACCTGCGGCAACGCCTGCCGCGCGGGTTCGCGCGCCAGCGCATCGCCGAGCGTCGTCAGCTCGAGCTGCGCGTGGTTCGCGAGGGCGGCGTAGAGCCCCTGCAGGAAATAGTAGCCATTGAACGGATAGTGTTCCCACGCGTTCTCGCCATCGAGCGCGACCAACACCATCGCACCGGGCATTCCGGCCTGCTCGGCCGCCACGCGCTCGAGCGCCGCGATGAAGTTGCGCACGGCATCGTCGCCGTGCCAGCCCTGGTAGGTGAAGCCGATCAGGTCCGACAGTTCATCGTGGCGGAAGCACAGGCTCAGCGTGCTGCCGGGCACCTGCCAGGGGCGCAGCTCGGGCGCGGCGCGCACCGCATCGGCAATGCCGCCCGCCGCGCCCACGCCGCCGGATGCACTCGCGCCGTTCGCGCGCAGGCAGCCGCGCAGCACGGTGCCGCTGCTCGCGGCCCAGCGCATGCCGTGCGCCTCGATGAGCTGCAGCGCGCGCGCGCTGATCGCGCCTTCCG
>Ga0335070_10001198_pt1 | contig 29727 bp, 47 predicted proteins | sample Lox_Sample_13_FD_206722 | JGI IMG/M metagenome (GOLD analysis project Ga0335070, IMG submission 206722) | Soil microbial communities from Loxahatchee National Wildlife Refuge, Florida, United States - Lox_Sample_1.3 | ecosystem: Environmental > Terrestrial > Soil > Wetlands | place: USA...
ACTACAATACTCCTTTGATTCATTAGGTGTAATTCCCTTCAATTTGAAATGGTTTTCCATCATTCTACTACAATACTCCTTTGATTCATTAGGTGTAATTCCCTTCAATTTGAAATGGTTTTCCATCATTCTACTACAATACTCCTTTGATTCATTAGGTGTAATTCCCTTCAATTTGAAATGGTTTTCCATCTCTAGTAATTGTCGGCTGATATTTAAAGATGGTGTAATTCCCTTCAATTTGAAATGATTTTCCATCCATTAATTGTAAGTACTTCCCTAAAACAGGGTGTAATTCCCTTCAATTTGAAATGATTTTCCATCATATCTTTAATTATTTCGTTAAGTATTAGCCAATTAATATTAAATTTTTCATAAAAAAATATAATAAAATTATAATATGAACACCAAAAATATCCATTTTTTGTATTGTATTTAAAAATACAATTATTATTTTCATTAAAAAAGAAAATAAAATTTGGATATTCTTTTTCATCAATTTTAACAACTAAGTTTTTTGTTAAAGTATGAAACAAATCCTTAATAGGATATGTTAAATATAATTCTTTTAAATATATTTTATTCATTTTTAATTATTATTTATGAAATAATAAATATCCTATTCCAACGCCTATTCCAATTTTAAATCCGTTTCCAATTGTTGTATTTCCAAATTTATTTAATTTTTGCCAAAAATTTGGTTTCAATACATCTTTTTTTATTTCAGGTATTGCATAACTATTAATATCATAAGTTTTAAAATAAATATTTGAATTAGAAAGTGAAAATGATACTGGATGATCTTTTTCTTTTTCCCATTTAAATTCAATATATTGTCTATTAGGTAAACTTAAATTATTAAATAACAATTTAGTATTAACTAACGTATCAAATGGTCTAGCATTTATAACAGTAATATCATAATTTAAATCTTTCGTTGAATCATTAAAATTTAATGTTTGTTTTTTTGGATCATATGTTCCATTTTTTGATAATAAAGAATCAATTTTAACTTGCATTTTAATTAATGCAGCTGAAATTATATTATTATTTTCTTTTATTCTTTGTAATAATTCTTTTTGACTTTCTGATAATAAAGAATTATCTTTTTCAAGCATTGAAATTTTACCTTGTAATGTTAATTTTTCTACAGTTATTTCGCCATATTTATTTTTATATGTTGACATTGTATCAAGTAATGCATTTTTTATTTTAATATCATCTTTTAATGTTTCATTTCTATTTTTTAAAACATTAATTTTAATATTAAAATATAATAATAAACCTAAAATAGCTATTCCTACATAAAAATATACTTTATATTTTTTGTATTGCTCTTTAATAAAAGAAAGAAATTTATTCCAAAGTGTTTTCATTTTTGTTATTTTTAATTTATTTAATTTTTATTTTATATTAATTTATAAGTATTTTACCTATTATAATATTTTTTGATGATAAATCAGGCCGCCGTTTATAAATTGCCCGTCGTTGTTGAAAATTTTTTTATCTATTATAATATTTCTTGATGATAAATCTGGTATAATTTTTTTTAATTTAAATATTTTTTTCACCATATCTATAGTTAAATCACAAATTTGTTGCCAATTAAAATTAAATTTTTTTTCAAAAATTACCCAATAAAAATTATAACTACACCAAAACCAATTAGTTTCTTTATTGTATTCAAAAATTAAAATATTATCTTTATTATAATAAGATGTTAAAATAATATTATCATTTTTAATAACTAAATCTTTTGTTAAAGTATGAAATAAATTCTCAACTGGATATGTTATATATAATTCTTTAAGATTTATCATATTTATTTTTTATAAAATAAGAAGTAATTTTATCTACATAATCTTTATTTGTTCCCATATGTTCTGAAAATAAATTAAATAATAAATTTTCATTATAATTATATTTAATATTAAAATATTTATTAAATTCATTTTCAAATATATTATTTAATATTGAAATTATTTTTGGAGATGAATGTAGCAATAAAGTTAAATAAAAACCATTTATAGAAAAATCTGTCAATGGATTATAACACCAAAATTTTTTATATTTTTTATTAAAAACAGCTATGCATTCAGTTGTATAATTATTTAAATTATTATTAAAATAAAAAATATAATTTGGAAATCTTTTATTATCTTTTTTTATAATAGGGTTAATAAAATAATCTTTATAAAAATCAGTAATAAAATTTTTAAAATCTCTTTCAAGTGGATATGTAAGATACAATTCTTTAAGATTTATCATAAAAAATGATATTTTTTTTAAACAACAAATATATGCAAAATAAATTTAATTAACAAGTTTTTTTATTAAAAAAATTTTTAAAATTATATATGATTAATCTTGAATAATATTATCTCTCCAATATTTGTAAAATACATCATAATAATTTTCTATTTTATCTAAAATTGCTTTATTATCTTCATTGTTAGGATCAAAATCATCAGTATAGTTTAAATCAAAACCACTTGTATTTTCATCTGGAGTCACTCTATACACAAATTGAATTTGGCCATCAATTGTACCACCCCAAAATATACCCTTTTCAAAAACATCTAAATTACTAAAATCAATATCAACATTTAAATTATTGAAATAATTTTTCATTTTAGTCTCTTCTTCTTTTTGATCAATATTCGTTTTTAAATTTTTTCCTAAATTTTCTTTATCATTATCTGCTTCATTAAGCTTTCGCATAATATTCATTGTATCTCTAATTGTAAGAGATTTTTTTTGTATATTAAATTTATTTGGTTTAACACCTTTTCTAAAGATATCTAAAAATTCTTTCATGCTATTATAATTTATTATAAATAGTAGAAATTTTTAATGTTATTTTTTAAAATATTTTATTATATAATTAAATAATTTGTTAACTATATTAATATTATTTTAATTTTTATTTATTAAAAAATTTTCAACCTTATTTTCATCTTTAAAATCAGTAATAGTGCTAGTTTCCATAATACAAATAATTTTATCTGTTTCTTCATATTGGAAAGTTCCACAATTATTACATTTAAAGCCTTCTCTATTTATTTCAATATTTTTTTCATCATCCCAATCTTCATAATTATCTTTAATAAGATTATCAGAATTACAGATGTAACATTTTTTTAATTTTTTCATAATTATATTATTTTATTAATTTAAAATGATTTTCTATTGTTTCACATGTAAATGTTTCATTTATGTTAGGTGTAATTCCCTTTAATTTGAAATGGTTTTCCACCGATATTTTAAAAAATATGAATAATGGCCAAGGTGTAATTCCCTTCAATTTAAAATGGTTTTCCACCATCATGTTGAAGATTAAAATTACTGCTATAGGTGTAATTTCATTTATTTTGAAATGGTTTTCCACCATTAGATGATATTAACTTATGTTTAAACCCGGTGTAATTTCATTTATTTTGAAATGGTTTTCCACCATTTTCTAATGAATTATATTTAGTGGGTATGGTGTAATTTCATTTATTTTGAAATGGTTTTCCACCGGTATTACCCAACTGGTTTTTAATATGGAAGGTGTAATTTCATTTATTTTGAAATGGTTTTCCACCAAACCATAATAAATTAAATAAAATGAAAACGGTGTAATTTCATTTATTTTGAAATGGTTTTCCACCATATCTTTTGTTAAATATTTGACTTGATTATAATTATAATTAAATTTTTCATAAAAAATTGTCCAATATTTTTTATAATTACACCAAAAATATCCATTATTTTTATCGTATTCAAAAATAATTTCATTATCTTTATTAAAAAAGAAAATAGAATTTGGATATTCCTTTTCATCAATTTTAATAACAAGATCTTTTGTTAAAGTATGAAACAAATCCTTAATAGGATATGTTAAATATAATTCTTTTAATAATATTTTTGTTTTATTCATTTAATAATTCTCCAAATTTAATTAAATTAAATGATGGATTTAAATCTGTATATTCATTTGAGTAATTACTTCTACTAACAATTCCATAATATTCTTTTGTATTTTGATTAAATGAATTAAAATTAATAACATTTTTATTAATTTTAAATAAATTACATAAATATTTGCATAAATTTAAAGTTGATTCAAATTGTTTTTCAGTGTATATTTCCCAATATGTTAAATTATTCCATAATTTTTTAAATGGTATAATTTCACTAGCATATGTTTCATTTAATGTATTTACAAATAAATTATACTTATTTTTTATAAGTGGTCCCATATTTTCTAAAACAATTGATATTGAATATTTATCAATAGTTTTATCATTCATAAAATCTGTATAATATTTAGGATCATAATGCTGATAAATCAATCCATCTCTTGATATCGTAAAAGTATTCCAAGTTTTAGTTTTACCAAATTCTCTATTTTGTAATCTTATAATATGATAATTATCTTTTCTTAAACTTCCTGCAAGTATTATTTGTCTTTTTTCATATTCATCAATATAATAATTATCATTAGAAATTTTATATGTTTCAATATCAATATTCATAATGTTATATTTTTTATTTAGTAAAAAAATATTTTTCTATCCATGAAAAAGAATTAAAAGAAGATGCAGAAGATGTAATTTCATTAAATTTAATATTATTTTTTACCTCAATAATACCCATTAAAGGTGTAATTTCATTTATTATGAAATGATTTTCTACCTTCTGGTAATTTTTCATGTTTTGTCGAAGTGGTGTAATTTCATTTATTATGAAATGATTTTCTACCATATCTTTTGTTATTTCTTTAACTTGAATATAATTAAATTTAAATTTCTTATAAAAAATTGCCCAATATTTTTCATAATCACAATAAAAAAATCTATATTTTGATTTATAACTATATTCAAAAATTAAATCATTATTATTAAAAAAGAAAATAGATTCTGGATATTCTTTTTCATCAGTTTTAATAACAAGATCTTTTGTTAAAGTATGAAACAAATTCTCAACTGGATATGTTAAATATAATTCTTTAAGATTTATCATATTTATTTATATCTTCATTTTTATCTACTCTTGTAGTAGCTATACCATCATTATAATATAATGTATCATTTTTTTAGCTTTATGAATTTCTATAGGATCATCAATTTTAAATAAATTACCATATCCATCTTCTTCATAATAACCTTCATCAAGCCAATTTCTAAATAATAAACTCATAAGTTTTAATTTAAATTTTCAAGTATTATTTTTTGATTCATATTATTAACTTTATTAACAGCGTTTTCATATGTAATATTTATGAATCTTCTTTTTCCTTCTATTTGAAACATATTAATATTATCCATATCAATAATAAATTCATCAACAAATTTAAAAGCATTAGGAATAGATGTTTTAGTTTTTATTAATTCTTTTAAACTTGCTACAGGCATAATTTTTTCACCCATTTTAGCATTACCATCCTTATAAATATATTTTAATAATGTTAAATATCTTTCACGTTTTAAATAAAGATTTTCCATTTTAGATTCATTAATAAAAAATAATGTATAATTATAAAATTCTCTAAAATAGATACCAATAATTATTAAAAATTCGATTGTCGTTGAAATTAATATAAATAAAAATATGTTTGATGTATCTTTTTTATTTGCTTTTTCTTTAATAATATCATTTTTAGTATTAATATTAGAAATAATATTATTTAATTCTATTTTAAGATCATTAATAGATTTTTCATTTTGATTAATTTCATTTAAATTTTTATCAATATTACTTTGATATTCACTTCTTGTTTTTATTTGATATTGATTAGTTTCTAATAATTTTTCTCTCAAAACACTATTTGTTTCTCTTAATAATTTAATATTATCAAAATATACATTTTGTTTTTTATCATATTCTAACTTTAATGAATCAATAATATTATTTGAACTTTTTTCAATAACAGTTTCAGTTTTATTAGCTGTAGATGCAAAATGACGAGCACCATTCAACGAAAAATAAAAACTTGCACCAATTATAGCTAATGAAAATATTAGCCAAGTAATAATACTGGTTTTAATATTCCATTTATATTTAATAAGATCAAATGATAAATTATGTAATAATATTCTTTTAATAAATTCAAATATAATAAGTACAATTATAGTTGAAAATATTGAAATATAAAAACCTAATGTAACATTATTTGTTAAATGTACTGATATCGCATCATAAAATGCAGGATATACTAAAAAATATGCAAAAAATATAGAACCAATATTTCCAATAAATGAAAAAATATATAACCATTTATCCAATGATCTATTTTTACCTTCAAAATCTTTTTCTTTAATCTTCTTTCTTAATTTGTTGTATGTTTCAAAATCCATAACTTATAAATGTTTAAAATATTAATAAAAATTTTTTACAAATATAAATATAATAAATTAGATTTGCAAAATTTTTAAAGAATTTTTTATAAAAAAACAAAAGGGATAAAATATTATTTCATCCCATTTTTGAAATTACGTTCATTAAAGAACTTTTTGCAAATATTCAATATATTCACAACTTTAATGTATTCACAACAACATTCCATAATATATAACCGGTTGTGAAACTGTAATTTGATATTTTTTTAATGTATTTGCAATAATATCCAAATAAAATATAAAAAATTAATTATTCAATTATAGCATTTGAAATTCCATTTTCATTTTTATTGGTGGAAATAATATAATCGGGATTTATTTCAATATTATGTTCTATAATAAAAATTTTCTTAATTTTTTTTGCTATTAAATGTAATAATGTTACAAATTCTTCACAGCTATTATTAATAAGTTTTCCTGAAATTTCGTCCAATAATAAAATTGATGATTTAGATTTATTATTTATTTGATACAATGCATATTTTAAAGCAAGAGCACTAAAAGTACGCTCTTTACCAGATGATCCTATTGCATCAATTATTGCGTTTGGAAAATCATTATATGCTAATTTAGGTTTTATTTCTTCGGGATCAAGCCATATATTAAAAGATATATCTTTTAATAAATCATTCATTTCATTGTTTATTTTAGGAATGATATTATTTGATAAAAGTTGAAAAGGAACGCCATCTCTGCAAACTCCCTTCTTATAATAATTTAATAAACTATCTCTTTTTTCTTGTTTTTCAAACTCAATAATAAGATTATTATTTTCTTTAATTTTTAAAATATTATTATTAATTTCATTTATTTTAATGGATTTATCACTTTTTAATCTATCTAATTCATTGTTTAATTGTAATACTCTTTCTTTTGCATTATTTATAATGCTTTCAGTTTTTTTATTATCTTCAATTTGAACCAATAAATTATTATATTGTTTAATTTTATCTTTTAATGTATTAATTTTTAAATTATCATTTTCAATTAATATGGGTATTTGATCTAATTGTTGTTGCAATTGTTTACGTTTTTCAACATCATTTTTATCATTTGTTAATTCGCCGATTTTTTTTAAAACTAAATCCATTTCAATTGATAATTGTTTAATTTTTTCATTAATATTAACAATATCATTTTTATAATTATCAATAATAATGTTTATAGTAGGAATCTTTTCATTTTCTCTAATTTTTATTTCTTTTGCTTTTTCAAGCATTTCATTAATAATAAGTTTTATTTTTGAATTTATTTCTTCTATATTTTCATCAATATGTTTTAAGTGTTCAGGAACAATTCCTTGTTTACATGTTATACAAATTGGGTGTTTTTCTAATTTAGATGCTTTTAATTTTTCAATTTCTTTATTTTTTTCAGCTATTTGTTCTTTTAATTTTCCACCTTCTTTTTTTAAATTAAAAATTTCGCCATTAATAATTTCAATTTTATGTCTTTCTGAATTAATGTTATTTTCAATATTTTTTATTTCTAATTTAAGTTTATTTTCAGTGGTTTTATGTTCATCTTTTTTTAATAAATTATCATTTAATGCTTTTTCATCATAAGTTTCTTTTAACAATTTAATATTATTTTCAAAACCAATTTTCTTTTGGTTTAATGATTCTATATTTTTTTCGTATTCTAAGATTTTCTTATTGGCATCATTGATATTTAAATTAGAAATTTCTGGATCAATTTTAAATATTTTTTTAAATAAATCTTCTATATATTCATTTCCTTTTCTTATTCTTTTATTTAATTCAGGTATTTTAATATTATCTATATCATCAATTTCTAATTGAATGTTTTTATTATTTAATTCTTTTTCACCAATATCTTTTTTTACATTTTCAACATTGCAAGTAATTCTTGATTTGGAATTTAATTCTTTTTGATATTCCTTTAATGCATCTAATTTTTTCTCAAAAATATCCAAACCTGAATCATTTAATAAATTATCAAGAAATGTTGCATAATCTTGTGATAAAATATCATTAAGTTTATCAGCAGTAACGATTGATAATCTTAAAAAATTATCATAAGTACCAATAACACTTTCAATAACTTTTTGTGTTTTTTTTCTGTCTTCGTCATTTAATTTATTAATATTATTATTGTCATTCATTTCATCATTTGATGAATTTAATAAATAATAATTTAATGTTGTTGGACAACTCGTTATTTCATTTTGTTTATTAGTTATTCTTGTGGTCTTTCTCTTAATACCATAGTATTTATTATTTGCTTGAATTATCATTGAACCTTCGCAAAAATTAGTATCTAACTTATTAGAAATGAATCTATGATCTCCGAATTTGACTTTTTTACTTGTTTCTATAGTTTCTCCAAATAAAATATATGTTAATATTTTTGTACTAACAGTTGTTTTACCGTTCGTATTATCACCTACAATTTGATAAATACCATCATTATTTAATTCAATATCAATATTTTCATAAGACATAAAATTCTTGGCTGAATATCTAATGATATTCCATTCAATATTAGATATTTCTTCAACAACAATTCTTGAAGATATTTCATTATCTATTTTTAGTATTTCATCAATATCTTTATCATTTACACCTATTTTTGATAGATAATCTTTAAATATTTGATGCTGAACAACAGGGTCATTTATATTTATTAATTGAGTATTTTCAATACTATCTATTTTATCTTCTTCAATAAATTCATTTTTATGCTTAATTGATATAATACTTTCACCATATTTATTTTTTAAATATTCAAGTAATAATCTTTCATTTTCTTTATTTCTATATGCTGGCAATGTTTGCCATACAATTCTAATTCGCATATATTTAGTTGGATTATCAATTTCAATATCAAGATTTTGAAAATCTGTATATGGATTTATTTTAATCGTTTTAAATGACCACTCATTTTCAATAGGTATTTCTTGAATGGTTTTATCTAATATATTCCATAATAAAAATCCATGAAAATTATTATCTCCTTCTGAAAAATCTTGTGCAATTAAACTTCCACAATATGCTGCTGTTTTTTGTTTATTTAAATATTGTTGTAAATGTATGTCTCCTGCAAATAAATAATGGCCTCTAAAGTCAGATAATTTATAATATACGTTACTATTAAATTCATAATTTGATGTACTTAAACATCCATTAATTGGATTATGAAAAAGATCAATATATATTTGTCCTTCTTTTTTTTGATATTTTTTGAATTTTATCCAAGGATTATTCTGTTTATCTGCATATTTCCAAACACACCATGTTACATTTTCATCGTCATAGAATCCTGTTTCGTTTAAATAAACAATATTTGGGTTATTAATTGCTTTAGTTATTGCTTCAATACTATCAATACGTTGTAAATTTGATTTTCTAATGTCATGGTTTCCTCTAATGATAATAACTTTAGCAAAATTTGATAATTTATTTAATAGATTAGCTGATATTGTTATTACTTCTCCTTGTAAATCAATGAAATCATGAAAAAGATCACCTACTATAACTATTCTATCTGGTTTTATTTTATCTAAAGATTTATATAAATTATTAAATACATATTCATATTCTTCATTACGCTGAATTGATTTACGTAAATGTAAATCTGCAAGATGGATTATTTTTGAAATCATTATTTTATATTTTTATTAAACAACAAATCTAATAAATAATTTGTTATTTGTCAAGAGTTTTTATGTTCATTTTTTTTAATTGTTCATGTACAATGAACAAGATATTTTATTGAACAAATATTAAATGCCAATTTGTCTAATAAAATTAATTATTAACTGTCAAAATTTCATAAATTTTATTTTGGCATAATATTTATAGTTATATATTTTTAATTAAAAAATAATTTATTAACTTTAAAAAATTTTAAAAACTATGATTAAATTTTATCCAAACAAATTAGAAGCAGATCCTTTTGTATCACTTATTGAAAGATTTTTTGATACAGCATTAAAATCATCAAAATCTTTTGATTTTACAGACACATTATTTTCTCCTGAAGTAGATATTCAAGAAAATGATAATTCATATAATATTGAGTTATCTTTACCAGGATTTGAAAAAGAAAATATTAAAATTAATATTGAAGATAGTAAATTAAATATTAGTGGTGAATTAAAAAGAAACGATAAAATAAAATCATTTAAAAAAACATTTTCATTAACTAATAATTGCAATCAGGAAAATATTAATGCCGAATTTAAAAATGGATTATTGTTAATAATAATAAATAAATTAAAAAAAGAAACAAAAAGCATTGTTATTAATTAAGTTAAATTGTAAATGTGATATACTTTTATATTATTATATAAATTATTAATTTTATAAAAGTATATCACATTTTATTTTTGTTTTTCCACCTCTATCAATTGTCCTCCAGTAGAGTCAAAAGGTGTAATTCCCTTCAAATTGAAATGGTTTTCCACCGTATTAATAGAAGTGAAAAAAAAGGTAGAAGGTGTAATTCCCTTCAAATTGAAATGGTTTTCCACCATATCTTTTGTTAAATCTCTGACTATAATATAATTAAATTTAAATTTTTCATAAAAAATTGACCAATATAATTTATAATTGCACCAAAAATCTCCATTTTTTGTATTGTATTCAAAAATGCAATTATTATCATTAAAATAAAATATCCAATCAGGATATTTATCTTTATCAATTTTAACAATTAAATCTTTTGTAAGTTGATGAAATAAAGATTCAATAGGATATATTAAATATAATTCTTTTAAAGATATTTTATTCATTTATTAATATATTTTTTCATTGGTTGCCATGCACTATAATCGTCATAACAATGAGGGCATCGAACATAAATAACAGGATTTTTATTTATTGCACATGTATAACAATTTTTTACAATTTCATTATTTTGTAATTTTTTATTATTATTCATTTATATATTATTTTTTTATGATTTAATAAATTCCATTTTTTTAACCACCTATAAACATTTCTTTCACTTGTTCCAACTAATATGGATATTTCTTTATTAGTAATATTAGGATTTTTATTTAAAATATCATTAATTATTGCTTTTTTTACATCCCAAATATTATAGGATTTAATGTTTAATTGAATTAAATCATTTTCTTTATTTAATTCTTTTTCAATATCATTAACATTAATAAAACAATCATTCCTATTCCAATTAGAACATTTTCCATTTTTATCCCAACAAACAATAACATCTTTATAATATTCATGATCGCCTACTTTATCATGTTTATGATCATCTAAAGGAAATGGACAATTTTCAACTATTCCTTCATATATTAATGGTTCTAAATTACTACGATCTATAATTTTATCAAGTAATTTAAAATCTTTTACATTATATCCACCTAATGTTTTCATAAAAATAATATTTTATTTAAAAGGATCAATAATTTTACCATTTTTTAATGTTATAGATTCTATTTTCCAATTAGATGGATCAGCATATACATGTCCACTGTCTCTATAGCCACAATCAAAACACATAAATTCAATCATTGGAGTATTATCATCAGAAAAATATTTTCTTGCAAAAGTATTTTTATTACATAAACACTTTTTATTTTTCTTAAAAATTTTAGCAATAAACATTTTCATCATTTTTTAAATCATTTAATAATTCAATATTATTATTTAAATATTCCTCTTCATCTGTCAGATGTAAACCACTAATACCTGTTTTACGTAATTTTAAGTTTATAACATAGCAAAATTTATCAATTTTTTTACCTTGTCTAACTAAAATTTTAATAATTTCATTAGTTCTTTTATCAACGATATAACCACATGTTTCCATATCTACAATAGTATAAATTTAATTTTCAGATTCAATATCAGATTCGCCTTTATCTAATAATTTTGTTTCATAAAGATAAAATCTTTCTGATTTTAATTTATATGCTTCAAAATCATTTTTTTCTGGACGTAATACAATACCTTCTTCAGAAACTTTATTTTCACAAATATAACAATCTTTTTCAGTATATCTATTTTTTAAAAATTCTAAAAATTTATTTTGCCATTCTTCTAAAGTTTGATCAGTATTAAATGGAAATAAATCTTTAGCTTTTCCATAAAATAATTCGGGTACAGCATTTAATCCATTTTGTTTACACCAATCTTGAACTTGTTTGGCTGAAAATTCAAATACTTTACCTTGTGGATTAGTATATGTTATACGATATATTAAAATTTTATAAAAAACATGATTTTCTGGTGGATTACTATATGATTTTAACCATTTATCTTTTCCTTCATTTTTAATAATAAAATCTATATTATAAATTTCTAATGGATTTGAACATCCGTAATCGTAATCTTTTTGAATATATCCGCCATTAGGTAGAAATCCAACAATTTCATAATATATTGTCATTCCATCTTGTAAAAAATCTTTTATTTCATTATGAGTAATGCCCCAAATATCTTCTCCGTAAAAATGTTGAGCATTTGGATTTAAATCAGAATTTTTTATTACTTTACGAGATGAATAAATATAATCATAAACAGTATCAACAATATTTAAGCCTAAAATTTTAAATATTTTTTCATACCATTTTAATTGCTTCTTACACAATACTTTAGATGAAATGGCTGATGTACCGTGAGTTTTGTACGTAATAGATATTATATCATCAGGATTTATTTTATGCATATTTTTATAAAGCATAGAAGTATCTTGATGAAATCTAAATTGATTATCAATAATTTTAGATTCTTTAGGCTTTTTACTCTTTTTAGAACCATTACCAGAACCTGGCATATTTTGAACTTTAACAATATATTTTCTACATATTTCTATATTATTAATTTCATCAAATTCGTCATTAATATTTAAATTTAAATCATTATCAATAAAATTTAAACTTTCTAATGGCATAAATAATCCTTCAGATTTATTACCACGAAATTTAACACAACGAATACGTCCATTTTCTTCAAAATAGCCAGCTTTTTCTTTATTTATATTTAATTCTTTATGTCTATAAAGATTATTTGCTGATAAATATTCTTTTGATAATTGTGTTTCAAGTGGAAAAAATAAACCAATATCTCCAATTTTAACTGACTTATCAACAATTACTTGATTACCCATTATAATTGCTACTTGAACATTATTACAATTTTCAAGATTTACTAATTGTTTAATTTCTACAACAACAGCACAATAATTTTTATTTTTTGGTTCTTTTAATTTCATAATTATATGTTTTTTGTTAAATAATTTAATTTAGATGCAATAAAACATTGAATATGTGTTATTAAATCAATATCATGATATGAATTTAAATTAATTATTTTGATTTGATATTCTAATCTTAATAATTGATATAAATATGCTTTATGTTTTAAATTAGATGTAGAAATATCTTTACATATATCATTAAATCTATTTAAAAATGAAATAATTTTTTTAGGATTATTACAATTTTCTATATAATTATTAATAAATTTTAACGATTTAAATTCATTAATATCTCCAAATGTATTTTTATCTAAATTTTTCATTTATTTATTCTTCATTTTTATTTTCGTTATTATTTACTTTATTAATATAATTATTTAAAAATTCACTATCTTTTTTTATATAATTTTTACTTTCTTTTATTTTATCAATAAGATATTTTTTTTCATCTTCATCTTTATATTCATTATTATTTAAAAGTTTATTTAAAATTTTTAATAAATTTTTTTCACAATTAATTCGATATTTACACATATTAATAAATGAAATCTTATAGCAATTTTTAAAAATATAATTATTTAAAGATTCATTTTCTTCTCTTTTTAAATTAATTTCAATTTTCATAATTTTTTATTTTCGTTATTATTTACTTTATTAATATAATTATTTAAAAATTCACTATCTTTTTTTATATAATTTTTACTTTCTTTTATTTTATCAATAAGATATTTTTTTTCATCTTCACTATTATATAATTTATTTTTTAATAAATTATTTAATAATTTTAAATAATCTTTTTCACAATTAATAGTATGTTTATACATATTAATAAATCCAATCTTAGAAAAATTTCTATATACATAATTATCTAAAGATTCATTTTCTTTTCTTTTTAAATTAATTTCAATTTTCATAATTTTTTATTTTTTTATTATAATACGTAAAATTTTATAATTTGTTACTAATTATTTTTTACAAAATCTTCATAACTCATTATTTTTATTTTCTTTTTTTCTGCTGTTTTCATTTTAGAACTAGTAGAATTATAATCATCAGTTACCAATAAATTACATAATTTATCATTTATTGAAACTTCATTTAAATTAGAATATTTTTTTAAAAATTCTTCTTTAGTTGAAAATAATGGTTTAGGACTACCAGTTAAACAACAATAAATAATATCTTTATTAATTTGTGCTTTCATAGGTTTATTAATTTTAATGTTTAATCTTTCTAAAACTTCTACTAATCCATCTATCCATTTTTTTATATCTTCATTTTTAAAATACTCTACTAATACTTTTTCATGTCCTTTAAAATCATAATCAACATTACAATAATAATTAGCTACTTGTTCTGTTAATTTTAAACCAGCATTATTCTTACCTAACAATAATATGACTTGCGCATAAGTTAATGATTTTATATTTTTAAATGCATTAATAAAAATTTCTAAAGAACGTGAATCTTTTTTAAATCCATATTTTATAAAAGCATCTTGATTATTTTTATTAAATAAAATCCAAATTAATAAATCAATAAATGTGATAAAATCATTTCCAAACTTTTTTAAAACTTCTGGCCCAACATTTTTTAAGTTAATAGCTTTTGCTGATGTATGTAAAATTTTAGCTATTCTTCCACAGCAAGTTTCATTATTGCACATTAGATGTATATTATCAAAAGTTAGTTCTGAATTACAATCAGGACAAACAGATGGTAAATTATAATATTCTCCAAATGTTATAACTCTTTGTATTTCAGGTATAATATCTCCGGCTTTTGCTAAGCTTACTAAAGAACCTTTTCCTATTTTATTATTAATAATATACCCTGCATTATATCCACTTGCTCTTTTTACTGTTGTACCAGCTAATTGTACAGGTTTTAATATAACAACTGGTGATAATTCTCCAGTTTTTCCTATATTCCATTCTATTTCAACAATTTCACTAATAACTTCCTCAGGAACAAATTTAATTGCAATACTATATTCAGGATCATGTGAATTTACACCTAATATATCTTTATATTTATTTGGAAAAGTAATAACAACACCATCTAATTGATATTTAGAAGTCTTTCTATAATCTTCCATTTTCTTTATAGTGTCTTCATAATTTTCTAATTTCATGAAAAATTTATATGATATTTTTTCTAATGTATTTTCTAAATTTTCTTCATTAATATCTTTATTAACAAAATGTTCTTTAGATACATTTTTTCCATCAACTAAATATTGTAATGGAATTATATCTAACTCATTTAATTTTTCCATATCTATCTCATCTTTTGAAATTACGCCAGCGACATAGTTACGGGCATTTGCAAATTCTTCGCTGTATTTTTCATTAAATAGATTAATATCTATAACAACTTCGCATCTTATTTCTATAGATATATTATCATTGTAATCAATATTATATAATTCAAGTTTTTGAGGAACTTTATTTTTTAATTTTTCTGTAACATTTTTACCCATGTCACCATCACCTCTTGTTAAAATTCTATCTAATTTATTACCTTTATAAATTATATTAATAGAATTACCATCAAATTTTGGTGAATATTCAAGTTCAACTATATTTGGTTTATTTCTTGTTTTCTTTTCTATTAATAATAAACGAGAATTAAACCATTTCATAAACAAATCAATTTGATAATTTGTTATGTTATCAATACATTCTGTTTGTATTTTAGCTAAAGATAACATTCGTGTTGGATGTGGAAAATCAAAATCAGAACGTTTAGAACCAACTTGTTCAATAACTTTAGAATTTAATTCTTTTAATTTTTGTTCTAATGCATCAAATTCAGAATCAGATAATATTGAATTACCTTCATAATATTTTATCTTAGCTTCAAGATATAAAGATTCTAAATTTTTTAAATTATTATTCATATTTAAATATTAATTAAGTAAAATATTTTTCTTTATCAACTTGTGTACACATTTGTTCTGTAAGTTTTTTATGCAATTCTAGCATTTCATTATAACGAACAGAATCCTTTTCATAATAATCTTCAATAGCTGCCATTGCACAATTAATAACCCAACGTGCATCTATCCAATTTTCAAATTCTAATTTATACATAATAATTATTATTTAATCATTTCAGCATACGATACTAATGCTTCATATTCATTAAGTGTGTTTTTTAATTGAGAAAGAAAATTTAAATATTTATTTTTATTTAATTTTCCAGATGCTAAAAGTGCAAATGAGTCGTCTTGATCTTTATTTCGTGAAATTTCAAATTTCATAATAGTTAGTAATTCAGGAACAACAATTTTACATTTTTTTCCATTAATTAATCCTTCATTATAATTTTTTAATATTAATTTATTTAATGCAACATTACCAATATTTGAATCAAGATAATCAGTATTAAATTTTTCAACTGATATTCCTAAATTACTATTTGTACCTGAATTAATAGTACTATATTGAATTTTATTTTTATCAAGCATTGTTTTTATATATGTAATATTACCAACCATATAATCTAAATCTGGTGTAAGATCACGTGAAGATGAAAGATAATAAATTAAAGCTGTTCCTCCAATTATAACAGCTTCCGGGTAATTTTTATTTGTCCAATCAATACCTAAAGTTATTCTATTTATTTCTGATTCAGTTAATAAATTAAATTTTTCAAATAAATTTTCTGAACTAAAATTTTCTTTAATTAATTTTTTCATTATTATATTATTTTATTTTTTTATTCTTTCTAAATCGCTCATACCAGATAATAATTGTTTTTCTAATTTAAGTATTTCTTTTTTGCACATTTCATTCCAATAGCAATTTTTTAAATTTCCCCATCTATCTTTAATAAAAGAATTTTCCCATTTTCTAATTCTAATTTTAATTTTTAAATTTTTCATTTTATATTATTTTTATTATTATATAATTACCAAACAATATCAAAAGGCATCGCATCTATAATTTTCATTGCAAGCTTATTTTGTTTAATTTTATCTATCATTTCTTCTTTAGTAATAATTTCTTTTACCCAAAAAATTGATTTACTTCCAGGTCTTCTATCTTTACAACTGCCACATATTCCAATAACAGTATAACCACCGCCTTGATAATATATTACACTTCCATTAGACATATTATTAGTTAAACCATCTGGATGAAATGGTAAATCATCAAATCTTAATTTACTATTTTCTAAATATTCATCATCTATATTCCAACGATAATGCCCACATTCTGTTAAATCAGTTCCAAAATATTCCATATAATTTAATAATTATAAATATTTTTCCATATTATTTATTGTTCTTTCTAAATCGCTTATAACAGATAATAATTGTTCTTTTGTATAATTTTCATATTTTTTTGTAATAGGATGAAATATACCATATAATTCAGGTTCTATATTATTAGATTTTAAATAATTATATAAATAATCTGGATCTGTTATAGATAATCCTTCTCTTAAATACATCATATCACCTCTATGAACATATTGATCATATTCTAATGATCCATCATCTAAAATTTTAACACCCATTTTATTCTTTATTTAAAATTTTATCTTTTTTATAAAATAATTTATACCACCAAGTAACTTTAATTTCAGCTAATTCATTTCTTAATTGAGTATTATCTTCTATTTCATTAATATATTTAACATATTGTTCAATTAATTCACACATTTTAATTTTAAATTCATCCATACATTCAGGAGAAATTTTTTCTTGATTTTCAATTGTAAAATTTCCAAGAGTATAAAAAACATGATAAGTACGTTCTAATTGAATATTTACATAAATATTTTTTGATAATTCTTTAAAATATTCAAGTTGTTCTTTTATGTCTTTCCAATCTTTTTTGTCAACAATAACATATTTTTCTTCAAAATTTTTCATATTTTTATTTTTTATTCATTAAATTTACTATTTTTCTTAATATATACCATATTAAATTCATTATCAAGTTGTTCTTCTGTAATTATCCTACTTTCAATTATTGTCCTTATTACATATGCAATTACATTTATCAGAATTAATTCATTGTTTCTAGCATTTCTCAGCATAATTACAGAATCTGAGTTTGGATGCTTGAATAATAAATGTCCGCCTGGAGCTTTCGTTTCTCTATAGCCAATATTTGCTAATAATTGTATTAGTTGACTATGCGTTATTTTTTTATTTTTATTTGTACGAAATAACATTTGACATTTCTTTTAAATTATTTTGCTTAGATTCTCTCATATTCAATAAAGCATTTTCATCAACAATGTTTTGTTTAGAAATTCTCATTGTGTAAGTCTGCTTTATTTTCTTCAAATCAAAATTTTTTAGATTTCTTAGATAGATTTATTCATAAAATGTTTTTTACTTTTATAATACGATATTTATTTATTAAAGTTACAAAAATAATATTACTTTTATATGTTTTGAAATTTATCACTTTTATTATATTTTTTATATTTATAATTTTTAGAATTTCCTGTATAAGAACTTATTTTTTTCATAAATAAATCATCAACATTTAAATCTCTTGCTGTATATAATAATTTAATAATTTCATTTTTTCCATAAATTAAATTAATTTTATCAAGATCAAACTCTTTATTTTTTCTTGGTAGTTCAACAATTCTAACTTTTTCTTCACAATCAATATAAATATTTTTTAATTCTTGAATAAGTTCAATATTTTCTTTATATGCATCTGGATCTAGTATAACAATTATATTTGGTTTTATAAGTTTAAGTTTATTAAATAATATTATTCCAATTTTTTTACCTAATAAAGGTATTGTATTATATGGCATTGATAACATATCAAATCCACCTTCCACAAGAAAAACAGTAGAATTCCAATTAATATTGGATTCATTAAAAATTATTTTAAATTTATTAATTTTGGGATTATCATATTTATTTCTTTCATTTTTATCCCATGTTCTGGCAATAAAATAATTTAAATTTCCAAATTTATCATATGATGGAATAATAATTCTATTTTTATATCTTCCATCAATACAAAATCCAATATCATATTTTTTTATTAATTCTTTATTTAATTTTCTTTCTAAAATAAGATATGAATATGCTTCCATATGTAATGGATTTGATATATCTATATTATTAAAACTAATAAATTCTTGTGGTAAATATACTGTTAAATTTTCTTCTTCAAAATTATTTGTGTTTTCATCATAATAACAATAAAATGCTTTATATGTATTAAAATCATTATATGAACCATATTTTTTAATTAAATATCCTAATGAGCCTTTAAATTCAGGATCAGCACATTTCCAGCATTTAAAAACTCTTTTTTCTGTATTTATTTCAAGATTAAATTTTCCATCAGGTGCAAATAAATTTTCTCTTTCTTGACAAATAGGACAATTAACCTGAACTTGATCAGATTCTAAATAACCCTTAACATCTTTAAAAATTTTTTGTATTATATGATGTATTTCACGATTTATCGTCATAAAATAAAATATTTAATCACAAATTTATTCTAAATAAGTGACAAATATAATAAAAATATTGTAAATAACAAATTTATTAATTAAATTTTTTTATTAACCATTCATCTCTAAATAATTTATAAAATATTTCAAATATTACCCCAAACCATAACCAAAATATAAAAAACAATAATATTAAATTAACATATTGATATATAATAATAAAATTATTAATATGATATATTACATATAATATTCCAATAAAAAATGAAGAAATTATTATTGAATTACAAAAATGCCATGCATCAGCAAAATGAATTAATATTGGGTATAATAATTTAGGAATTTTATATTGATTAACATAAGCAATTCTTAAATCTAACCATTTATTACCCTTCCATTTTTTAAAAATAGTATAATCAAATTGATCAGGTTTTATTGAATCATCAATTGCCTTAAATATTGCAGCAATGCTAATAAATATAAATAATGGAAATAATATTTTAATTACCATTACCACATCCACAACCTTTATTTTTCGATTTTTTCTTCATTATCCATTTTATTATCTATTTCAATTTGTTTTTGCTTCCATTTATTATAACTAATTCCAGTAATAATTGCTCCAATACCTGTTACAAAAACTCCCATTCCACTCCAATCAATAGTACTTTTGCATTTTAAAGCTGTAATAATAATATATGTAGCTATTGAAAGAAGTACAATACCACAAACAACGCTTATTATAAAAAAATTAAGCCGCATCATGCTTTCTTTAGTATCTTCTTTAAAAAAATGAAAAAAACTCATAATATTTATATTATATAATTTTAAATTATTTTTATATAAATAGATCTAATATGAGTTTTAAATTAAAATAAATTATATGTATTTTAGTAAAAAATATTTATCAAATATTTAAAGCAATCGCAAAGCTTTAAACCAATTTAATAAATGATTTTTTTCACTAAATGAATAAGTCCATTTTCCAGTAATTAAAAAAACAATAGGTAATCCAATAAACATTAATATCATAATAAAGATTGCAAACGGTAAAGTAAATCTAATTGCTATTGGTACTGGTTTAATTTCTTCTTGAAAAAACTCAAGTTTTAATTCTCTAAATCTATCACACAATTCTTCGCTATTTAAATTTTTCAACTCAGGAAAAACTTTGTCAAATTTTGGAATATAATTTGCATATCCATGTGAGTAGACTCTTTTTAATTTTCTGTAAAACATTAATTTATTTTTAAATTTTTATATAAATTTTTAACCATAGTATTATTTACACTCTCACAAAAATCTCTTTCAAGTATATTTAATAGTGCTTGTTCTACATCAACGCCATATTCATTAGTTGCTAATTTAATACATTCATCATCTGTTTTATTATGCCAATATGATAAATGCTTTAATAAAGCATTTGTACCAATTATAATATCCATAATTTAAATTTTATTATTAAACTATTTTAATTAAAGCATCATTTGTTTCAGATGCTATAGACATTATACTTTTTATACATTCATTTAAAATATATAATCTTCCAATAATACTATCATCTTGTTTTATTTTATTATTTTCTTCTGGTTTTGTAGTTCTATAGTCTTTTATTTTAGCAACTTTTTCAGATATTGCAAAATTTAAATATTTTAAATTATTAGCAGACTCAAATAAATTACTTAATAAATTTTCAAAATCTGTTAGTTTTATTTCATCACTATTTACTTCTTTTTTTATTTCCATAATTATTAATTATTATACTTTATATATTATGTTTTATAAATTTTAACTTATTATCTTCATATTTTAAAGTGTTTAGTTTCAAATTGAGTTCAGTGCTGCAACGCACCATACATTTTTCGTTATAAACAATAAAATGCAATGGTAATTATTATTCCTATTATTATACCAAAAATAAAAATTGATATGGATAATAATTAAATATTTTATTGTTATGTTTATGATCTATTATTGTATATTTAATTTTTTTCATGTTTTATAAAATTTAATTATTATTTTCTTTCAAATAAATTTGGAAATATTTCAACTAATTTATTTAATAAAAATTTAATAGGTACATTAACATATTGTTGATTAGGATATTTTGGGTTTTTTCCTAACATTGTTAATTCAAGATCGTTCATATATTCTCTTAATTTTTGAATAGAATTAGAATTAAGATTATTAACAGGATTAACAGTATTGATTTTAGAATTAAATAATTTTTGATAATCTTCTTTAGATTTTTTTAATTCTCCTTTAACTTTTTCTAATTCTTCTGTTGCTTTATTTAATTCAGATTGAAGCCATTCTATACTATCATCATTTGTTTTTTGATTTAGTAAATCAGGAGCATTAGTATTTGATACATCATCAAATTCTAATAAATTTTCTTTTTCATCATTAAAAATTCCTAATTGTTTTTTTACATCTGATGATAATGGCAGATCTTTAAGTAAATCAATTACCTTTTTATTAGCTTCAAGAGATATAGAATCTTTTTTTTCTTTTTGATCTTTTTCGTCAGATTTTATTTCATTATTTTTATCTGCTTTTTGTTTATTATTTGCCATAAATTTTATTTTTTTATTATTATAATACGATATTTAATTAAATTAGTTACAAAATTTTTATATATTTATATTTGATGTTAAATGTGCTATCATACCTAATTCATCATTCCAAATAAATGCATCTGCTGCTTTTATATTACCAATAAAGCCTTTTTTATGATGCCATTCTTCAGTTCCGGTAAGTGAACTTAAATATCTAACAGTAACACCTAAATCTTCATTTAATGTTTTACCTTTATCTAAAACAGTATAATTAAAATTTTTCTTATGATGAAAATGTCCTAAATGCCATTCATGAAATATAGTATCACTCCAATATTTTTTTGATTCTTTATCACTTGCCATTATTAAAGGTAATGAATCCATTTTTTCTTCTGAACCGTGTGTAAATCCCAATAAAACTTTACCAAAAACATGATATTTTCTTGGAGATGCTCCATTATCAATACATATTTGTGAATCATTATTAAACCATGCTTCTAAAAATGAACCTAAATAATACGATTTTGAAAAATCATGATTTCCTGGTATAACAATAATTTTAATTGGAACATTTAATTGTTTAAGTAAATTTATACCATCAACGACTAAATGAATACCTGTTTTAAATGTTTTTTGCCATCTTAAATCTTCATCTTGTTGTGTTCCTTTTGTTGTTGTATTATCTAAATTATCGGAATTAAAAAAATCACTTCCAACAAGAAATAAAATTTGACTAAATTCAAAACCATTTGCTCTTTTTATTAAAGTAGTTATTGCATTTAAAAATCTTTCACGAGCAATTTTAGTATCATAATTTTCACCTGTTTCACCTATCCAACACATTTTTCCATAATGTAAATCTTGTATTGATATTTCTAATAAATTATTTTCAGTATTATTAATCTCTTTTTCATTTTTTACATTATCAAAATTTAAAATTGGAGGATTATAATCTTTAATTAAGTTTTTAAAAATTTCAACGACATCTTCGTTATAAAATGTTTTTAGTTTTTTTAATAATCTTGCTTTAACTTGATAGTTTTGTATTGTTTCAGGATTATCTTTTTTCCATGAAGTTACATCCCATTTATTAACTGTATAACTATCAACACTCCATTTATTTAAATCAACATCACATGCTTTTAATAATTCATTTAATGTTTTTATATGTCCTTTGGGATAATTTTTACCAGATGTCCACGTTAATTCACCTTCATTATCTTTAACATCAAATTTTAATTGCTCATTATCTGTAATAGGTATTTCAATGTTTGAAATATTATTTTCTTTTTTTAAATTAATAAAATCTTTTTTATTTTTTATTTTTAAATAATTTTCATAAGCATTATTAAAATAATTAAAATCATTATCATTTATTAATCCATCAGTATACTGATCATTTAAAATTCTTTTAACATTTTTTACATAAGTATCAGAATACCCACATTTTAAACAAGCACTTTTAATTGATATGTTATTTTCTAAAGCATATTTAATAACATTAACAGCGTTATCAATTCTTTTTCTATCCATTCTTATAAATTTTAATAATTTTGATTTTCAAATATAATACTTAATTAAATAATTTGCAAGGTTTTTTAACTTAAATTTTATTATTTTCTAAAAAATTTAAATTATTATCTATTAACTTACAATCATTCAAAAAATTACATTCTATATTAATATCAAACATAAACCATTCTCTATTAATTTTTAAATGAGAATATCTATTATGTAAAGCTTTTTCTAATTTATTATAATTTTTTGTTTGATATTTATAAATTAAAATTAAATCTTCAGAATTACCTGTTTGAAGATTTTTCATTCTTTTTATTATATTACCAGTAATACCTATTTTATATAGCTGTGATTGCTTTGATTTTATTAAATAAATATATTTATACATAAAAATTTATGAAGCTGCAAAAAAACTAAAATTATATCTAAAATATTTATTTGGAGTTCCAATTCTTATTCTAATTGTTCCATTTGTTAAAATATCACCAGATCCTGTTTCATATTCTGAAGCATCTTCACAATTTCCTGAAAAATAAATTTGTGTTAATGGTGCAACAGATAAAATGCCAACTATGGCATCTGTTGTTGTAAATATTGTATTACATACAATTCTCATTGATATTGTAACAATATTTCCATATTTGTATGCAACAAATGAATTTACTGTTAATGTAGAATTTTTTGTAGCAAAATTTATAGTTGGAGATGTTTGAATATGATTATGATTTAATTGAGAATAACGATTATCAAAATATGTATTACCCGTAGTAATTAATCTATTATTACCATTTATAGCTATTAAATTATTAGGAGATAAATCAGAGCCAATAATAGGAATATGCCCCTTTGTTGTTCCGGTTACAGATTTTAATAATAATAAATCAGATAAACGTGGACCACTTATAGAAAGTGTTCCAGTATTAGCAATTGCGATGCCTCTATTTACTTCATATGTATTATATACATTTCCATTATTAAATTCTTTTAAACCATTAGGATCGAATGTTGTTAATTTTTGAAAATAACCATTTCCTTGCATTAAATGTTCATCAACTTTTAAAATTTCGCCATTTAGCATAATATAACCAGCAGAAACTAATCCGCCACTAACAGTACATCCATCAATAATAAAATTTGTTCCAAATCCTTGTAATAAATTATTTATGCTATCTCTATATGCAGCATCAAAAAATCTATAATCATCAAGTTTTACTGGAAATCCTCCTGTATCGATTGTAATAATTCTATCCACTTTCTTTATTTTATAATAAATAGTTATTAATAAAAATAAAAAACTCAATAAATATTAAATTATTGAGTTATAAAATATATTATAATTAAATTTTATTATTCAATTATACCAAGTATTTTTAAAGAACTATAGCCAACGCAGTAAGAATCAGATTGATCATAACATACATCTGATATTTTATTATTTCTATTATATATCCATTTAATATTTGGTTCTAATTTAGCAACTTTTTCCCATATATATCGTTTTTTTTCAGCACTTTTCCATCCTTTAGGAAATGATAATACTTCTTTTATTTCTTCTTTTTCTTTAACTTTTTTTATAAATTCAGGACAAAATATTTTTCTTGAATTATAAACTGAAATTTTAACAGGATAAAATCCAAATATTTCATATAAAATATATCTATACATACCATTAATACTTATTAAAAGATTAACAGTATTTAAATTTATTTTAGTTGACGGTAATGGTTCTTCAATAAAAACATTTATAATTTTTCCATTAATTTTTTCAATTTCTTTTTTAAAATTAGAAAAATATTCTTTAAATAAATCTGCTTTATAAATATCTCTATCTTCTATAGGTATTGTTTTATCTTTATCTAATTCAATATGATCAATTTTTAACATTTTTCCTTTTGAATTCCACAAAGTCCATCCAATAACACTTGAAGATGCATCTAAACTTAAATAAAGATTTTCATTCATAACTTAAACTTTACTATCATCAATTAATTTTGTTATTTCTTTATAACTTGACATATATAATGCAATAAGTTTTTCAACAATACCACCTATTTTTAAATTTTTGCCTTTACAAAATATTTTAAATTTTTCATGTATCTCACCATCAATTATTATAGATGATGATTGTTTTTTTTCTTTAGTTTCATTCATTACTTTAAATTTTATTTATAATTTTATTTTAAATTTATTATAAATACTAAAAATTTATAAAAAATATTAATAATTTATAAAAAAAATAATACTTTTATATATATTATTTTTTTATATAGTATTTTTAAATATACAAATTAAAAATCTAAACCAAAAACAATCGTTCTTGATATTGTATTATCTTTACTTATTGGAGTATTAAATTTACCTATTGCAACTAAATTTCCTAAATCATCATATATTCCTACTTCAGATATTAAAACTGGTGAAACATTATCCCATGTCTTATTTGTTGTTGAATTAAATTTATTTAACGGCAATGTAATAATAATATCAGAAGTATAAGCAGTTGCACTAATATCTGTTTTTACGTTTCCAAAAAATATTTGTTCTTCACCAAAACATAATTTATTATTATCTATTGGCTGATTTGTTGGATAATTAATATATGATAAATCATATATTGGCATTGAATCATATATATTAAAATTAATATTAAATGTTACTAAAGTAATATCGTCTTTTGATAATGTTTGATTAGTAACATATCCATTTATTTGATTAGTAACATTATATTTTTTCCATTTATCTGGTGATGGTTTAATATCATTAGAATTATCAAAATCATCATTATTAACATATTGTATTAATGCATATATTTTTTTTACTGTCCAACCAGTACCGCCACTTATATTTTGTCCTGCTAAAAATGGAAAATCATTTGATTTAAAATAAAAATTCAAATTTTTATTAGCAACACTATCTGTTTCTATTTTTTGAATATAATTGCAATAAATAAAACTACTATATCCATAACTTCCAAATTGAGGAATCGCATTAAAAGCATCACATTCAAAACCATAAGTAAAAAAAATAGTATACATAATAAAATAATTTTATTTATTATAAATAGAAAAATTTAAATTTTATTTATATTTAATTATATTTAAGAATAGTACCATTTGAACCACATGCATAAACTAATGAATTAGAAACAATAAATAATGAATATAAATCATTTGTAGTATTTACAGTTTGTTGTACCCAAGTATTTCCGCCATTTGTTGTATGTAACATCGCTCCATTATAACCACAGCACCAGCCTTCATTAGCATTTATAAATTTAATTGATTTTAATACTTTTGTTGTATTACTTGTTTGAATTGTCCAAGAAATACCACCATTATTAGTATATAATATTACGCCATTATAACCACATGCCCAACCATTATTATTATCAATAAAAAATATTGACCATAATATTTGAGTTGTATTACTTGTTTGTTGTACCCAAGTATTTCCACCATCATTTGTATTTAATATAAGGCCATTAAAACCACATGCCCAGCCATTATTATTATCAATAAAAAATATTGAAAATAATGCTGATGCTATACTATAATTTATGCTCCAAGTATTACCATCTATACTATGTATAATTCCATATTGCCCACAAGACCATATATTATTACTATTTAATGCTATAATTGAATCTAATGTACCAATACCTAATGGTTTTGATTGTGGTAATAAAGTATTTCCACCATCATTTGTAAAATATATATTATTGCCTGTTCCACAAAACCATCCATTATTATTATCAATAAAAAACATAGAATTAAATTCATAATCACTATTTGTAGAATTTAATAATATATTCCAATTATTACCACCATCAACAGTATTTAATATTCTTATTTGTCTTGGAATAGAAGAAATATAACCACTACTAAATCCATTATTATTATCTACAAAAAATATATCAGTTAATATAACTGTAGTATTACTTGTTTGTTGAACCCATGAATATACAGGTAAAACAGTAGTTGTTGTAGTTGTGGTGCTTGTTGTTGTCGTAGTAGTTGTAGTGGTTGTTGTAGTTACATTACAACTTGCTTCATCATATGAAGCAGTATTTATTAAATTTGTACGTGTATCTAAATTATTAACATTAATATAACAAAGAAAATCAAAAACTCTTTTATTATAATCACTAACAGACATTATTGATAATTGTGATAAAGTTATACCACTATAATTAAAACTATATATTTCTCCATTATCTGTTGTTCCAGAAAATGAATCTAATAAATTATAATATGTTGTTTTAGTTTTATATTCTAAACCTATAGAATATGATTCATCAACTTTTAAAATATATTTTCTTCCAGTACCCATTTTATTAAAATAAAAAATCTTTAAAATTCTTTTCAGTATCTTTAATTTCTTTTACATAATTATAAACACAATATTTTTTATCAACAAATGATAAATCTTTATTAAATGGTGATATTTGATAATTTAATTTATTAAATAAATTTTTTTCATTTGTAATACCAGCATTATGAAATAAAGAATTTAATTTCCAATTTTTTATATCTTCATTTGCCCAAGAAAAATTAAGTTTCTTATGTATATTAATATTATAATTTAATAATAATCCATTCCATAATATTGCCCACATATCAGCAGTCCATGCTTGAATAGGTTTTTCAGGTGAATATATGTTACTCGTATTTATCATCAATTCATATAATTTTTCAGAATCATTTTCAATTTTTTCCCAAAATTTATAATCAATATTTTTTAAAATATATTGCGCCCCACCCGCATTATTATCATTTTTTTCAACAATATCTGATGATATTCCCACAATATTGCACATTTTATTAAATAACTCAATACTTTTTGATTTTATATAAGAACTATTTATATATGATTTAGTATCACTAATATACCAAAAATTATCTTTTAATAAATCATTAAAATTAATTTTTTTTGTAAAAAGAACATCAGGATCAATATAAAAAAATACTTCATTATTTACAATTTCTTTTTTAGAATAAAAAAATTTTTTTAATAAATGAGGTCTTAATGATGAAGCATATTTTGGGTTTATCCTTGTATCATCATAAAAATAAAAATTAGCTTTTGTTTTTAAATTTCCAATTTTATTAATAATATTACTATCAGAATTTTTTACATTTCCTATTATATATATTAAATTATTATCATAGTCAAATTTTTTAAAATTATTTATTTGAACTAACATCTGCCATATATAATAATTTTTATTTGGTAATGCTACTAATATTTTCATATTTATGAATATTTTAATACAGTTCCTCCAAACCCGCAAACCCAACCTTTAATATTAGTTAACATATATATTGAATCTAATGTATTTGTTGTATTACTTGTTTGTAAACTCCAACTAGTTCCACCATTTGTTGTATGCAGTATTGTACCATTTAAACCACAGCACCAACCATTATTATTATCTACAAAACTTAAATTTAATAAATTTTTTGTTATATTACTTGTTTGTAAACTCCAATTAGTTCCACCGTTTGTTGTATGTAATATTACGCCATTATAACCACAACACCAACCATTATTTAAATCTATAAATTTAATAGAACCTAAAGTATTTGTTGTGTTACTTGTTTGTAAGCTCCAACTAGTTCCACCATTTGTTG
>Ga0335070_10001201_pt1 | contig 29719 bp, 23 predicted proteins | sample Lox_Sample_13_FD_206722 | JGI IMG/M metagenome (GOLD analysis project Ga0335070, IMG submission 206722) | Soil microbial communities from Loxahatchee National Wildlife Refuge, Florida, United States - Lox_Sample_1.3 | ecosystem: Environmental > Terrestrial > Soil > Wetlands | place: USA...
TCCGGCGGAACGCAGGTCGTCATAGACGCCCAGCAGAAAGATCAGCAACCCGGCTGACAAAATCGTGCCCACCTTCTGGTGGGAAATCACAAGCCGAAGCGATGGATGCCACAAACCCACTAGCCAAGCCAAACCCATGCTCAGCAGGAAGGAAAGGAAGATCGCGACTCCACCCAAGCGGGGCAGCGGCGTGCTGTGAAGATGACGGTCCGAGGAAGGGGCGGTGACCCAGCCGAATTTGATGGCGGTGTTTCTTACGACGCGGGTCAGAACGAACGAGAAAATTAGTGAAGCTGCAAAGATACCGAGGTAGAACAGTGTCAACCCATTCCCCCTTAGCCCAAACCATTCGGCCGGCGAAATCTCTCCTGCGTTATCACCGTCGCCTAAAAAGTGCTGGAAATCTTTGTTTGCCGACCGGGTATGACTCGCTCATTCGCCCGCGTCCGATCAAAGCGACGCGCTCTAGAAATGGAAGCAATGCTGTCCAATGTAGCAGTTTTTCCGGACAATCCGGCCCTCCCTTTAGTGCATTCCTGTGGAAAACTGCTGACTATGAAGATTCCCCTGGCTCAAGCGTCCGCAGCTAACATTGTCGGGAATGAAGTCGAAAGATTACTGCCCAACTGTCCCATCTATCGCTGTAGCCCTATGCTAGACTTTTGTGCACAGTGATGAACAAGGGCTTTGGAATTCCGTCCCGTTTGCAGTTTCCGATTGAGTTAGCTGGTCCCCTGCTACTAGCGCTGGCTGTAACCGTGGTTCCTAAAACTATCGCTCAGGACGCGGCACCGGCAAAACAAGAACAGGCCAAGGGTCCGGCGGTAGCCAAAGACGCGGCGGTCCCGGCTGCAGTTCCATCTCCAGCAGGCGAAACAACACCGGATACTCATCCCATTGCCGATTCGGCCTTGCGATTGGGTCAGGGTGATTTGCTCGAGGTCAGCGTCTACAACGTACCGGAGCTCACTACCAAGGCGAGGGTAGGCACCAACGGCGATATCTATTTGCCTCTGGTCGATTACGTCCATGTGGCCGGGCTTACCATCGAAGAGGCGCAATCCCTGATTCAGAAGCGGCTCTCCGATGGCGGCTTCGTTAAAGACCCCCACGTTACCTTGTTTGTGTCTGAGTACACCTCGATGGCTGTGAGTCTTATCGGAGAAGTTGCGCGGCCTGGTCCGTACCCAATCTTGGGACAGCGGCATTTGTTCGATTTGATCTCCGCGGCTGGCGGGCTAACCGAGAGGGCAGGCCGAGTGGTAACCATCACCCACCGGAATCAGCCGGACGCTCCCGTAACCGTAACCCTGGCACGGAATCTGAACGAAAGCCCGGAGAGTAACGTTGAAATTCTGCCCGGCGACACGGTGATCGTGAGCAAAGCAGATGTCGTCTATGTGGTAGGAGATGTGGCGCGGCCGAGCGGCTTCATGATGGACAGCGGGAGGTTGACGGTTCTGCAGGCAATTGCCCTTGCCGGAGGTACCACGCGAACCTCAAAGACGGATGGGATAAAGATTATCCGCAAAGGTCCGGATGGAGTAGCCGAGACTCCGGTGCACCTGAAGAAGATTCTGCAAGCGAAAATCCCCGATGTCCCGCTGCAGGCTAACGACATTCTCTTCGTGCCATCCAGCGCGAGAAGAATCGCTACTACGCGCACCGTCGACGCCGCAATCAGCATTGCGTCGACCCTGGCGATCGTCGCGGTGCACTAGCACGATTCAGGCAGCCACCGCACGCACCGGCACATCTTTCTGCAGCAACTTCTCCAGAAGTCTCACGTACGTTGTAGCCGTCTGTGCGCGTGAATAATGTTGCAGAATGTGCTGGCGCCCGCCCTGTCCCAAGGACACTCGAAGGCTCGAATCTGCGAACAAACGAGAAACAGCATCCACCAACTGGTTAACGTTTTCTGGTTCGATGTAGATTCCTGCCTTTGCTTCCTCTATGATCCCGCGGGCTTGTCCGTCGACCCCCACAATCACTGGTCGAGCGCACGCCATGAATTCCAGCATCTTGGTGGGAATGACGGTTTTGAATAATTCCGCCTTCTTCAGCAGCACCAAGCAAGCGTCCGAAGCATTGATGTAGGCAGGTATCTTCTCTCTCGGCTGCTGGCCAATGAAGCGCACGTTGTGCAGACACCGAACGCGCGTCAGCAGAGTGATGCGCTCCTTCTCGGCGCCTTCTCCGATCAGAAGGAATAGCACCTTCGGAAGCTGGTCTTCCAGGCGCGCTGCGGCTTCCACCAGAGTTTCCAATCCATGAGCCATTCCCATGGTGCCGGTGTAGCAGACAACGAATTTCCCCTCCAAGCCGAGTTCCCGCCTCAGGCCTTCGTCCTGGGCCTGCGGGCAGAACATGTCCGTCTCAACTCCGTTTTCAATAATCGAGATTTTTCCCGCCGGGACACGCCAGTGTTGCACCAGATGATCCTTGAAAGCGGGGGTGACGACGACGATGTGGCTGGAGTTGCGATAGAGGAAACCCGCCAGCTTGGTCAGTGATCGCTGCAGAACCGGGTTCCGCCGTCCCACTCCGACGGCCGCGAGCGATTCAGGCCACAAATCGCGAACCTCGAAAATGAAAGGCACATTCTGATGACGAGAAATCCACCAGCCAGATAAGCCGACCAGTAACTGCGGCGAGGTCGCTATCACCACGTCCGCTTTAGGGAGAGATGTCCCGGTAACCGCTGAGGAGACGCAGAAGGAACTGTAGTTCAGTATCCGCTGGTACACCTTCCGGTTGGGAAGCGGCAGCAGCCATGTGCGCACCAGGTTTACGTGGTCCACATTCTCGTGGATCACGAGGTGTCGCAACTTCCCGCGATACTCAGGAGCAACCACTCCTGTCGGGTGATTGGGAAATCCGGTGAGCACGGTAACGTCGTGGCCGGCTTCGGCCCAATGGCGCGAGAGCTCAGCCACACGGGCAGCAGGCGCTCCCATTTCTGGTGGGAAGTATTGAGAGACGTAGGCGATTCTCACGGGACCTCAGTAGTAACACAGCTTGAAGGCACCCTTGTAACACAGGGCGCGGAGGCGATTGAAGTGGCTGCCGAAGTAGCTTTCCCAGCGGTCAGCGTAATCGGCAAAGAGTCTTTCCCCACTCAGGCGGAACATCACGCGCAACTGCACGATGTGCAATCGATGATAAAAGGAACTGGCCAACATGGGAAGAGGTTTCCCTGCACATTCGTAAAGCGACCAAAATCCGGCGTCATATTGCCCCAAATTGGTACAAAGTGTTCGCACAGCCCCGGCAAACAAGTCCCGCGCGGCTGAGGAACCGGTTGCCAAGTAATAGTCGTGGATTCCCCAAGCCGCCCAGATGAAACCATTCAGGATGTGAGTCGGCGGGGACACGACGTATTCCTCCACCCATAAGTCCCCGTGATCGTCGGTGAAGGTGACGCCCCCTTCCTGCGTGGACTTCAGAAAAGCGCCAAAGGCGCGCTCGGCCGCTTCCGCCAGCGCGGGCTCTCCTGTCTCTTTATGAACCCGCAGCAACAATGAAATGCCCTGTCCCTGAGCAAGACCGGAATACCACGGCGCCTTCAGGCGATCCCGGTATTCCCAATCAAAATGATGGTTCCAGACCCAAACGCCTTGGGGATTCCGCTCTAGATTTGAACACAACCAATGGGCGGCGTTGAGAAATTTCCTGCGCCGTTCCTCATCTTTGGTCCGCAAGTGCAAGTTGTAGTTTCCCAGGCCCCACTGGGCAATTGCAATCGGGTTGTATTGCAGGGAAATGTGCCCTCGGTAATCCAGTTTGGGAATACCCCACGCATCGTAATACCCTGGATAGTCGGCTTTCTGCGTGAAATCCATGTAGTACGCGCCCAGTCGCTCGCAAGGAGCATCAGGCGTGGCTTGAGGCACATCGTGCCAGAAAGTGAGATGGCTCGGGCCGGGAGTGAGGTAGGCGCCGAAGATGCGCCGGTAATATTGAAGTCGGCCTGTAAAAGACATCGTGTGATGCCCGGACTATAGCACTTTGGATTGCCTGCTTCGCCTAGACGCGCCAGAAGCTGGTTTCCAGGTCGCCACCCTTGACGGCAATGGTGGTCACCGCCAGTAGACCGCTCAAGTTCTTACCGTCTGGAAGTAAAGCGTTGCCATACTGAAAGAAGCTCATAGGCCACGCGTCCTTCTGCCACTGCATGAGATCTTTCCAGTCCAGGCCATCAAGACTGCCATAAACGCGTACGTGACGATCGCGATTCACCCTGCTAGGTTCAACCATGGTCGAGAAAAACATTGCTTGCCCCACACGACATCCGTAAATCGAGGAAGCACTCAATTCGGCGACCCTGCCCAGCTCTCCGCAGCGATCAAGCCGATAGACGAAATTGCGTTCCAGGGGAGTGTCGGAGGAGAAATACAGCGCATCGTCCATGGGTATGGCGGCCACTGCTCGCGCCTGTTGGTTGCCAGAGAGCACAACCTCGACTTGCTTGAAATCGCAGGTAGCTCGCAGGATTCGGCACTCCGGGCCGTTATCCCCGGTGAGCACCCAGAAGCAATTCGCCCACTCGTCGTGGACGATGTTGTGGATGTGCCGAACGGCGCTCTTGGGGAAGGTATAAGCGACGTCCCAAGTGACTCCGCAGTCACTGGATGCGTAGATGTGTACTTCGTCGCGAGCTGGATTGTCGAAATACTCGCCCCAGACAATTAGATCACTTGTCCCAACCGCAATGTGTAGGGGACGAGTACCACGAAGGATTCTGAAGACGCGCCGGAACTGGGTTTCGCCGGCCGCCAATCTGATAATTGCTCCCGGCACTGCGCCAACTAGATCTCCCGTGGAGAGGACCGCCAAAGCGTGGAGACCATCGCGCAAGAGGCGCGCGGTAAGGCGAGTAGACGAACTTAGATTTCGCCACCAGGCCGGATGATAGTGCGCGGTGTGCGTCCATTCGATCGCGGTTGAACCCGGCCTGATGTTGGCACGAAGCAGATCGTACCCGCGGCTGGCATAGAGCGTTTCTCCCGACCAGGTCAGAACCCGCAAACCAGGGAACGCAGCGACGTGCGCGGGCTTCCACGACTGCGCTGCCGCCGGAGTCATTCGGCTGGGACCGCTCGCCATGCTGTTCAGTTCTCCGATTTCAACGCCACGTACGGTCCGATGGCGAGCACGTCCATGCGTGTACGTTTGAAGCAGTTGATGGCTTCTTCCGGGGCACAGACGATGGGTTCGTTTTCATTGAAGCTGGTGTTCAGCACCACGGGAATGCCGGTCTTGCGTTCAAATGCCCGGATCAAATCATAGTAAAGCGGATTCTCTTCGCGGCTGACGCTCTGCAAGCGGCCGGTGTTGTCCACGTGATTCACGGCGCACAGTTGTTTGCGCTTTTCCGGGCGAATTTTGTACACGTGCAGCATGAACGGCGACGGGTGGTCGTGCTCGAAGTATTCGGTCTGGCGCTCCGCAAGTATGGAGGGGGCAAAGGGCCGAAACCATTCACGGTGTTTGATGCGGGCGTTGAGAACATCCTTCATGTTGGCCAAGCCAGGATGGGCCAAAATGGAGCGGTTCCCGAGAGCACGCGGACCCCATTCCATGCGGCCTTGAAACCAGCCAACCACGTTGCCGGCGGCAATCTGCCCGGCTACCGCTTCCAGCAACGGCTCTCGTTGCATCGACGCGTATCGGATTCCGGCTTTCTTCAGTTCTGCCTCGATGCGTGGAGCCGAGAATTCCGGGCCGAGATAGGCGTTTTCCATTACATAGCACCGTGGCTGCTTCAGGACGGAGTGGTAAGTGTGGAGCGCGGCTCCGATGGCCAAGCCTTCGTCACCGGCGGCAGGCTGAATCCATGTCTGCTGGAAGGGAGTCTCAGAAAACACCTTGCCATTCGCCACGCTGTTCAAGGCGCAGCCGCCGGCCATCGCCAGGTTTTCGCTAGGCACGCGCGCGTGCAGCTGACGCAGGAGATGGAAGAATACCTCCTCGAAACGGTGTTGCATGGCATACGCCAAGTCCATGTCGCGCTGGGTGATTTCCGTGTAAGGCGCGCGCGGCTCGCCGAATAGCTTTTCCATTCGGCTGGAAAAATGCCGAGCCAGCCGGACGGTACCATCCGGCAAAATCTGCATTCCCTGATTGCTGCCCAGTGGTTTGAAGTAGTTCAGGTCGAGTTGGAAGCCGCCATCCTTCAAGCCCACGACGTCGCGAATGCGTTCGTAGTGGGTATCTTTTCCGTAGGGCGCCAGGCCCATCACCTTGCCTTCGTCACCGTACTTCTTGTAGCCGATGAATTCGCAAATCATGGTGTAGAAGCTGCCCAGTGAATGCGGCAGGAACACTCGCTCCAGCACTTCAATATTGTTGCCTTCGCAGCGGGCAATCATCGTAGAAACGAAATCGCCGGAACCGTCGTAACTGAAACCGGCCGCTTTTTCCCAAGGCGAACAGTAATAGGCGCTGGCGATGTGCGCTATGTGGTGCTCGAGGTGATGTTCCTGAAAACGGAGCTTCTTCGAGTCGCAATCGAGCGCCTTGGCCAGAAGAGAACGAACGTCTCGCATGGCCTCTTTGCGTTGCCGAAGACGGATGCAGTTCAGAATCTTCGTCGGATTGGCAAGTGCATACTGAACCTTCTTCGCCAGATTCGCATCGCTGTCCTGGCCTACAGCGACGTGATCGATGTCGGTGATCTTGGCGCCGACAGCGTCCAGACATGCTTTCACAGCAAGCGATGGAAAACCGCCGTAATGCTTGGCTCGATTGAGACGTTCCTCGGCAACCGCGAAAACCACCTCGCCGTCCTGCACGATAGCCGCCGAGGCGTCGGCGTGAAACATGTTGAGGCCCAAGATCAGCATCCTGTGCGATGGTCCCTTCTGTTTTTCTGGATCATGAGTTGGTCTGGGGATTTGAGCTCGCGCTAACGAAGCCCGGGACATCTATGAGTACAGCCTGGCCGGAGGAACGTGAATCGGCGGCACGCAAAGTAGCCAGCGTGCTGGCGACTATCTCTTCGAACGAAATCGGTGATGCACCACCGTCACGGATGCTGGCAGAAAATGCCTCCCATTCGCCCCTGTGACCTTTGTCTTGCCGAAGCCGTGATCGGAAGACCTGCTTGTGCCCATGCCGCACCACCTCGAGGCGGCGAAAGTCCTCTAGGACTGCAACAGCGCCGCCGCCAAAAATTTCAAGTCTCTCCTTGGAGTAAGACCGGTCTCCGTTGACGAGGTAGCTGATGACTCCTTGCGATCCATCACGAAAACGCAGCGACAGCACTACGTTGTCGGCTGCGTACCGTCCGGAGTTGGCCATGTCGTGGGTCTGCACTTCGATGGGAGAAGCGCCAACCAGGAACGTCAGCAGGTCTATGAAGTGGCATACCTCACCCAGCAGGCATCCACCGCCTTGCTCGGGATCGTTCACCCAGTGGTCAGGCGGCAGGTATCCTGCGTTCACACGGTAGTGCAGGGCTAGAGGGTCGCCAATGTCTTTCAAGAACGCCTTCATCCGCTGGATCATGGGCGCGAACCTTCGGTTGAAACCAACCAGCAACTGCGGCTTGGGATCGATGTGCTGGTAGGTGCGGACGATCTCGGCCAATTCTTCTTCATGCAGGCAAAGCGGCTTCTCGCAAAAGACATGCTTCCCGGCTTGCAGCGCAGCGACCACTTGTTGGGAGTGCAGATGGTGGCGAGTAGCAATGACCACGGTATTAATCACAGGGTCGTCAAAAATTTTCGCCTCGTCGGTGGCGCAATAACGGAATCCGAACTTCTCGGCGGCGTGGCGAGCATGCGATCCGTTTGCTGCGCACACGCCGACGAACCCCAGGCTGGGGACTCTTTTCATGGCAGGCAGTAAAGTGCTCATGGCGAAGCTGCCTGCACCCAACACACCAGCCGTCACCGAGTTCGCCGCATTCCGAGTAGTTCTCTTGTCTGCGAGTTCGAGGTGGTGAGCTTTTTCCGCCAGGTCGGAATAGGTGATCAGCACCCCCAACGAAGGCTCACCAGTCTTTCCGGTAATCAAATCGTAGGCGGCTGGGGCACGTTCGATTGGGAAACGATGGCTGATGAGCGGCTTGAGGTTCAGCTTGCCGTCGGCTAGGAGCTGCAAAAAAGCCTCCATGTTGCGGGTCTCAGTCCAGCGCACATAACCGATCGGATAGTCGCGCCCCTTCTGCTCGTAGGCAGCGTCGTAGCGGCCGGGCCCATAGGAGCGCGATACACGGAAGTCGAGTTCCTTTTCGTAGTAAAGCTTGCGCTCGAGGTCCATGCCGACAGTACCGACGGCGACAACCACGCCACGGTCCCGCGTCACCTCAGCAGCCAGATTCACAGGATCGCTACTGGAGGTTTCCGCGGTGATCAGCACCGCATCGACCCGGTTTCCGCCACTCCGTAGCAGGCATAGATCGCGGAATCCGGCAGCTTCGGAACTTACGCCATCCGCTCCCAAGTGAACCGCGAGCTCGGCGCGTGCCCGAACTGGATCCATGCCCAAAACCCGACAGCCCGCAGCTTTCAGCGCCTGAACCGTCAGCTGTCCCAGCAAGCCCAGACCGATGACTGCCACTACATCTCCGAGCTTGGCTTCCGAGGTGCGAATGCCGTGGAGGACAACTGCTCCCACCGTTGTGAATGCGGCTTCTTCAATCCCCACCGGCGATGGCACCTTCGCCACCAGCAAACGAGGCACGCACGCGAATTCCCCGTGGATTGCGTAGCCTGCCCCGGCACACGCCACACGGTCGCCAACTTCGACGCCGCCAACCCCTTCGCCAACGCCTACTACAGTTCCCGAGCTGCTGTAGCCCGGGGTGTTGGGCTGATCGAGACGGCCGCGGACAGCCGCCACAGCCGCGAGCAGCCCGTCACGGCGGACTTTGCTGATCATCTCGCGCACCAGGTCGGGCCGAGCTTTCGCTTTTTCCAGAAGACTCTTGCTGGCAAATTCGGTGGAGGCACGCTCCGTCCCGGCAGAAACTAGCGAGGCGGCCACGTGAACCAGCACACACCCCGGCAACAGTTTGGGCGCAGGAACTTCCGCGACCTCGACTTCGCCGGTGCGTGCATGTTGCAGGACTTGTTTCATGCGTTCGCCACCTGCCGCAGCGATTCGGAATTCTTCACGCGCTTGGCCCCGCCATCGAGAAATGCCTGCATCCACAACTCCAGCGTGAGGAATTGCCAGATTTGCATCGACCAATCCTGTGCACCGCTGCGATGTTCGTCGACGTATGCGCGTACCACCTCCGGCTGAAACAGTCCGCGCTCGCGCAATCGCGATGGGGAAAGCAGGTCATCCACCATTTCCCGAAGATCGTGTGCCAGCCAGTAATCGATGGGCGCGGCAAAGCCAGCTTTGGGTTGCGTCAATACCTCGGATGGCAGCACGTTCTTCATAGCTTTGCGGAAAATGTATTTTGTCTTAGGCCGCAGAAAGCCTTTGAGCTTCAGGTGGGGCGGGACATTCCAAGCCACGAATTCCGCGAGTTCCCGGTCCAGGAACGGCACGCGAACTTCGACCGAAGAAGCCATGCTCATCTTGTCGTTGTAGGTCAAGTTGAGGCTGACCATGAAAATTTTCGTGTCGAGATAGAGCATCTGGTTGAGGAAATCGGCGTCTCGCACCCGGTCAAAACCGGCGCGATGCTGCAGCAACGGGTCCACGCCGCCGACCCCATCCAGCAAAACGGGATTGTATAGCGCGAACTTCTGCTGCTCATCAAGGTAAGTGCAGTTCATCACGAAACGGTCCGCCGGCGAGAGCGACGCGCTACGCGCCATTTTTTTGGCCAGCCGCACTCTTCCCTTCACCGGCGTGCCCCGCAAACTGGGTAACGTTGCCAATGAGGACGCTAGCAGCCTACGCAGAGGCGCCGGAACACGCTGGTACGCCTCGGCCCAATAGTGGGCCGCATGTTTGCGGTATCCCGCGAAAAGTTCGTCACCCCCCACACCAGAAAGCAGGACAGTCGCCTGTTTCCGCGCCTCGCGACAAACCAGATAGGCGGGGATAATCGCCGGATCGGCAATGGGCTCATCCATGTGCCATACAAGCTTGGGCAGCAACGCGGCAACATCCGGTTCGACCACAATGCGCTGGTTCTCGCAGCCGAGCGCACGCGCCAGTCGCGCGGGGACATCGGGATCGTCGAGGGCGTTCTCGCCGATGCGGTACTTCGGCGGAAAAGTGATTGTGTAGGTGCGCACGGGCTGCCGCGTGGCCTGCGACATCATCGCCACAATGCTCGACGAATCCAGGCCGGCGCTGAGAAAAGCGCCGATGGGAACATCGCTGACCATCTGCGCCTTGACCGAATGGCGAAAACGCTCGCCAATTTCCTCGGCCAAGTCTTCTTCCGAACGAGAGTATGCCGCGCCCGCTGCTGGAAATGTCAGATCCCAATACTTCGTGATATCGAGCTGGCCATCACTGACAACGGCGTAGTGACCCGCAGGCAGCTTGCGGATATTACGGAACATCGTCTTGGGATCGGGAACCCAGAGGAAGGTCAGGTATTGGTGCAGCGATTGCGGATCAAGTTCGGGGTCGATGCCATCCACTTCGAGGAGCGCTTTGATCTCCGAAGCAAACGCAAAGCGCTTGCCCACGTGATAGTAGTAAAAAGGCTTCACTCCAAAGTGGTCGCGCGCTACGAATAGAACGGGTGCTCCTGATCGCAGATCGCAAATCGCAAAGGCGAACATACCGCTCAGACGCTTGACGCAGTCTGGGCCTTCTTCTTCGTAAAGATGAACGACGACTTCAGTGTCGGTGTTCGACGTGAAGCGGTGGCCTTTGCTCAACAACTCGCGGCGCAGCTCAGCAAAGTTGTAGATCTCGCCGTTATAGGTAATCCAGACAGTGCCATCCTCGTTGCGCATCGGCATGTGGCCGCCGGGAGACAGATCAATAATGGCGAGGCGGCGGCTGCCAAGACCAGCATACGACCCGTCGGGGAAATACTGGTCCCACAGTCCGGAATCATCGGGTCCGCGGTGCGCCTGCACCGCCGTCATACGCGCCAATGTTTCCCGGTCCCCGCAATTCAACAAGCCGCTGATGCCACACATGCCCGAGAGTCAGCCCTTCTTCCTACGCAATTCGTAAATCTTGGCTTTGATGTGAAAAAACTGGATGCCCTGAAACCCGCAATAGATGAGGCCTGGCACGCCATCCAGAAAGCCCAGGCGGATCAGGTATTTGTACAAAAAGAATAACAGCGGTGATCCCGGTATGCAGAAAAACCGTTGGCGCAGCCACCGCCGCCGCTGAGCCTGCGTTCCGAACAAAGAAGCCTGCAACCGGCCGTTATTCGCCTCGCCACGTGTCCAGACCCGCGCCTCCCAGTTGGAGTATTCGTCGTGTTTCTGGATGTAGCGCGCCAGCGAATCCACATTGTGGTGCACCAGGGGATTTTTCAGCTTCGCAGTCTTTCCATCAACCACGATGTGCTCATGAACTTCCATGTCGCACATGGAACTGTCCTGATCCCTGAAGCGGCACTCAAATCGTCCTTTGCCGCGGCGAAAAAGCGACAGCTTATAGAAACTGGCTCCGCTGTGGCGAAGGCGCCGCCCGAGAAAGTGCATCTGCAACGCAATGTGGTAGCCGTCAATGCCCGGATTCTGAATTGCCTTCCGGATTTCGCGGAGCAACCCGGGCGTCACAGCCTCATCCGCATCCACAAGGAAGATCCAGTCGTGGGCAAGGGGAAGGGTGTCCATGGCCCACTGCCGCTTCTTGGGCCACCCGCCGTGGTAGTGAAACTGGACGACCTGCGCACCGTATGAGCGCGCGATATCGGCGGTTTCGTCGGTGCTCTGGGAATCGACCACGTACACTTCGCCCATGTCGCGCAACGATTGCAAGCAGCGCGGCAGGTTACGAGCTTCGTTTCGCACAGGAATAATCACGCTGACGGGAAGGGACACCTCTCCAGCCGCTGGCTGTACCGCGCTGGGTTCTTCGAGCTTCTGCATGCGCCAGTTCGTTGCAGACATCTTACCTTGAATCGCGGCTTGGCAAAGCGTTGAAGGTGCAGTCGTGTGCTACTATCCGGCTCACTGGGGTTTATGGCCAACGCCCAACGCATTCCTGATTTAAAGAAAGAAGTCCGCGAGTTCTGGAATTCCGAGCCTTGCGGCACCCGGTATCTGGACAATCAGGAAGACTTCGAGGCCCAGGCACGCGCCCGGTATACGCTGGAGCCTCATATTCCCGATTTTGCCGGGTTTGCCTCGGCGCGCAGCCTTCGCGTCCTCGAAATTGGCGTCGGAATGGGCGCGGATTACCTGGAGTGGTTGAAAGCCGGGGCGCGGGCAACCGGCATCGATCTGTCTTCCACATCCATCGAAATGGCCCGGCGAAGATGCGAACTGGCAAGCTTCCAACCGGACCTACATGTTGCCGACGCCGAACACCTGCCTTTCGGCGACAACACCTTCGACGTCGTTTACTCCTACGGCGTGATGCACCACAGCCCGGACACCGCGCGGTGCGTGCAAGAGGCTTGGCGCGTTTTGAAGCCCGGCGGGCGCGCGAAGTTGATGGTGTACCACCACCCATCCCTTACCGGATTGATGCTCTGGTTGCGGCACGGTTGGTTCCGTGGCAAGTCTCTGCGGCGTGCAGTGGTTGATCATCTGGAGAGTCCGGGCACGAAAACTTACACCCAGACCGAGGCGCGTGCGCTGATGGCAGGTTTGGAGAATGTCAGCATCCGCCAGGTCTTCAGTCCTGGAGACTTGCTGCTGCATCGGCCTTCTTCTCGCTATCAGTCCCCGGTTTATCGGGTATTGTGGAAACTGTATCCGAGAGGTTTAGTGCGCAGGCTGGGCCGGAGGTGGGGGTTGTTCCTGTTGATCGAGGCACGCAAACCAGCGGCCTAATCGGCCGCGCGGGCCTGTGAAAGGTCTTCTCCGGAGCCGATTCTCGTACGAAAGAAACTCCACAGTCGCTGCGGCCAATCGCGACGCATGCAAGGTTTTTCCAGAAGAACGAAATACAGCCCGCAAATGACAACAAGTGCAGTCCCCACCAGACCCAACTGAATCGCGAGATGAATCCAATAAGGAACGCCCTCGCTGAGCCTGCGGGTGAAGCGGCCCACGGCTGAGATCACTTCGTAGTGAATCAGGTAGATGGAGTAGCACATCCCTCCGATGGCGGTAATCCACGGGTTCGAGAAGAACCAATTCATCAGCCGTCCACGAAATGCCGCGCAGTAGAGAACGAAAACCATCGGAGGAAATGCCCAATGAGTCAGGAGTGGCGAACGAAGCAAAACGAACAGCAGCGGCCAGCCAGCCAGAGCGGCGAGGTCCCAGTACAGATCTTTCCGAGGCGCTTCTTTCCAGTCCACCAGAAAAACATCCGCTAACAGAAATCCGATCAGGAAAAACTGCAGGAATGCCAGGATTGACAACGACAGGCGCGGAGTATTATGCAGAAAGAGCGCCTGGGCGGACAAAGCGGCCACGATCAATCCAACCAAGGAAACGCGCCGGAGCCAGCGGTCACGAATCGCGAACAGCAATGTAAGCAGCGGCACTTGCAAGTAGAACTGAACTTCAATCTCCAGCGACCAGGCGACTCCGATCACGGAGCTGGGCACGCCGTAAATCGCATTGTGCAGGTAGCTGAGGCTCGCCGCCACGTGGGCTAACAACGCAGCGGCCGTTCTGCCTTGCACCAAAATCGCCAGCGCGGATAGAAGCAACACGGTCACAAAGTAAGGTGGCTCCAGCCGGGTGAGACGCCGCAGATAGTACTTCCGCAGCTTGACTGGCGTTGCGCCCTGAATGTGATGGGCGGCGAATGGCAGGCCGAGAATGAATCCGCTGATCACGAAGAACAACTCGACGCCTCGAAAACCCACGAGAGCGACTTGGGCGAGCCGATCCGACTGAGCAAGCACGGCGTACTGAGGTAGGGTGGCTTTCTTTGTCAGATAACCGTTCAGGTGAAAGAGAACAACCATCCCGATGGCGACGAAACGAAGGCCATCCATCTCCGGGATGAAACGTCCGGAACTGGTTTCGCGCGAGAGCCGGGTCAGAAGCCAAGCCGAAATGGACCTGCGGCGCGGCAGATCCTTCCCGGCGTCAGCGACCAGCCCGTCGTGTCCCGGTGGCAGTGATTGCGTTTGTTCTGACATTTCCAGAAAAGCGTTTTACTTGAAAGCTTCGACGTACAGCGAATGCGGCAGTTCCCTGCTATCCCTAGGTTCGAAGTCCGGAACCGTGGAACCATACAGCCGGCTTCTCCCTTCAGCCGATTCTTCCACCTCGCGGAATCCTGCTTTCTGCAGCATTTCGTTCAGATAGGTAAAGTCAAACGCGGTCCGGTGCTGCCCATCACAAAAGACAAAATTGGAGAACCTGCCTCCCAGGGAATCAAAATGTCGCGGAAAGGTATCGTCAAACCAGTCGCGCCGATTCTGCTGGAACGCGTGGATCGCGCTGGCCAGACTAGGAACAATGATCCTGATGCCACCTCCGGGTTTCAACACTCGGAAACACTCGGAGAGCAATGCCGCTAGCTCATCGTGATAGAAGTGCTCCAACATGTGAGTGGCATAGATGGAGTCCACAGACTCGGAAGCAAAGGGCAGGCCGCAGCGCACGTCGAGCCACAAATCAGTTTTTTGAAACGGGTTAGCGTCAACATTGACGAAGCCGGAGAGATATTTAGGGCCACACCCCAGGTGAAGATGAAGCGGGCGTCCGTTGACACCGCCCGCTGAAGCCAATGCCTTGCGCCACCAATAATTTGGCAGACATGCCTTCGAGATCAGAACAAAACAGAGGTCTTTATAGCGTTGGTGCAGCACACCTGTTCCTCGGCAACGCAGTTGTCATTGCATCCAGTGGCGAGATGCCCCACGAAGCACACTCCTAACGCGGCATCATACACCGACGTGCGGACCAGCCTTAAGCAAACCGCTGCGCTGCTCCCAGTTCCACGCTGTAGTCACGATCTCATGAAGCCCACGCGATGGTTGCCAGCGCAGCAGTTGTTGCGCCAGCGTTGGGTCGGCCACCAACACCGGCGGGTCCCCCGCGCGCCTCGCGCTCATCTTCCGGCGAACAGGCTTCCCCGTGACCTTCTCCACGGTCTGCAAGACCGCCAGGACAGAATATCCCTTGCCAGTGCCCAGATTGACGGCCAGCGAGTCGCCGCCATCCATCAGCCGCTGTAACGCCAGGACGTGCGCGTCCGCAAGATCGTTCACGTGGATGTAGTCGCGAATGCACGTGCCATCCTCGGTTGGATAGTCGGAGCCAAAAACCTGCAGTTCGCGGCCGTTAGCCGTGGCCGCTGCCATCGCCAAGGGAATGAGGTGCGTTTCCGGATCATGCAGCTCGCCAGTTTCTCCGCTTTCATCTGCACCTGCAGCGTTGAAGTAGCGCAGGCTCGCAAACCGAAGGCCATAGGCCCGATCATAGGCCTCGAGAGCGTTTTCACAGAAAAGCTTGGACGATCCGTAAGGGTTCACCGGCTGCCGTGGCGTGTCTTCGGCGATGGGAATTTTCGCCGGGGTGCCGTACACGGCGCAGGTTGAAGAGAATACGAACCGGCGCACACCCGCATCGACGACGGCGTTCAGCAGCACCAGGGCCGCTTCCACGTTGTTCTGAAAATACTTGCGAGGATTCTGCACCGACTCGCCCACATAGGCGTGTGCGGCGAAGTGCATCACAGAGTCGACGCGCCGCAGAACTGCAAGCAATTTTTCCCGGTCAGCAGCGTCGCCGACCACCAGTTCAAAACCCTTGGCTAGAAACTCATACCCGGTTGAAAGATTGTCGTAGATGATGACGTCATACCCATGCCGTCGTAAGGCTCGCGCCGTGTGGCTACCAATGTATCCCGCACCACCAATCACTAAAGTCGTCACGTGTTGTTCTTTCTCCTGCTGGAAAGGCACTACCAACTGGCCCGACCAGCTTGATCTTTCCCCGCTACCACTAGCAGTGAGCTCCCGAAGGGCATCGGCAGCGCGCTCAGCGTCTTCTGCTCCAGCCGCGAGATCCAGTATAAAGACTCGTTCATCCATCCCGGAGGAACACTCGGCGGTTTGGGTTCGGGATGGAGAACCGCCTCCGCCAAGCGCACGCCTAGCTTGACCGGACAGGTCCAATGGTAGAGATAGTGTTGCTCGCGAATCCGTAAACCTGCCGCGTTGACAACTTCGCCGAGCGTGCGCTTGGTGTAGCGCGTGAAGTGATGGTTGAGGACGTCGTGGTTCGTCCACAACGCCATAAACGCCGGGACTGTCGCCACAAATGTGCCCCCCGGGGCCATCAACGACGTCACATGGCGTAGCGCGCCCACAGCGTCTTGCAGGTGTTCAAGTACATCCAGCATCAAGATCAGCGAGTATTGCCTGCCCGGCTGGAAATTCCCGCCAAACGGACAGACGTGAATGCGCGTGCGGTGGGGATTGTCAGGCGCCACTAATTCAGCGGAGGGTTCGACGCCCTCAACCTCGCCAAATTCCGCCAGGCGATCAAAGAACAACCCGTCCCCACAGCCGATATCGAGCACCGAGCTCCAGCCTTGTGGCGGCTGCAAACGGCGCAGTGTGTCAACCACCAGCTCCGTGCGCGCCCGCCACCACCAGTGCTTTTCGAAGAGCTCGCGATACCTTTCGCCGTATTTTGGATCCACGCGGAGTTCCGGGGCTAAGAATGAAAGAGAGAAATCAACCGGTGCCGGTCGAGCATTTGCCGCGATCCCAGACTTCGGCCACATCCGGACGGGCCACCGTTCCAGCTCCGGCGGAAGTTCCACGCCCGATGATCTTCCTCACAATGTAATGCGGCCGCGCCTTCGCCTCCTCATACACGCGCCCGACGTATTCCCCGATAATTCCTAGGAAAAACAGATTGACGCCGGAGAGGAACGTAATCGCCAGGATCAGGGCGGTGAATCCTTGTGGGGAGTGCAGCCAAAATCTCGCGTACACAGAATACAAAGCGAACAGAACCGAGCAGGCGATGGCCACTGCACCGAGAATGGCAGCCGTGCGCAGGGGCACGATGGAAAAGGCAAAAATGCCATCGGAAGCCAGCTTCAGCAAGCGGAGCGGACTGTACTTAGTGCGGCCGGCGTGGCGGGCAGAGCGCTCAATGGGAACGCCGATCTGCCGGAAACCCACCCAGGTGCGCATGCCTCGAAGGTAGCGATGGTGCTCCGGCATGCGGCGGATTTCCTCTACCACCCGGCGCGACATCAGCCCAAAATCGCCGGCATCGAGCGGTAGCTCGATGGCAGAGAGCCGCGCAAGCAGCCGGTAGAAAACGTAATAGCAGGCACGCAGCCACCAGGATTCTTTGCGGTTCACCCGCCGTGCATAGACCACGTCGTATCCCTGTTCGTACCAGTCGAGCAGCTTGGGCACAGCCTCCGGAGGATCCTGCAGGTCGCCATCCATGAGCACGGTGACGTCTCCGGTAACTTGATCCAGAGCCGCTGCGAGAGCAATCTGGTGCCCGAAATTCCGCGACAGAGCAACGACGACCACCCTGGGATCTGCGGCCGCCGCCGCTTCCAGCAGCTCCAACGTATGGTCGGAGCTGCCATCGTCGACAAAGACAATCTCATGCGGCCCGCCCGGGATGGCGTCGAGCGCCGCAGCCGTACGTCGCACCAGCTCCGGCACCGCGGCTTCTTCATTGAAGACCGGAATGGCCAGGGAAATCCGCAGCGGCTTGCTCATCGGGCTCGTCCTTTGAAGTACACCATGTTCCACAGAGTCGCTCCCATTCCACACAGCGGATAAGGTTCGAAGATTACGGGCTCAAAGATCCCGCCGAAAATCTCTCGCCACTCGTCCAGGGGGCGGGCGAATTTTCCGCGGTCCCAGCGGGCCAGCAAACGCGCCACCGATGCGCCCTCCGGCATGACCAGCTCCAGAATGTGGACGTGCCCGTCTTCGGTCAGCAAAGTCCGCAGGTGCGAAAGAATTCCGGTGACCTCTTCATTGTTCAAGTGATGCAGAAAACTGTTTACCAGAATAAAGTCGAACCTGTCCTCCGGACGAGTCGTATAGTGGCGCACATCGGCCACGACAAAATTTCGCTGATGAGCCCGTCGCGCGTCGCAGATGTAGCGCTCATTGTAGTCAACCCCGAGGTAGTCCGATTGCGCAAAGTGCGCGGTGTTGGTGCCGGGACCACAGGCCACGTCCAACACTCGCCGCACGCGCTTCAGGTCATTGTGAGCGAGAACCGGGGCGAACTTCTGCTCGGCAAATGGCGCCTGCCACAGCCGGTAGACAACACTGTGTTCGAGAATGCTGGCCGCGAGACCCATGATGTGCGCCCGTTAGGGCCGCATGATATCAGCACCTCCCGTGTCTTGCAGCGGGTGTTCGTTTTCAACGCGGGCAGATTTGCTGGTATAAAATTCCAGCCTGGCTCGAAAACGGGTACTGCGCAAAATCATTAACACCACGGTTGAAAGCTATTGCCGATCTTGCTGGTTATCGATTCTATTTTCGCCCTAAGTTTTTCAGTCCTTAATCTCCTTCGGGCGAACTCCTACCCCCTGCTCCGCTGGTGTGTGGTGGCCCTTTTGGTCGTCCTTGCCTGGTTTGTGCCGCAGATGGGGAACCGTTGGTTCGGTCCAATCGAGAGACTGGCTTCGCGCTGGGCGAGAAATAAACGGATGACGGTCATCAGTGTGGCTCTGGTGGCAATTATGGGCAGGCTAGCATTGTTCTGGGCGTTTCCGGTGCCGGTACCAAGGATTGGGGACGAATTCGCTTATCTCCTTATTGGCGACACGCTCGCCCACGGACGACTGGCTAACCCGCCACACCCAATGTCGCTCTACCTCGATACTGGGAACGTTTTGCAGCACCCAACCTACGCATCGATGTTCCCGCCGGCCCAAGGAGCAGTTCTAGCGGTAGGGATACTTCTAGGGCATCCCTGGATTGGAGTGCTTCTCAGCATGGCGGCCATGTGCGCTGTGGTCACCTGGATGCTCCAGGGTTGGTTTCCACCCAAGTGGGCTTTGCTGGGTGGGGTATTGGTTCTTCTGAGACTTCATTTTTGCTGCTACTGGCTGGAGACTTACTGGGGAGGAGCGGTAGCCGCGTTAGGTGGTGCATTGGTCTTGGGAGCACTTCCCCGTCTCATTCGCTGGCAGCGATTCCGAGATTCGGTCCTAATGGGAATCGGAATTTGTCTCCTGGCTAACAGCCGGCCTCTTGAGGGGGCGATCTTCTGTATTCCTGTCGCAGTCGCACTCTGCGCATGGTTAATTTCGAAACGCGTCCCCTCTCCATCGATAAGGGTCAGGGGTGTTCTGCTACCCTTGTCGTGCATGGTGGTCCTCACGGTGGCGTTCGTGGCGTACTACAACTGGAAAGTCACCGGCAGCGCACTGCTGATGCCACACATGCTTTACCAACGGGAGTACATCAACTACCCAATATTCATTTGGCAATCGATCAAGCCGCCGTTGCACTACGCGAACAAGCAGTTCGACGACGGATTCAACGTCTGGGTACGCAGCCGGTTTCGTCCCTCTTGGCAAACCGAATGGGCGGCCTTAAAGGGTTGGTGGGTTTATTTTATCGGAGGTTCGTCTTCCTTACTCTTGGTGGTATTACCTTGTCTGCTACGAGACCGGCGAATTCGGTTGTTGCTGGCACAGTTTTTTTTCTGCGCAGTGGGACTTTTGGTTGTTATCTATTTTGAGCCTCACTATGCCGCGCCGTTGGCGGTGACCACCATCGCGCTGCTTGTACAGGCAATGCGGCATCTCCGACGCTGGCAGATCAGGAGTCGTCCCGTTGGCATTTTTCTGACCCGTATGTTGGTTCTTCTAGCCCTCGCCAGAGATACTGTCATAGTTGTAGACGCAGGCCGAAATCCCGTAAACCACTCGTGGAATCTCGACCGAGCACAAATTGCAAAACAGCTGGAAGCAACGCCCGGGAAGCACCTGGTACTCGTTCACTATGAGCCTACCCACTTCTTTGATCAGGAATGGGTGTACAACGCGGCGGATATTGATGGTTCCAAGATCGTCTGGGCTAGGGAGATCCCGGAAGTGGACCTGGAACCACTGATCCAGTATTTCAAGGACAGAAAGGTGTGGGAAGTGGTAGCGGACGCGCAGCCTGCGCAGCTCCAACCCTATCGGCTGCCGATAGCAGCACCGGGTCCCCAACCCCATGCCAGAGAACCGGTGAGGCAAGCGCCGTAATGCGGGTGTCCAGAACTAGGCCTGGGTTATCCTAAACAGCGTTTTATCCCGGGAGGGCACTCTGTCTTATCTCCGCTGGCTGGTCCTGCCCCTGTTTTTTGTCCTGGCCTGGTTCGCGCCGCGCTTAGGCAACTGTTGGTTCGATCCCGTTGAGAGACTGGCTTTGCGCTGGGCGAGAAATAAACGGATGACGGTAATCGCCGTGGCGGTCGCGGCCATTGTGTTAAGGGTCGCGCTGCTTTGGGCAATTCCAGTTCCCGTACCGAGGATTCACGACGAATTTAGTTACTTGCTGATCGCCGATACCTTCGTCCACGGGAGGCTCGCCAATCCGCCACATCCCATGTGGCTCTTCTTTGACAGCGGAAATGTGTTGCAGCATCCGACGTACGCTTCCATCTTCCCTCCGGCACAGGGCGCGGCGCTGGCATTGGGGCAACTGCTGGGCACCCCATGGATCGGAGTCCTATTGAGCATGGCGGCCATGTGCGCGGCCGTCACTTGGGCGCTACAGGGATGGGTCCCTGCCAGGTGGGCGTTGCTTGGAGCGGTGCTGGTTCTGCTGCGGGTTCATCTTTGCAGCCCCTGGCTCGAAAGCTACTGGGGTGGCGGAGTTGCAGCCCTGGGCGGTGCGCTTGTCCTGGGAGCTGTTCCGCGACTCGTGCGCCGACCGCGAGCCAGTTACGCCGTTGCGATGGGAGTTGGCGTGGCTCTCCTCGCAAACAGCCGCCCCCTTGAGGGAGCCTTGTTTTGCGTTCCGATTATGGTGGCAATCGCAGCGTGGTTACTTTCAAAGCGTAGTCCTTCTTTGAGAATTACAGTCCTGCGAGTGATCCTGCCCTTGGGCTGTATCCTGGGAGTAACGCTGTGGTTCATTGCGTACTACAACTGGCGAGTCACGGGGAATGCTCTCGAATTGCCGCACATGCTCTACCAGCGGGAATACATCAACTATCCGGTTTTCATCTGGCAGTCGCCGGGACTGCCACTTCACTATTCAAACCCGCAGCTTGACGACCTTTTCAACGGCTGGGTTCGGCACACCTTTCGTCGGTCCTGGCAGCTGGAATGGAAGACCTGCCGCGACTTGTGGGCATTTTTTCTTGGAGGCTCGCTATCCATCCCACTCATCACGCTCCCTTGGCTGGTGCGGGACCGCAGAACTCGCTTTTTGCTAATACAGTTCGCTTTCTGTGCTCTCGGTCTTCTGAGTGTGTATTACTTCGAGCCTCATTACGCTGCTCCCTTAACCGCCACAATCTTTGCCCTCCTGATACAGGCCATGCGGCATCTGCGGCGTTGGGAGATCAAAGGCCGACCCGTCGGCATCTTCCTAACGCGCCTCGTGGTATTGCTGGCACTCGCGCGAGTGGCCGTGCTGGTCGGCGAGGCCGCTCGGAATCCAGCCACGCCCTGGTGGAGCCTGGATCGAGCTCGGATCGTTAAGGAGCTGGATGCCACCCTGGGCAGACATCTCGTGATTGTGCACTACGAACCCGACCATTTCTTCGACCGCGAGTGGGTCTACAACGGGGCCGACATTGACGGCTCCAAAGTCGTCTGGGCGCGGGAGATTCCCGGGGTCAATCCGGAACCTTTGCTTGAGTATTTCAAGGACCGGAAGGTATGGATCGTGAATGCCGACGAGCAGCCCGCGCGGCTCCAGCCCTTCCAGAAGCCAAGCGTCCCCACAGAGGCTGCTCCCCCCGGCGAGCCACCGCTTAAGCGTAAGCCGGAAGTTCAGTCACCTGGCCAACCTTGAGCCGCGCTGCCAGATCCACTACCTGACGCACGTGTTTCTCCCAGGAAAAATCGCAGGCGCGTTGCCGTCCGTTCGCCGATAGTTGCGCGGACAACTCCGGATTGCCCGCCACAAGCGCGATCTGATTGGCAAGTTCTTCGGGAGAAAAGCGTGGAAAATAGTGAGCCGCGCTGGCGCAGATTTCCCGGTGAACTGGCAAATCCGAGGCCACGACCGGCAACCCGTTAGCCATGGCCTCCACCACGGGGTGGGCAAAAGTCTCGGCGTAAGCAGGCGTCACGTAAACCTGGCATGCCTTGTACACCTGATGCAGCAGGCGATAAGGTACGGTGCCGAGTTCGACAACTCCTGCTGCAATTCCAAGCTGCCTCACCAGTTCCGCCGCTCCTTCAGCGCGGTAGGAACCTGGGTTATCCGCAGAATGGAGTTTACAGGTCAGGAACAAACGAACCTGCCGAGTCCCAAGGCGAGCACGCAGCAGAGGGATGGCGCGGAACAGAGTCTCGAAATTGCGGTAGTAGTTATAGTGACTCACGAAGAGGAGGCGGAGCGCATCGTGCGCGGAGTCGATCTTTTGCCGAACGTTCTGCGGCAGCGGTTCAGTTTCTCTAAGAAACACTTCCGGATCGAAACCATGGTAGATGCGGACCACTCTGCCTCCGGTCCATCGCCTGAGCTCTTCAGCGAAAGTCTGGCTGGGAGCGACGGTGCAGTCCGCCCATCGCACAGAACGTTTGGCCAGCACGGCCTTGATTTTCGTGTCCCACCAAATGCCATAAGCCCGGCGGCGGCGCAGGTCGCGAAAGAAATCGGATGAGGTGTAGAGCGAATTTCCCGAGAGCAGAATCTGCGGCACCGGTGAATGGCGCAGGGCGAAGTTTCCCGCTGAGATCAGGACGTCCGCGGCCGACCGCCGGATGACCGCCGGCAGATTTGCTTGTTCAAACCAGAATCTTCGAGACACGCTTGCGGGAAACGAGATCTCGGCAAAGGAAATGTTGGGCAGGCTCCCCAGTTCCTCTTGCAGCTGCGGGCTGACCACCACGGTGGTGCGTAACCCGGGTTGCGCGGAAAGGTGGGGAACAACGTTGCGGAGGTAGGTAAGTCCGCTGCTCGAACTGGCGCCCAGCCCGTCAAGAAACAAGTGCATCATCGCGAGGGCACGGCAACCCCGAGTTTCTCATCCCACAAGCGAGGAGCATATTGCGGATTGGCGGTTGCGCCGTGATAGGACAGAGCGGGCACGAAGTCCACAAAGATGAAAGCCAGGGCCCAGAAAAAAACACAGGTATGGTAACCCACCGCAAAAAGCCAGTCTTCAAATCCGGCATGGGCCAAGGCTCCCACCACGAAGACGGCAAGCGGCACTACCGGCGAGAAGGCGTTGCCGGTTCGGCGCATCCACAGCACAACCCGCCCGACGTCCAGCAGAAGCAGCAGCAAGAGTAGAAGGAAAGGAGCGACCCCAAGATAACCGACCCATTCCAGGATCGCGAGGTAGCTATTGCCATGTTCCCGGGTCGTCTGCTGGGCTGACGCGTAACTGGCGGACACATCGGACTTGTCGAAATCGGTGGCGCTGGTACCGAATCCGGTGCCGAACCAGGGATGCGCACGAAGAGAATCCATGGTTTCGTCCCAGACAGGCTTGCGCGAGCCCAAGAGCCCGGCTTCGGGTTTGCCCTTGTACAGGAATATTGAGGCAACTGAGGTGTCCTCGGAAGCCGGGGCCTCCGGGCGGTGAACGAAGGCAGCCACGAAGACGGCCGCAGCCACAGCTACCGCCAGACCCTTGATGAAAACGCGATATTGACGCAGACCAAAACAGAGAAGGCTCGAAGATATGACGGCTGCTCCGATTCCTGCCCGTTCGTAACTGGCAAGAAGCAGAAGTACGCAGAGCAGCAACGCGAACGCGCGCCGCCAGCGTATTGTCTGCTGGCCGCTGATGAACAGCCCCCAAAGCAGGAAAGGCAGGGCGACAACTCCCATCACCACGCCAAGGGAGTTCCTGTTGCCGTAGAGTTCCAGATGGAGCACGAAATAGGCAAACGCGCTCAGGTAGACGAGAATTTCGCAGCCCAGCACCAAGCCGGCAAGAAACTTTGCTTCCCGGCCTATTACGGCGAGGCGCGCTCCGGCAGCCGCGTAGAGAAACAGCAACAACAAACTTATCGCCTTGAGCAGGGCCATTCTGGGATAGGCAGAAACCAGCGCAGACACCACCGCCATGAGTACACAGCAGAACGCAACCAGGTGGAAGAAACCGAAGTGATGATTCTGGTCTTTGAGGTAGATGACGATTCCCGCGAGCGCTCCGGCCGCGAGGACAAACCAGCGGCCCGTCGTCCATGCTCCCTTCAGAGGCACGGCCGTGCCCGCCCAAAGAAAGGCAACAATCAGGGCAAGAAAGAATCTCTGCCGATAACTCCACAGCAGGGCTGCGAGCATTTGCAGGAAGATCAGTCCGCCGAGCAATCGGACGTCACTGAGGTAACCGGGCTGGTAGACGGCAATCAAAGTCCCGAAAATGGCGCAGAGCAGAATTGCGATCCCGACGACGAATGTAGAGGTGCGGTCATTCATGAAATTCTGCCCGCGTACGACAAAGCTGCTTGCGCAATGCCCGCCGCGCATGCTTCCGGCGAGTACTGCGTGATCCGTCCGCGGCTGCGATGCGCCATAAGCCTGCGCAACTCGTGATCACTGATCAACTCTTGCATGGCAGACGAAAGCCGCTGTGAATTACCCGCCGGCACAACGCGCCCGTTCCAGTTGTCAGTCACCAAGTCTGCCGCACAACCTGCCGCGTCAGTAACGATCACTGGCAATCCACACGCCATGGCTTCATTCACCACCAGTCCCCAAGGATCGCTGTGGGTTGGAAGAACGAGAGCCTCCGCCAGACCGTAGTACCGTGCCAGTTCTTCGCGATGAACGAATCCGGCAAACATGATCGTGCCCGGTCCTGTGGCAATCACCTGCTGCTCCAACTTTGACCGCGATCTTCCATCACCCGCGAAGACCAAACCGACCTCGGACCGGACTTGTGAACTCAGTTTGCCATAGGCTTCCACAAGATCAAACACTCCTTTTTCTGGGACCAGGCGCCCCACAAAAAGAAAGAAGCGATCGGGGAGTTGTAGTTTCCGCCGAAGGGTTGAATCCATTTGGCCGGCAAGATCTGCTTCTTTCGCGAACAACTCGTTGTCCACCGCGTTGGGAGCGACGAATATCTTCTGGGCGGGAACACCGAGAATCGCCGCGTAAGCCGAGGAAGACTTACCCGGCACAACCACTCCAGCGCAATCGCGTACAAAGCGCATCTTTAGGAACTCGATCAAGAAGTGCCCATTCCGCCGATCCTTCACCGTGCTCTCGATCCACACGAGAAAAGGAATTCGGCGCTTGCGTGCCCAGCGCGCTGCCCGCCACGAGGCCAAGTAGTTGTAGCCGCCGCACAGGATCGCTGCAGGCGACGCGCGATGCAGTGCTTTGGTTAGCCCCCAGTTGAGCAGGAGATTGCGTCCCGCAATCCGGCGTCTCCAGGATGGCAGAACCTCGTATGAAAACCTGATCTCCTCTTTGTAGACGAGCCAGCGGCGTGTGGTGATATCGGTCTCAGCCAGGAAGATGACGTGCAGATCAATGCCGGGATATCGGGCCAGCGCGTTGAAAACAGGAATGCGGTACGGTGAAATAATTTCGGTAATGACCACCAGCCGCAAGCTCATCGCATGCACTCCCGGTAGACCCCGATGAGTTGCTCGGCTTGGTGCCGCAAAGTAAATCGGTTCAAGACGGTGCTGCGAGCAGACCGTCCGATCTGCTGCCGGAGTTCCAAATCCTTTAACAAGATCGCCAGCGCGCCCGCCAGTTCACGCGAAGAATCCACGTTCACCAGCCAGCCATTGACGCGGTGCTGAATCACCTCCTCGATGCCTTGTTCCCGGCAGGCGATTGCCGGCTTGCCGCAGGCCATCGCTTCCAGATAGACGCAGCCCAGGCCTTCGTATCGGCTGGGCAGCGCGAAGACAGTCGATCGGCGCATGGCGTCGGCAACTTCCCGGCGGCTTCTGCGTCCCAAGAAACGCACGTTGGAGACTTTCAGCTCTTTGGCCAGGCCCTCGAGGCGATGGCGCTCGGGTCCGTCTCCGATCAGTTCCCACGAGAGGTCCGGATATTGCGGCTGCACCATGGCAATGGCACGCAGCAGAGTTTCATGCCCCTTGACCGGAATCAGATTGCCCACGCTCAGCACTACCAGGTTTTCACCCGCGTTTTCAGCAGCAGGCGCGAAGAGCTCGGGGTCAACGCCGTTGTATACGACTTGAGTATTACACTCGCGGCATTCCTCGAGCACCCGCGCGCGCACCTGTTCGCTGATGCAAACGACATGCGCGGCCGTCTGGTACACATGCCGCGACACCCGCTCACACCCCTTGCCCACCCATCCTCTGACCTGATTGGTGAAAAACGCATCAAGGCCGTGGACCGTCACCACAAAGGGAATCTTCAATTCGCGGCTTAACAAGGCTGCCGCGCGGCCACAAGGCAATGCGGCGTGAGCATGAATCAGATTGATCGGGTCGGAGTGATGCAGCTTACGGACTCGACCAAGCAAGCTGGCAAAAAGAAACGCTCCTGCGGAAGATAGCCCCCAACCGCCGGGAACCGCGAAATATCCCACCCATTCTGCAACCGGGGCGGCAGCGCCGGGACGAGACGAACGGTACCACGGTCGAAGCGAAAGCACTGACAACTTCAGACCGGGCTCGCTCATCGCGGCAAGCGGCTCGGCGACGAAGCAACCATTAGCCTCATCCGAGGCGGTGGGGTAAAAGGGAGTGAGGGTCAGGATATGCATGTGGCGTTGGAGTCGCGGCCTACACTCTGAAGCAACGCATTCCAGTGGCTGGCCACGACATCCCAATCAAACATTATTCTGCATCGTTCGTAGCCGGCTTCACCCATCCGATTTCGCAATCCAGCGTCTGAAAGCAGGAGCGAAAGTGCGTCCGCGAACTCTTTTGTATTCTCAGGATCGACCAGCATACCCGTATCCCCAAGCACCTCGGGAATTCCTCCACGCCTTGCCCCCACCACGGGAGTTGCGCATGCCATGGCTTCCACATTGACCAGTCCGAACGGCTCCTGGAAGAGCGAGGGGCACACGAAAATTGTAGCCTTTTGAAACCAGGACGGCAGTTGCGTGTCGTGATCCGCGTAACCGATGAATTTGATGTTCCCTCCCCTTCTCTCGATCAACTCCGCCAACTGGCGCACCTCCTGCACATATGCGGTTTCTTTGTGGGTGCCAAATCCGGTGGTACCCGCAATTACCAGAACCGCGTCAGGATGGAACTCCAGAATCAGGGCATAGGCCTTTACTAGTTCACGCACTCCTTTCTCGGGATCGAATCGTCCCACGAAAAAGATCGTCTTGGTCTCGCGCATTCCCGTGGAAGGGCAAAACACCTGGGTGTTCACTCCGTTGAACACCACTCGGGCCTTGCTCGCGAGTGCCGGTGACCCTGCGGCAAACCTTTCGCGAAGATAAGAGCTGCAGGTAACCACGGCATCTAATTTTGGAGCCAGGCCGTCCAGCATTTTTCCTGTCCAGTGGCCGAGGTGGTCATTGTGCAAGTGAAGTACAAGCTTCCCTCGATACCCGAGGTCGCGCAATACTCCTACCCACTGAGGACGGCTGTGTACGTGCAAGACCTCCGCTTGACGCCACCTCTCCCGCAACGTCCACAGCCAAAATCGATCTTCGTTTCTGCGAATAACAGGAATCGCAGTCATGATCCGGCAGATGCCAGTGAACCGGCTGCTCTGATAAGGCATTGCATAGAAATCTTGTCTGCGGGGTGGAAACCCGAAGACCTCCACATCAAGCTGATCCGTCAGCCGCCTGTAGACCTCGTATGTCCAGCGAGCAAGCGCACCGCCGTAGAAGGGACCAAACGTCTCGCGTCCAGAGAGCAGGACGCCGACCTTCAACCTGCGTGCTTCCCGTATTTCCTGGGAATGTGTCACGGAATTTCGTCTGCTGTTTTAAGAACTGACAGGTCTGGCAACGGCTGAATCGCCAAGTTCTCTGGCAAACCATCTTCTCGAAAACCAGCCGCACAAATTCACATAGACCAATGCACCCACGCAAATCACGATCACGGGCCGCACACTGTAATCGTTCATGATGCGCACGATCACGACCATGAGGAATCCTGACAACAAGGCTATGCCGATTACCGGAGTTCTCCAGAGCGATCGTATGTCCCAGGGCAGCAGGGCAAACGCAGTCGCGGCCACTACAAACTCAGCCAAAGCAAAAGCGAGACCTGCCCCAATCAAACCGAAGGCGTAAGTGAGAACCAGGTACAAAAGCACTCCGGCAATCGCGCCGGCGCTGGTGGCCGCCAGATAGCTGCGATGCTTCCCCATGGCGTAAAGAATCGTGCCTGAGAGCAGCGACGCCAGCGAGGAAGTAATCATGTAAGGAGCCATCCAGCGTACGAGCGTGGCGGTCTCGACGTATTTGAAACCCATGACCCAGGGCACAACCATTGCCGCCGTACTCATCAAACCAAGCGTCAGCGGAATGCTCACTACCGCGACCAATGCAATCGCAAGCCGGGCCAGACGCTCCAGGCCAGCCCCCGCTTTCGCTGCCAGGGCCATCCGGGGCATCAGAACATTCATAACAATTAAAACGAAGTGACGCAGGATATCCACCAGCCTGGTAGCCGCTGCGTACAATCCAAGCGCATGTTCGCCGAGAAACCAGCGGACCACAATGTGTCCGGTGCGGTGGTACAAGCTGGACATCAGCGTTGCCACTGCGTAGTGGGCGCCAGGGACCAGGATCCCTTTCCAGCGATCGGGCCGTATCGCAAAGCTCAGGTGGAATCCTCGCCGCCAAAGGAGAAACCAGCCTCCAATCCTGATCATCGCCGCCGAAATCAGAATGCTGCCCGGAACCCAGACAACATCTTTCGGAGAGCGCACCAGAGTGAAGATTCCCAGCGCATACAAGCACTGTTGCACGATGGTGAACAACGAGCTGGCGTGAAACATTTCTAGCCCGGTCATCAGGTACTCTGTGCTGGTCAGGTTCACGACCAAAATTCCCAGGCCGTACCAGTAGAAGAGCTGCCGGACATCAAGCCGGGTTTCCAGTGAGGCCACCACTAACAGCGCCGCCCCCGCAAGCAGTGAGCTCAGCACCCGCAAGGTCAGCACGTCCGGCAATAGATCTGCGGCTGCTTCCCGCCGGGCGGCTACTTGTTGCGTGGTGTAGATCGACAGGCCAGGATTCGCAATCACATCGAGAAATGCACAGACGGCTACGACGTAGCTCCACAAGCCGTACATCTCCACGCCCAGGTGTCGCACTAAGTACGGGAAGGTCGCCGACGTGATCAAAATTCCAACGACACGTGCGCCTCCCACAGAAAAAACAAACCCACCATAGCGGGCAATTGAACTAGAGAGCTTCATCCTTCTTGTTTTGGTTCAGAACTCGCGGCGCCCACTCTAGAAAACCATCCACGCGTTGCCCCTCAGCATCCGCCGCCAAGGGCGATTCTCAAATAGGCATCTTCCCACTGCTTGGTGATCACATCCCAATCAAACTTTTCGGCATGCTGACGGGCTGCCGCTCCCATCGTCTTTCGCAGTGTTGAGTCGGCGATCAGCTGACGGAGGCGATCGAACATTTCCTCCAGCGTCCCG
>Ga0335070_10001203_pt1 | contig 29708 bp, 28 predicted proteins | sample Lox_Sample_13_FD_206722 | JGI IMG/M metagenome (GOLD analysis project Ga0335070, IMG submission 206722) | Soil microbial communities from Loxahatchee National Wildlife Refuge, Florida, United States - Lox_Sample_1.3 | ecosystem: Environmental > Terrestrial > Soil > Wetlands | place: USA...
CCATCCGCCCCCCAAACCACAACCACACGATTGATTCGGCGCCCTTTCGTTCATCCCGTGGTTCCTTTGTCCGTATATGGCGGACAAAGGAACCACGGGATGGAGGACCTACGCCCTGGCCCGGACCCTGGGACCTGGGCCTTCCGCTTCGGGAGAGGAGGGTGCCGGCCGCCCTACCTGCCCAGAGAGGGTGGCCGGCACCCTCCCGTGTATGCCTGGTGGCCGGCACCCGCCGCGGCGCGGGTTCCTACCAGTCGATCTTCCCCAGCACGCACTTCAGCTCGGTGTAGGCCTCGACCGCTTGGATCCCGGTGTCCTTGCCGTATCCGGACTGCTTGAAGCCGCCGTGCGGCATCTCGATCGCGCCTCCGGGCCCGGTGTTGATCAGCACGGTGCCGAACTGCAGGGCGCGGGCGGCGCGCATCGCACGGGCGTAATCCCGGGTGAAGACCGAGGCGGCGAGGCCGTAGACGGTGCCGTTGGCCCAGGCGAACGCCTCCTCCTCGTCGGCGAAGCGCTGCACCGTGACGACCGGCCCGAAGACCTCGCTCTGGACGATCTCGGAGTCCTGCTCGACGTTGGTCAACAGGGTCGGTTCGTAGAAGAAGCCCTTCGAGTCGATCGCCCGTCCACCCACGTGCAGCTCGGCATCGGCGGCGAGTGCACGATCGACGAAGCCGGCTACCCGCGTGCGCTGGGTATCCGAGATCAGCGGCCCGAGCTCGACGTCCTCGCGGGCCAGGGGGTCGCCGACGACGAACGAGTCGATCGCCGGGGCCAGGTGCGAGACGAGGTCGTCGTAGATCTTCGGCCCGGCGATCACCCTCGTCGTCACCGTGCAGTCCTGCCCGACGTTCCAAAACGCGCCCTCGCGGATCGCAGCGGCGATCTGGGCTGGGTCGCAGTCGTCGAAGACGACCGCCGGCGCCTTGCCGCCGAGCTCGAGGTGAACCCGCTTCAGCGATCCGGCCGCGGCTCGCGCCACTTCCTTGCCGGTGCCGGCGTCGCCGGTCAGCGAGACGATGCCGACGTCGGGGTGCTTGACCAGCGCCTCGCCGACCGGCTGCCCCTCGCCGGTGATCACGTTGAGGACCCCGGGGGGGAAGATCTCTTCAGCGAGCTCGGCCAAGCGCAGGGTGGTCAGCGGCGTTTGCTCGGAGGGCTTGATGACCACGACGTTGCCCGCGATCAGGGCCGGCACCGCCTTCCAGATCGCGATCACGAGCGGGTAATTCCACGGCGTGATCAGTCCCGCGATCCCGATCGGCTCGCGGCGCAGCAGCGCGGTCAGCCCGGGGGCGTACTCGCCGGCCGACTTGGCGTCGAGGAGGCGGCCGGCGCCGGCGTAGAAGCGGAAGTAGTCGACCACTTCCTCCATCTCGTGCAATCCCGTCGCGAGCGTCTTGCCCGTATTGAGCGACTCCAGGCGGCCGAGCTCGGGCACCTGCTCCTCGATCTCGACCGATAGGGCGTGGAGCATTTCGCCGCGCTGGCGCGGCGTCGTCTGCAGCCACTCGGGGAGGGCGGCCTTCGCCGCAGCCACCGCGCGGTCGACGTCGGCGGCCGTGCCCCTGGGCACGGTCGCGATCATCTCGGCGGTTGAAGGGTTCAGAACCTCCATCGTTGCGCCCTCGACCGCTTCGACCCACTCGCCGCCGACGAAGTTCCGCTGCTTGATTACCGTCAAGCTCATCTGTATCTCGCTTCCGTGTATTTGGGTTGAGGGGCTCAGGGGCTCGTCACGTAGACGTTCTCCAGCGCCTCCCGGATGTCGAACACATACGTCGTGTCTCTGGTCAGGGCGATCACGTCGCCCGCCCGGCAATCGACGGTCGATCCGTCTTCGCCGCTCACGATCACGTGGCCGGCGCGCACGAAGATCGCCTCGTCGCGCGTCTGGCTGACCGAGAATCGGCCCGGGCTCGAGCGGAAGCAGCCGACGACCAGCCCGCCGTCAGCGGCCCGCCAGGGCGTCGCCGCCCGCCACTCCGGGCGCCCGTCGAGCACCGACCCCGAAACGTCGATCGGCTCCAGCGCGACGTCCTCGGGACGGAAGCTGCTGACCTGCGCTCGCGCCGCCTCGCCCGGGGCCATCACTCCCGCCCCAGCCGCACCGGCATCCGCTTGATGCCCGGCGTCAGCAGAGTCCGCAGCGGCTCCAGGTCACCGGCGCTCTGGATCTCGGGAAGGCGGTCGGCGAGCGCTTCGAACAGCACCCGCAGCTCGAGCCGCGAGAGGCTCGAGCCGAGGCAGAAGTGGGTGCCGTTGCCGAACGCCAGATGGGGGTTGGGCGAACGCGTGATCTTGAACTCCTGCGAGTCCTCGAAGACCTCCTCGTCCCGGTTCGCCGACGCAAACCACATGTGGACCTTCTCCCCGGCCTTGATCTCCTGGCCGCGAATCTCGGTGTCGACGGTGGCGACTCGGCCGAAGCCCAGGATCGGGGACACCCAGCGCAGGATCTCCTCGACCGCCGGAGCGGCCAGCGAGCGATCCGCCTTCAGCATCTCCCACTGCTCGGGGCGCTCGAGCAGGGCGTTGAGCCCGGCCGCGGCGGCGGTGCGCGTCGTCTCGCTGCCGGCGCCGAGGAGCAGGAAGTAGAAGGCGATGATCTCGTCGTCGGAGAGCGAGTCGCCGTCGATTTCGGCGCCGGCCAGCATCGTGCCGATGTCGCCGTCGGCGAGAGCGCGCTTCTGGCGCAGCAGGTTGGAGCGCAGGTACTCGATCAGTTCCTCGAGGACCTTCAGCCTGGTTTCCTCCGGCGTCATCTCGCCTTCCTGGAAATCGGGGTCGTCGGAGCCGAAGGACCGATCGAAGAGCTGAGAGAGCATCGGGCGGTCCTCATCCGGGGTGCCGATCAGCCTGCAGATCACGTACATCGGCAGCCGCGCGGCGACGGCGGAGACGAAATCGAATTCCCGCTGCTCCTCGACCTCGTCGAGCAGCTCGGCCACGACCCCCTCGACGTAGCCCTGCATGCCGGCGATCGCCCGTGGCGTGAACTCGCGGTTGACGAGTGCCCGAAGCCGCTCGTGGCGGGGCGGGTCGACGTAGATCATCATCTTGCTGAGGATCGTCGAGTGGGACTCCGGCGGATCGTCGGGGTTCGTCTCGACGATGATCCCTTTCTCGGAAGTGAAGGTCTTGGGGTCGCGCGAGACGCGGACGACGTCCTCGTGCTTGACCAGCGCCCAGTGTCCGGCGTAGGCGTCGACCTGATGCCAGCTCACCGGGGCCTCCTTGCGCAGCTGCGCGAATGCCTCGTGCGGCGTCCCATCGGCGAAGAAGTCCATGTCGGCGAGGTTGATGCCGGCGATTCCCGGGTGATGCGTCCTAGTCATTGAAGCCTCCGCTGTCCGCGAGCAGTTAGTTCTAGAGGGGGCGAAACGCCACGCTCTCCACCCATTCGTTGAGTAACCCTACACACGTTTAGTTGCGACTTCAAGGTCTAGATACCGCTTGTAATGCGGATTTCTGCGCCATGTCGCCTTTGAGTGCCGCTCCATCGTATAGCATTGCTAAACATGAACTTAGATCGGATCTCACGCTCGTCCTGGTGGCTGGAGCAGGCGCTCGCGGTCGAGCCGGGGGCGGCCCGGCCGCCGCTGAGCGGCCAGCGGTCGGCCGACGTCTGCGTCGTCGGCGGTGGCTACACCGGGCTATGGACGGCGCTCTCGATCAAGGAGAGCGATCCGAGCACGGCGGTCACCCTGCTCGAGGCGCGCGAGTGCGGCTTTGGCGCCTCGGGCCGCAACAGCGGCTTCGTCCTCTCCTACTGGCCGAAGATCGACGCGCTGACGGCGATGCTGGGCGCCGAGCGAGGGGTGCGGCTGGCGCGGGCGTCGAGCGATGCGATCCTCGAGATCGGGGCCTTTTGCGAGCAGCACCGGATCGCCGCCGACTTCGTCCAGTCGGGCTGGTATTGGACCGCCACCTCGCGGGCCCAGCTCGGGGCCTGGTCGGCGATGCTCGCGACCTGCGCTGAGCTGGGCGAGTCGTCCTTCCGCGAGGTCGACCGCGATCAGCTCCGGCAGCTCACCGGCAGCGACATCTACCTGGGGGGCGTGCATGACGCTTCCGCCGCGGCGATCCAGCCTGCCACGCTCGCCCGCGGGCTGCGCCGCGTCGCGCTGGAGCGTGGGGTGGAGATCTGCGAATCCTCTCCGGTGCGCGAGATCGATCGCGAGGCGGGCGTCGTGCGGACGGCGGCGGGCAGCGTGCGGGCCCCGGCGATCGTCCTCGCCACCAACGCCTGGGCGGCTCGGCTCCCGGAGCTGCGGCGAGCGATCGTCCCGATCGCCGCCGACGGGGTCCTCACCGAGCCGATCGGCGAGCGCCTCGACGCGGCCGGCTGGCGAGGGCAGGACCTATTCACCAACTCGCGCCTGACGATCCGTTCCTGTCGTCGCACGGCCGACGGCCGGGTCCTGTTCGGGCACGGGGGCGGCGCCGTCGCCTTCGCCGGCCGCTTCGGCCGCCGCTTCGGGTTCGATCGCCGGGCGACCGCGCGCGTCGCCCGCGACCTGCCCCGCTACGTGCCGCCCGCCCTCGACGCTCGCATCACCCACGCCTGGGCCGGGCCGGTCGACCGCTCGATCGACGGCCTGCCGATCGTCGGACGCCTCCCCGGGCGGGCCCGGGTGCTCTACGGCGTCGGCTTCTCCGGCAACGGGATCGCTCCGGCCCTGCTGGTCGGACGAGCCCTCGCCGCGCTGGCGCAGGGGCGCGAGGACGAGTGGGTCGGCCTCGGGCTGGTGCGGGAGCCCGCCGGGTTGTTCCCGCCGGAGCCGGTTCGCCACATCGGCGGCAAGCTGGTTCGCGCTGCGGTCCTCCGCAAGGAGGACCGCGAGGAAGCCGGGGGGCGGGCGGGGCCGATCGTCCGCGCCCTGGCCAGGCGCGCCCCCACGACCTGGTACAAGCCGGCCGAGGACTGACTACCGCCGGCGCCGCGAAGGACCGCGATCCGGGCCGGGACAGCGGCTCACTTCTCGGCCCACCAGGAGCCCTCGAAGACGACGAGGCCGTCGAGGCTGACGCGCCCGCAGCAGGTCGTTCGCTGCGGGGTGGCGACCGAGTCGACGTCGACGGCCGCTTCCTCGCCGCTCGGCAGCTGCCGCCGGATCCGCACGCTGGTCGCGATCCGGGCCGCAGCGGGACGATCGGCGGCGACGGTGGCCGCCGTTCGCTGCTCGATCTCCTCGCGCGCGCTTCCGTTCTCGGTGACGCCGCGCTGCTCGAGGGCGACGGTGACCTCGCCCCGCGCCGGGGCCCGCTCCAGGGTCCAGCGCGATGAGGAGTCGACCAGGCCCGGGCTGCGATCGAGTTCGGGATTGGGGCGCGGGGGGTCGATCCGCCGCGCTGTGCTCGTCGCCACCGGCAGACGCAGCCGGGAGGCTCGCTCGCCCCCGCTGAGGACCTCGACGCGGGCGTTCTCGGGACTCGGCCAGAGGCGGGGAAAGTCGGCCAGGGACACGCTGACCCGCAGCCGGTGCCCGGCGGCCAGCTCGTAGGCGCTCGCCGCAATCGGCACCGCGGCTTCGAGCGCCGCGGGGCCTGCGCCTCGGTCCGCCTCGCCCCGGCGGTCGGCGACCTTCAGCGAGCCGGTCGCGATCAGCGCCGATCCGCCGCTCGGGTCGAGGTCGCAGAGCCGCACGACTAGGTTGACCTCGCCGCCGCGCTCCAAAGTGACCCAGAGCAGCGCCTCGGGCGAGCCGGCGATCTCCAGCGGACCGGTCAGCGGCTCGCTGGTCCAGCAGAGCGAGCGCAGATCGTCCGGCCCCTGGTCGAGTGGGTGGCCGCCGCCATAGATATGACCCGCGCAGGCGCCTGCGGTCGGGTCGGCGCGGTGGGCGACCGTGGTCACCGAGGCTGCGGGCTGCTCGCCGAGCCCGCCGGCCGGGGCCAGGAAGAGGACCTTCTCGGCGCTGGTCGGAGGCGGCCAGTCGGGCTCGGCTTTCCAGAAGCCAGCGCCTTCCACGTAGAGCATCACGGACGCTTCGTCGTCGTCGCGGTCGTGCCCGCGCCGCAGCCAGCGGTCCCACCAGCGGGTCAGCTGCTGGAGGTAGTCGACCGGCTCACGCTCGGCTCGGTCGGGAAGCTCGTGCAGCCAGGGGCCGATCAGCAGGCGACGGGGCGCGTCGATCAGTTCGTAGGCGCGCACGGTCGCGGCCCGGTAGACGTCCTGCCAGCCGCCGATCAGGAACGTCGGCACCTCGATCCGCGACAGCTCGGCGGTGCGGTCCAGCCAGTAGGAGTCGTAGTCGGGGTGCAGGCGCCACGGCAGCAGGTAGGGGTCCCGGGTCAGCCGCTCGCGCCAGAGGCGCAGGAAGCGCCCGTCGGGGTCCTCGCAGATCGGCGGCGCGAGCTGCAGGGCGACCATCGTCGTGCCCCAGAAGGAGGTCGTCTGGCAGGCCTCGCAGCCGCCCGGGTAATACCAGTCGTGGTACAGGTCGAAGCAGCCCATGATCGGCGCGATCGCCCGCAGCGCAGCCGGTCGCTGGGCGGCGGTGCTGAGCGCGGTGATGCCGCCGTAGGACATGCCCCAGGCGCCGACCGCGCCGTCGCACCAGGGCTGAGCGGCCGCCCATTCCACCGCCGCCGCTCCGTCCCGCCCCTCGCGCTCGGCGTCGAAAGGGTCCGCTGCGGTGCCCTCGGAGCAGCCGCTGCCGCGAAGGTCGACGATCAGGCTCGCGTACCCGTGTTCGGCGAACCAGCGATTGGCGAAGGTGAAGTAGGCCCCGTTGCCAGCCTCCTTGTGGTACGGGTAGAAGCTGAGCAGCGCCGGCACCGGTGCGTCCGTGCTCGGCAGCCAGGCATCGGCGGCGAGTCGGATGCCGTCCCCGACCGGGATCTGGAGGTTGCGCTCAACTCGGACTGTGGCACCGCTCATCGCCAGACGGCGGAGAACAGCCGCAGCCAATTCTCGCCGAGGAGCTTCAGCACGTCTTCCTCGCTGTAGCCGCGATCGAGCAGGCCTGCAGCGAGGCCGATGAAATGCGTTTGGTCCTCGAAGCCGATCAGCTGGCGATGCGGATCGGGCAGGTCGGGCATGCGCTCGGGCGGCCGGTGGCCATGCGAGGTGGAGAAGATCCAGCGGAACCACTCCCGCGGCTGACCGTCGCAGAAGTCCGTGCCGACCGCGACCTGGTCGATGCCGGCGAGTTCGACCAGGTACTCGATCGAGTCGATCAATTCGCCGAGGGTCGCGTCGACCCCGCCTGGGAGGAAAAGCGGATAGCCGTTGGCGCCGATCACGCCGCCATGCTCGGCGAGCAGCCGGATCACGTGATCTCGCTTGTTGCGCGGGTGATCGCAGCGGGCACGCGGGCCAGCGTGGGTTATCGCGACCGGCTGCTCGGAGGCCTCGATCGCCTCGATCGTCGTCCGCTCGCCGCAGTGGGAGAGGTCGACCAGCAGGCCGTGCTCGTTCATCTCGCGGATCACGTCGAGGCCGAAGCGGGAGAGGCCGACGTCGGTCGCTTCGTAGCAGCCGTCGCCGAGCAGGTTCCGCTCGTTGTAGGTGAGCTGGATGATGCGGACTCCCAGCTCGTGGAGCAGCCTCACCCGCCGCAGGTCATCGCCGATCGGAGCCGGGTTCTGGAGCCCGAAGATGATTCCGGTCCGGCCCTCCGCCTTCGCGGCGCGAACGTCCTCCACCTCCCGGACAGGGCGAATCAGGTCGCCGAACTCGTCGAACCAGCCGTACCAGTCCTCGACGTTCGAGATCAGCTGGCGAAAGTCATCCCAGACGGCAAGCGTGGCGTTGATCGCGGTCACGCCGCCGTCGCGCAACTTGCGATAGGTCTGCTCGCGCCCCCATCTGCTCGTGTCGAGCCCGTCCACCACCGCCGCTCTTTCGAACAGCACGCGGCACTCATCGTTGATCTCAAAGGTCATTTCTCGCCTCCGTTCTCGCGCCCGTGCAATTCTGCTGGACGCGTGTTAAGTCACAATACACGCGTCGGAGGCACTTGTCGGGGCCGGCCCTTCGCTTAGGCGGGGAGGGCGGCTGGCACCCTGCCAACGACCACGGAATCGGGCCCGCTCGATCAGCGCATCCCACGTCGACCACGCCAGAGGGGGTCGATGTGCCGAGCGGGGGCGGAGTTTCGCTAGACCCGACTAGGCCTGACGATCGGTCGCGCTTGCGAGAGCGTCGCCGCCGGGACCCGAGCCCTGCCGCCCGACGACGATCCAGACGCCGGTGACGGGCACATCGCCGACGTTGCGCAGGCGGTGTGGGGTCGTCGAGGCAAAGGAGATCGAATCTCCCTCGCCGAGGACGTGCGTCTCGAAGCCGACGGTAACCTCCAGCGATCCCGTCAGGACCAGGCCGTACTCGTGACCGAGGTGGCGCATCAGCTGCCCGTCGGGGCTCGAGGAGCCGCCGGCCTCGTAAGTGACGAAGAGGAAGTCGACGTTCAGATCAGCCTCGGCGGTGAGTCGTTGCCACGTCACGCCCTTGCCGAGCTCGATCTCAACGCGCGCGTCCATCGTGACGACCGGTGAGCTGTCCGACGGCTCGGACCGATTGCCCCCACGGCGAGCGTGCTCGACGTCTCGGTCGAAGAGCTCGTCCATCGAGATGTCCAGCTCGTTGACGATCGAGTAGAGCATCGCGACCGAGGGTTGCACCCGCCCGGTCTCGATCTGCGAAATCGCGCTCGCCGAGACGCCGAGGCGGCGCGCCAGCTCGCGCAGGGAGATCTGGTGCCGTTCGCGCTCGGCTCGAAGCCGGCGTGGCAGCTCGCTGGGGAGCTTCTCCCTGCGACCGGGAGTTGGGTCGATGCGTTCAGTATCCACAAACGCAGCTTAGCCTGGGGCAATGGTGCCGGCCGCTGACCTGCCGAAACACGGTCGGCTTTACGCGGAAGCGTGTGAGGGGAACGCTGGCAGATCCCGGACCGCTACGACATCGCCGCCGACGTCTGCGACGCTCGCGACCCCGGCGCCCTGGCGATGGTCCACGAGCATTACGAAGGCGCCGTTCGGGAGTTGGCCTGGGGCGAGCTGCGGGCGCTCTCCAACCAGGCTGCCAACCTGCTCGCGGGCCTCGCAGCAAGGACGCCGCCCGCATGGACGAGGACGGCTACGTCTGGTACGAGGGGCGCGCCGACGACGTGATCATCGCCGCCGGCTACCGGATCGGCCCCTTCGAAGTCGAGTCGGCCTGCCTCGAGCACCCCGCCGTCGCCGAGGCCGCCGCCGTCGCCTCCCCCGACGAGCGCCGCGGCTCGGTCGTCAAGGCCTTCGTCGTCCTCGCCGACGACCGCGAGCCCTCCGACCAGCTTGCCGCGGAGATCAAGGACTTCGTCCGCGAGCGCCTCTCCGCCTACGCCTACCCGCGCCGCATCGAGTTCGTCGACTCCCTGCCGAAGACGTTCTCGCTACTCCGAGGCGTCGGCAACGCCCGCGAGGGCGTGCCCGCCGGCCCCCGAACCCTGTCGCCCGAGGACGATCCAGACCCCGGTGGCGGGAACGTCACCGACGTTGCGCAAACGATGCGGGGTGGTCGAGGCGAACGAGATCGAGTCGCCCGCGCCGAGGACGTAGGTTTCGAAGCCGACCGTGACCTCGAGCGATCCGCTCAGGATCAGGCCGTACTCGTGGCCGAGGTGGCGCATCAGGTGCTCGTCGGGACTCGACGAGCCACCGGGGTCGTAGGTCACGAAGAGGAAGTCGACGTTCGTGTCGGCCTGGGCGGTAAGTCGCTGCCATGCCACGCCTTTGCCGAACTCGATCTCGGTGCGCCCGTCCTCCGTGACGACTGGCGACACCTGCGGTGGAAGGGAGCCGTTGCGGTCCCGCCGAGGCCGGTTCTCGACGTCCCTGTCGAAAAGTTCGTCCATCGATATGTCGAGCTCGTTGACGATCGCGTACAGCATCGCGACCGAGGGCCGCACCCGCCCGGTCTCGATCTGCGAGATCGCGCTGGGCGAGACGTCGAGGCGACGAGCGAGCTCGCGCAGCGAAATATTCTGGCGTTCCCTTTCGGCTCGCAGGCGGCGCGGGACGTCGCTGGCCAGCGTCTCGGCCTGATCGGGGTTTCGATCGGTGCGTTCAGTGGTCACGAACGCAGTGTATCCGCAGTCAAGTCGTTGCTCGGTGACATTGCCAGCAAAACGATCGGCCTGACCCGAGGCGTCTCCGGTCAGGCGGTTCGGCCCGGGTCGACCGGCTCGCCGCCGTCGCCGGGCGCGAGGACGAAATCCGCCTCGAGCAAGAGCCAGGGCTCCTCGATCCCGGCCGGTCGCCGGGGGTCGTCGGCCGCGCGACGCTCCAGTCTGCGAATCAGGGAGGGCTTGACGGCGAAAACCGCGTCCGAATCGAGGTATTCGCTGTCGGCGTCGAACAGATGGGTGGTGAGGGCTCGGTGCCCGGGGGCGCGAACGATCATGTGGATGTGCGCCGGGCGCCAGGGATGGCGGCCGGTCGCCTCCAGCATCTCGCCGACTGGCCCGTCGTGCGGAATCGGGTAGGGAGTCGGTCGAACCGCGACGAACCCGTAGCTGCCGTCGGCGCGGGTGCGGAACCGACCCCGCAGGTGATCGTCGGGCGCGTCGGGGTCCTGCACCGCGTAGAGCTGGTTGTCTCCGTTCTGCCAGACGTCGAGCTCGGCGCCCTCGAGGGCGGTGCCGTCGAGGCTCCGGACCGTACCGTGGACCCAGACCGGCACCCCGGCCCCCATCTCGTCGAGCCGCGCTCCGTATTCACGCAGCGGGGCGCCCGGGACGTGGAACGGGCCCAGCACCGTCGACTCGGTTGCGCCCGGGGGAGTCGGATGCCCGATCGCGTCGACCAGCATCGAGACGCCCAGCGCGTCGGACCAGAGGATCCACTCCTGCCGCTGGTCGTCGGTGAGGTGACCGGTTCGGGTGAGGACGTCGACCGCCCGGCGCCACTCCTCTTCGCTCAATCCAACCTCGAGCACGAAGCCGTGGAGATGGCGGATCAGCGCCTCCATGATCTCCCTGAGGCGGGGGTCGCCGCAGCGGTCGAAGCTGGCTTCGACCGCTGTGCTGATCGCGTCGGGCGTGGTCGGTCCTGCCCTTTCCGTCATGGCGACAAGTGTATAGCAGTGCTACACAATGTCGAGGAAATCTCGCCGTTACCCCCTGTTTTCCCGCTATTGTTCAGTAACAATGACCAATGCGGGACAAGTGCGCAGTGAATAGGGGGTGGCGATGAGCTCTACCGGCGATCGCGGGGGACGGCCAGCCGTCGGCTTCGTCGGGCTCGGCCGCATGGGGCTGCCGATGGCGACCAATCTGCTCGCCGCCGGGGCGCAGCTCCGCGTCTTCAACCGCACCTCCGACCGCTGCCGGCCCCTGGTCGAGGCGGGGGCCCTGCAGGCCTCCTCGCCCGCGGAGATCGGGGCCGCCTGCGAGATCGTGGTCACGATGGTCGCCGACGCCGAGGCCGCCCGCGAGGTGATCGTCGGCGACGATGGCATCCTCGCCGGTGCGCGGCCTGGGCTGGTCGTCGCCGAGATGAGCACGATCGGGCCCGCCGCGGCGCGCGAGCTGGCGGGCGTCGCGGCGGAACGGGGGGTCGCGTTGCTCGACGCCCCTGTCTCTGGCAGCGTCGCGACGGCCGAAGCGGCGGAGTTGACGACGGTCGTCGGCGGCGACCGCGACGCGTTCGAGCGTGCCCGGCCGACCCTGGCCGCGATGACGAGGGACCAGCTCTACCTAGGGGCGTCGGGTGCCGGGGCGGCGATGAAGCTGGCGCTGAACGTCCTCGTCGCGTCGGCTGCCCATTCCATTGCCGAGGCGCTCGTCCTCGCCGAGAGCGCCGGGGTCGCGAGCGAAGACGCCTACGCGGCGATCGCCGCGAGCGCGGTGTCCTCGCCGTTCGTCCGCTACAAGCGCGGGGCCTACCTCGATCCCGCCGGGGCGCCCGCGTCGTTCTCCCTGCGACTGATGCGCAAGGACCTGGCGCTGGCGGCGGCGCTGGCGGCCGAGTCGGACCTGCCGTTGCACGCTGCGGCGGCGGCGGATGAGGCGATGGCAAGGGCCGAAGAGCTCGTCGGCGGCGAGGCCGACATCGCCGCGGTCGCGGCTGCCGCCAGGCAGGCCGCCAATCCGGGCCGGAGTGGCGCGGATGGCTGAGCTGTCCAGCTCGCAGACCGTGCCGGGGCTCGACCTGGGCGCCGAGGAGAGCCTCGGGCTCTATCGCCGGATGCGGCTGATCCGCAGCTTCGAGGACGCCGTGCAGGTGCAGTTCCAGGCCGGGAACGTGCACGGGACGACTCACCTCTACTCGGGCCAGGAGGCGGGTGCGGTGGGTGTCTGCTCGGTCTTGGGCGAGGGTGACAAGGTGGCGGGGACCTACCGTGGCCACGGCCATGCGCTGGCGCTGGGAGTCTCCCCCCAGGGCCTGATGGACGAGCTGCTGGGGCGGGAGACGGGCCTCTGCGGCGGGCGGGCCGGCTCGATGAACGTGGTCGACGCCAGCACCGGCCTGATCGGCTGCTTCGGGATCGTCGGCGGCTCGATCGGCGCCGCGACCGGAGCCGCGCTTTCGCAGAAGCTGCTCGGCACCGGCACCGTCGCCGTCGCCTTCTTCGGCGAGGGCACCGCCAACCAGGCCTACTTCCACGAGTGCCTCAACTGGGCGCAGGTCGAGAAGCTGCCCGCCGTATTCGTCTGCGAGAACAACATGTACATGGAGTTCACGCCGATCGAGAACGTCACGGCCGGCGAAATCGTCGCGCGCCCGATCGCGATGGGGATCCATACCCGACAGGTCGACGGCAACGACGTCTGGGCGGTGCGGGAGGCGGCATGGGAGGCCGTCGAGCACGCCCGCTCGGGCCGCGGTCCGGCCTTCCTGGAGACGCTCACCTACCGCTTCGTCGGCCACTCCCGCTCCGACCCTGGCCGCTACCGCAGGCCCGGCGAGCTCGAGGAGTGGCGACGGCGCGATCCCCTCCTCCTGGCGCGAGCCGGGCTCGAGCAGCGCTTCGGAATCGGCCCGGCCCGCTGCGAGGAGGTCGACGCCGAGGTCGCGGCCGAGCTGGAGGGCATTGTCGCCGCGGGGCTTGCCGCGCCCTTTCCCCGGCCCTCCGCGGCGGCGACGGAGTTCAAGCATGGGTGAGTCGGCGACGATCGAGTATCGCGTTGCCGTGCGAGAGGCGATCGACGAGGAGATGGCGCGCGACCCGCGGGTCGTCTTCTTCGGCGAGGACGTCGCGGTCGCCGGCGGGGTCTTCGCGGTCACCCCCGGGCTGGAAGGCGAGCACGGCGGCTCGCGCGTGTTCGACACCCCGATCTCCGAGCTGGCGCTCTCGGCCGGCGCCTTCGGCGCCGCGGTCACCGGGCTGCGGCCGATCTTCGAGATCATGTTCGCCGACTTCCTGCCGCTGGCGATGGACAGCCTGATCAACCAGGCCGCCAAGTACTGGTATGTGTCGAACGAGCAGGCCAGCTGTCCGCTGGTGGTGCGCTCGGCGATGGGCGCTGGAGGCAACTTCGGCGCGATGCACTCCCAGAGCCCGATCCCCTGGCTGCAGGGCGTGCCTGGGTTGAAAGTGGTGGCGCCGGCAACGGCGGGGGATGCCTACGCGCTGCTGCGTGCCTCGATCCAGGACGAGAACCCGGTCGCCTTCCTCGAGCACAAGCGCCTCTACTCGGTCAAGGACTCGGTCAGCGATGGAGCGACCCTGCCGCTGGGCGAGGCTGCGGTCGTGCGCGAGGGCAACGACCTCACGCTGGTCTCGCTCTCCAAGGGCGTGCGCGACTGCCTGGGCGCCGCGGAGGAGCTCGCCGAGCGCGGGATCGGCGCCGAGGTCGTCGACCTCCGCAGCCTGCGCCCGCTCGACACCGGGACGGTCCTCCGCTCGGTCGCCAAGACCAATCGCATCGTCGTCGTCGAGGAGGGGCCGTTGATTGGTGGCTGGGGCGCAAACCTGCTTGGGATCGTCGCCGCCGAGGGCCTGCACGATCTCGACGACGCGCAGGTCATCGCCTGCCCGGAGACGCCGATCCCCTACAGCCCGACTCTCGAGGACGCCTGGATGCCCGCCGAGGGACGGATCGTGGCGGAGATCGCGAACCGGGCCTGAGGGGAGTCCGCCCGCGGCCCCGCGCGGCAGGCTCGCAACCAGGAACCTGTCTCAGGGCCTTGGCGCACGCCGGGCGGCGCCTGGCATGCCCTGCGGCTCGCGACGGCGCCGCCCTGCGAGCACGAGCTCGGCGGCGACGCGCAGATCGCCCGCCACCGCGTCGGCTCCTCGCAGGTCGCCGGCGCCGGCCAGATCGTTGGCGACGCCGATGCAGGTCATCCCTGCCGCCTGCGCCGCGGCAATCCCCGGAGCGCTGTCCTCGATCGCGATGCAGGTGCAAGGGAGGACGCCCAGGCGACCTGCCGCAAGCCGGTAGATCTCTGGGTCGGGCTTTCCCCGCTCGACGTCCTCGCCGCTGGCGATCGCGGTGAAGTCGCGCTCGACGCCGAGCTCGGCGAGCGCGAGGCCGATGAAACCGCTGCCGCTGCAACTCGCCAGCCCCAGCGGGAGCCCGGCGCCGGCCAGGGCGCGGACCGCCTCGGCGGCAAAGGGCATCGCTCGCAGCGGCGTCGAGCGCATGCGCGCAGCGGTCGCCGCCGCCAGTCCGATCTCCACCTCGCCGAGCGGCCGCCCCAGCGCCGCGGCGAGCTCGAGGCCGAAATCGGCTGGGCGCCGCCCGAGGGTGATCGCGAAGAGCTCGTCGCTGGCGGTGAGACCGAGACCGGCCAGGTAGTCCTCGAAGGCGAGCCGGTTGATCGCCTCGCTGTCGACGAGGACGCCGTCGAGATCGAAGACGACCGCGGTCATCCGCTGGCCGCCTGGGCCTGGGCGAGCGCCTCGCGGGCACGCTCGGCCACGCCGCTTGACCCGATCGTGGCGACGCTGCCGAGATCGGAGCCGAGGCCGACCGCCACGGCCCCGGCGGTGAGCCAGCCGCCGATCGAGCCGTCGGCGAGGGCGATACCGCCGGTGGCGATCGCCGCCAGTCCCGGCATCACCGTGCGCAGGTCGCGCAGGTAGGCGGGACCGAGAGCGCGGGCAGGGAAGAGCTTGACCAGCTCGGCCCCGGCGTCGCGCGCGGCGAGCACCTCGCTGGGGGTGAAGGTCCCGGGAATTGCATCGATGCCGAGCCCCGCGGCGCAGTCCAAAAGCCAGACCGGGGCAGCGAAGCTGACGAGGAAGCGGGCTCCAGCAGCGGCGGCGGCCTCGGCCGCACCCGGGTCGGTCACGGTGCCGAGTCCGACGGTCATGCCCTCGCCGGCAAGCACGGCGATCGCCTCCTCGACGCCGGGAGTGGAGCAGGTCAGCTCGACCACCGACATCCCCGCCCCTGCCGCGGCGCGGGCGGTTTCAATCGCGTCCTCGACGCCGGCGCTGCGCAGCACCGGCACGACCGCTTGGGCGCCGATCAGCTCGCGGACGGATTCCCGCATCGGCTCATCGCCCCCGCCCACTGACCTGGGCCCGCGAGACGGCTGCCGCCGGCAGGCGCTCAACGGCCGCCGCGACCGCCGCGGCGTTGGGGTAGGAGACCGCGCAGCCGCCTTGCTCGACGCTGAGCGACGACGCAGCGACGGCGACCGCGAGCGCTTCGGAAGCCTCGGCACCGGCAAGGCGTCGGGCGAGGTAGGCGCCCGCCAGGGCGTCGCCGGCGCCGGCGGCGTTGGCGACGGTCACGATCGGCGCGGGCTGTTGGCGACGCTGCTGGCCGGTGGCCGCGATCGCGCCTCGTGGCCCATCGCTGAGGACGACCTCCGACACGCGGGAACCGAGCAGAGCTCTGACCTCCTCGGGCTCGGCGCAGCCGAAGATCGCCGCCGCCTCCTCCCGGGAGCCGAGAACCAGCTGGCAGCGACCCGCAAGCGCTGCCAGGCGGTCGGGATCTGCCCCGAGCGCCGGTCGGTGGTTTAGCACGCAGGCGACGGCGACGCCAAGCCGCTCGGCCTGCGCGCAGGCAGCTTCCGCGCAGGCGGCCGCCGACTCCGAGATCGCCAGCGTGATGCCGGTAAGGACCAGTACCCCGAGCCCGTTGAAGAAGGATCCCTCCAGGTCGCTCCAGCGCAGCCGCGAGCCGGCCGATCCGCGGCGGTAATAGCGGAAGCGGTGCTCGGCGCCGCGGGTCTCGTTGAGGTAGATGCCGGTGCTCGCCTCGGTGTCGAGGACGAGGTGGCTGACCTCGACGCCGCTGCGCTGCCAGAAGCCGAGCAGCGCCTCGCCCAGCGCATCCTCGCCGATCCGACCGCCGATCCGCGTCCGGGCGCCGAGCCGGGTCGCCATCACGCAGATGTTGCCGGCGTCGCCGCCGAAGCCGAGGCTCGCCGCGTCGTCGCCACGATCGAAGCTGAGCTCGACCAGCCCCTCGCCAAGGGCGCCGAGCCGGCTCAATTCAGGCCCAGGTGCTCGTGGTAGGGGAGGACGGCATCGAGGTGGGCGAGCATCCGCTGGTGGGCGAGCGCGGCCTCGCCGGCCTCGATCGGCTCGAAGACCGAGCGGTGCTGGTCGAGCTCCCACTCGCGAAAGCCCTCCATCTCCTCGAGCACCGGTCCGCGCTGGGCGAGCGGATCCTGGAAGGTGTGGACGAAGCCGGCGATGACGTCGTTGTGGGTCGCCTCGGCGACCTGCAGGTGAAAGCGAACCGACGGCTCGACGGCGAGCTCGCCGCGGCGCAGAGCATCTTCGTGGTCGGCGAGCGCCTGGGCGAGCTCGGCCAGGTCTGCGTCGGTGCGCCGCCCCGCCGCAAGCGAAGCGGCGAATGGCTCGACCAGCCGGCGGGCCTCGAAGAGGTCCGGGGTGACGCCGCGGGCGATGGCGAGCGAGATCACCGAGTGCTTCTCGAGCCCGGCGTCGGGATCGAGCACGAAGGCACCGTGGCCGCGGCGCACTTCGAGCACCCCGAGCATGACCAGCCCGTTGATCGCCTCGCGCACGGTCGAGCGGCCGACTCGCAACGCCTCCATCAGCTCGCGCTCGGTCGGCAGCTTGGTCCCCCTGGGCAGCCCCTTCTCACGGATTTCGCCCAGAAGCTGCTGGGCGACCATCTCGCCGAGGTTGCCCGGCTGCGAGATCGGGGCAGGTGCGAATGACCCTGCAGATGCTGAATCGGGGGGAGTTGCCATCTGTGGTACTGTAGCAGGCATGCAGAACATCAGACAATCTGCAAGTCAGCTTCAGGGACCTGTGATCATCACCGGCGCCGCCAGCGGCATCGGCTACGAAGCCGCCCGCCTGGCTTTCGACGCCGGCGCCGCGGTGGCGATGCTCGACATCGACGCCGCCGGGTTGCAGGTCGCCCGCGAGCGCCTTGGCGCGGCGGCCGACCCCGCGCGCCTGCATCAGGAGGTTCTCGACGTCGGTGACGAGGCCGCCGTGGCCGCTGCCTTTGAGCGCTGTGCTGCGGCGCTTGGCCCCTGTGCCGGGCTCTTCGCCGCGGCCGCGATCGAACGCAACGGCCTCGCTCACGAGATGAGCAGCGCGACCTTCGACGAGGTGATCGCGACCAACGTCCGCGGCGCTTTCCTTTGCTCGCGGGCGGCGATCGCGCAGATGCTCGGCGCCGAGATCGGCGGCTCGGTGGTCCTCGTCGCCTCGACCTTCGCCCGTACCGCGGCGCCGGCGATCACCGCCTACGGCACCTCCAAGGGCGCGGTCTGCGCTCTCGCCCGCTCGCTGGCGATCGACTACGCCGCTTATGGGATCCGCGCCAACGCGCTGCTGCCAGGGCCGACCGACACGCCGCTGATGTGGCAGGGGATGAGTCCGCAGCAGGTCGCCGAGGTGCGCGAGTCGATCGCCGCGGAGGTGCCGCTCGGACGCCTCGCCAAGCCGGCCGAGCCGGCCGCCGCCGGGCTCTGGCTGCTCTCCGAGCAGGCCTCCTACGTGACCGGCGCGGAGCTTCCCTGTGACGGTGGGGTCCTCGCCCACTCCTCGGTGTCGGTGTGAGCGAGCGCGCCCTGCTGGCTGGCGAGCTCGGCTCCCGCCACGGAGCCGCTGCGGTTCTGCTCTGCGATCAATCCAACCGGCGCTGGGTGGGCCACGGCAGCGGCGAGGAGGGCGAGGTGCTCCTGCTCTCGAGCGGCCTGGTTCGCATCCTCGCCGGGGAGGAGTTGGCCGACCTGACCACCACGCTGGGTGGGCTCGGCATCCACCCCGGCGCTCTGCTCGCCTGCGATCGCCGGCCGGCCGCCTTGGTCGGCTACCCATGCCTGGAGCTGGGCGATGAGCTGGCGGCGGCGCGGATGCGCAAGGCGCCCGAGGAGCTCGAGCTGATCGCCGCCGCCGCGGCCCTCGCCGACGCCGGTCAGGCCGCGGTCCGGGAGTCGGCCGCCGCTGGGGTGAGCGAGACCGAGCTTTGGGCGGCAGGCCAGGAGGCAATGGCGGCCGCCGGCGGTGATCTGCAGGCGCTCTGCGACCTCCTCAGCGGCGAGCGCAGCGCGCTGATCGACGGCGGCCCCGGCCCTCGCGCGTTGGCGGGCGGCGACGCCGTTCTCTTCGACCTGGCGCCGCGCTTCGGCGGCTACTGGGCCGACTCCTGTGCGACCTTCGTCCTCGGACGACCGAGCGCGGCCCTGCGCGCCTGTCACGACACCGTCCGGGCCGCGCTCGAGGCCGGCATCGCCGCTGCCCGGCCGGGCGCCAGCGCCGGCGCGGTCGACGCCGCGGTCCGTGATCGCCTGCAGGCCGGCGGCCTGCGCTGCCCCCACCACAGCGGCCACGGGGTCGGCCTTGCCCCCCAGGAGCCGCCGTTTCTCGTCCCCGGCGAGCAGACGCCCTTGGCCGAGGGGATGGTGATCGCGATCGAGACGGGCGCCTACGGCGAGGGCTTTGGCGTTCGCCTCGAGCACCTCCTCGCGATCGAGGCCGACGGCGCCCGTCCCCTGACCACCCACTCACTGAACCTGACCGACTAAGGAGACCCCAGCAGATGCGCATCACCGAGATCGAGTGCCACGTCCTCGTCCAACCCGAATACGACACGACGGCGGCGAGCTCCTCCCAGGACGACATCGTCGTCGAGATCCACACCGACGAGGGCGTCTCGGGAATCGGTGAGACCGACGTCAACCCCTGGGTCGCGGCGGCCTGCATCGAAGCCCCGGGCACTCACAACATGGGCCTCGGACTGCGCGAAATGCTGATCGGAACCGACCCGATGGAGGTCGAGTCGCTCTGGGAGCGCCTTTACGTCGGTTCAGCGATGAACGGTCGCCGCGGCGCCGTGATCAACGCGATCGGCGCGCTCGACCTCGCCCTGCATGACCTGCGCGGCAAGGCGCTCGGCAAGCCGGCCTACGAACAGATGGGCGGTGCCGTGCGTGACTCGGTCACCCCCTACGCCTCCCTGCAGCCCGAGACCGACTCCTTCGCCGAATATCGCGATTCCCTCGTGGACTGGGCGAATCGCGCGGTCGCTGCCGGCTTTCGCGCCGTCAAGACCGAGGTCACCCTCGAGGGCCCCTATGCCCACAACGGGATGCGCGAGCCGTGGGAGCGCAGTACCGAGGTCGTCGCTGCCGTCCGCGCCGCGATCGGGCCCGACGTCGACCTCCTGGTCGACGTCCAGTACGCCTTCCCCGACGCCGACACGGCGCTCAGCGTCCTCGCCGACTGGGTCGAGTTCGACCTCTACTTCGTCGAGACGCCGCTTTGGCCCGACGACCTCGCCGGCCACCGCCGCCTCGCCACCGAGCAGCAGATACCAATCGCCTCCGGCGAGTGGCTGACGACGCGCTTTGAGCACCTCGACCTGATGGACGGCGCCGGGATCCAGGTGATCCAGCCCGACGTCACCAGGGTTGGCGGGCTGACCGAGGCGCGACGCGTCTGCCAGCTGGCGGCCGAGCGCGACCTGCGAATCGTGCCCCACCTGTGGAAGACCGAAATCTCGATCTCCTCCGCCGTCCAACTGGCAGCGGTCAGCCCCAACTGCGCCTTCATCGAGTTCCTCCCCTCCGAGCTCTCCGCCTCGCCGCTGCGCCAGAACCTGACCAACCAGCAACTGCAGATGGTCGACGGGCGGATTCCGCTGCCGAGCACCCCCGGCCTCGGGGTCGAGCTAAACCGCGAGGCGCTGGCCGAGTACAAAGCCGAGGCGGAGCGTGTCTACGCGGCGGGGGCCAGAGCATGAGCGACCTGCTCTCCGGTGCCCGAGCGATCCTCGCCGACGCCGAGCGCGGACGCGAGTGGTGGCGCGGCGTCGTCATCTACGAGGATCACTTGCTGAGCTTTCGCGACGGCAACGGCGACGGCATCGGTGACCTGATCGGCTTGACCGAAGGGCTTGACTACCTCGCCGCCAGCCTCGGCGTGGGCGCGATCTGGGTCGGCCCCTGCTTCCCCTCGCCGCTGCTGGACACCGGCTTCGACGTCACCGACTACGAAGGCATCGAGCCGATCTTCGGCGATCTGCAGGCATTCGACCGCCTCGTGGCCGAGGCTCACGCCCGCGGCGTCCGGATCATCGCCGACTACATCCCCAACCACACCTCCGATCAGCACCCCTGGTTCCAGCAGTCCCGTTCCTCGCGCGAGAACGCCAAACGAGATTGGTACGTGTGGCGCGACGGCCGCGCTCCGGGCGAGCCTCCGAACAACTGGATCAGCGAAGTCTCGGGCTCGTCCTGGGAATGGGACGAGCAGACCGGGCAGTACTACCTGCACACTCACCTGCCCCAGCAACCCGATCTCAACTGGCGAAACCCCGAGGTCCGCGAGGCGATGTTGGGCGTCCTGCGCTTCTGGCTTGATCGCGGCGTCGACGGCTTTCGCATCGACGTCGCGCACCTGCTGATGAAGGACCCCGAGCTGCGCGATAACCCGCCGAATCCAAACCCCGAGCCCAACCCCTTCGAGCTGCAGGCGGCCGACTACTACTCCCAGTTGCACGTCAACGATCGCCTGCACCCCGACCTGCACGAGGTGCTGCGCGCGATCAACGGCGTCTTGGGCGAATACGAGGGCGACCGGGTGGCGATCGGCGAGATCGAAGCGCTCGATTGGCCACGCTGGGCTGAGTTCTACGGTGCCGACCTGGACGAGCTGCACCTGCCCTTCGCCTTCCAGCTAATCGAGACGCCATGGGAGGCGAGCGCGCTGGCGGCGACCGTCGCCGAGCTCGAGGCTGCGCTACCGGCGGGTGCCTGGCCGATCCTTGCCCTTGGCAACCACGATCGCGTTCGTCTGGCCAGCCGGATCGGTCCCGAGCAGGCCCGGGTCGCCGCCATTGCCCTGCTGACCCTGCGCGGCTCGCCCTGTCTGCTGTACGGCGATGAGCTCGGGATGGTCGACCAGGAGGTGGCGCCTGAGCGTGGTCGCGACACCTTCGTCAACTACGGCGGCGCCAGTCACGACGGGACGAGGACGCCGATGCCCTGGAGCGGCGCCGCCAACGGCGGCTTCTCCACCGCGCCCGAGCCCGACCTGTGGCTGCCGGTGGCTGCCGAGTACGAGCAGATCAACGTCGAGGCCCAGCTCGCCGACCCCGGCTCGATCCTGAACCTCTACCGGGCGCTGCTGTCGCTGCGCTCGCGCAGCGCCGCCTTGAGCGAGGGCACATACGAGCCCCACGCCGCCAGCGATTCCCACTGTTTCTGCTACTGGCGGGTGGCGGGCGTGGAGCGCAAGCTGATCGCGCTCAACCTGAGCGGCGAGCAGCGCGAGTTGGCGTTCGGGATCGGCGGGCGGGTTGCGATCTCGACCCACCGCGCCCGCGAGGGTCGCATCCTCTCCGGCGCTCTCAGCCTGGCGGCAAACGAGGGCGTCGTGATCGAGGTGAGCGCCGGGTGAGTGACGCGCTGGTGCCGACCGCTCCAGCCGAGGCGCGGCCGCCGGCTCGTCCCTCGGGGCGGCGTCGCGGCACCCCGAGGGCCAGCGAGCGGCGCACGGCCTGGGCGATGGTGGCGCCGACCATCCTCGTCGTGCTCGCGGTGGCTCTGTTGCCGATCGCAGACACCGTCTGGCTCAGCCTGCACCAGGCAAGCGTGACCGAAACCGGGGCCTTCGTCGGCCTCGACAACTTCAAGTTCATCTTCTCCGACCCGGCCTTCACCGAGGCGCTCAAGAACACGGCCATCTTCACCGTCGTCAGCGTCGCGATTGAGCTCGTCCTCGGGCTCGGCATCGCCCTCGTCTTGAACCAGCACTTCCGCGGCCGGGGCGCGATCCGCGCGATCGTGCTCATCCCCTGGGCCTTCCCGCTCTCGGTCGCCGCAGTCCTGGGGCGGCTGATGCTGCAAGACCAGGTGGGGATCCTCTCCTACATCGCCCACGGCCTCGGCCTTGCCCATGGGCCAATCCTCTCGGACCCCAACTCGCTGCTGGTCTCGGTGATCCTCGTCGACGTCTGGACCTCGGTCCCGTTCATGGCGCTCCTCCTGCTGGCCGGGCTACAGACGATCCCCGGCGAGGTGATCGAGGCCGCCCGGGTCGACGGGGCCTCGGCGGCCCAGCGCCTCTTTCGGATCACGCTGCCGCTGCTCTGGCCGGCGATCCTCCTGGCGCTGCTGTTTCGCACCCTGCAGGCCTGGGCGGTGTATGACCTCTTCTATGTGATGGCCCAGCGCCAGCTGGAATCGCTTTCCACCTACGTCTATCAGGGAGTGCGGGTCTCCGAGCTGAACTTCGCGCCGGGCACGGCAGCGGCAGTCTTCACCTTCCTCACTTCGCTGGCGATCGTGGTGCTCTTCATCCGCGGCTTCGGAGCCCGTACCGCGGGGGAGGTCTGAGGTGGCCTACGCCGAGCCGACCGCTGCCCGATCTCCCGCCCTGACCCGCCGGGCCCCGAACTGGAGCCGCCTTGGCCTCTATCTGCTGGTCGGCCTGATCGTCTTCTCGGTCGCCGCGCCGCTGCTTTGGATTCTCAAGATCAGCATCGTCGAAACCCGCGAGCTCTCGGCCTCACCGCCGACGATCTGGCCTCACACCTTCACCCTCGCCCACTACGAAAAGGTCTTCGGCGACCCGCTGTTTCTGCGCTCCCTGGCAAACAGCGTGATCATCGCTGGCGCGACGACGCTGATCGCGCTGACCCTTGGTGCGCTCGCCGCCTACCCGCTGGCGCGGCTTCAGTTCCGCTTCCGCGGCCTGGTGATGAGCGGCATCCTCGCGATCTCCTTCTTTCCGATGGTCGCGATCATCGCGCCGCTCTTCGTCCAGTTCCGCAGCCTTGGCTTGCTCGACAGCTATTGGGCGGTGATCGCGACTGACACCGTCTTCGTCTTGCCGCTCAGCGTCTGGATCCTGGCGACCTTCTTCCGCCAGCTGCCGCGCGACCTCGAGAACGCGGCTTGGCTCGACGGCGCCTCGCCGCTCCAGGCCTTCCGCATGATCATCCTGCCGCTCGCGGCACCGGGGGTGATGACGGCGGCGATCCTCACCTTCATCGCGACTTGGAATGAGTACCTGTTCGCAAACACCTTTCTCTTCGACAACCACAAGTGGCCCGTGACGGTGCTGATCCCCAACTACGCGGCCAATCAGTTCACCCCCGACTACGCCGCCCAGGCAGCGGCCGCTCTGGTCGTCACCGCCCCGATCTTGATCCTCGTCTTGGTGCTTCAGCGCCGGATCGTCTCTGGCCTCACCGCCGGAGCACTGAGCGGATGAGCGCCGACCCAATGCCACGACAACGGAGTTACTCACGGAGGAAGGTGCATCTAGTGTCAAAGAAAGCTCAACCTCAGAGTTCACGCACGAGGTGGAGGCGACGTGCGCTCAGTGCCGTACCTGGCGCCGCGCTGCTCGTCGCCCTGGTGCTCGGCCTGGCGCTGCTCTTCTCCGCCTGCGGTGGCGGCGGCTCTGACGGCGGCGGCGAAGACAGCGTCACGCTCGGCATGACCAGCGACCTCTTCCCGGCGCTGAAGGCGCCGATCGCCCGCTGGGGCAAAGAACACGGCGTCAAGGTCACGATCCGTGAGATGCCCGCCGACACCGGTGCCTACTTCGACCAGATGCGGACCATGTTGCAGGCTGGCTCGGGCGAAGTCGACCTCTTTGCCGGCGACGTGTCTTGGCCGGCGCAGTTCGGCTCGAACGGCTGGCTCGCCGACGTCTCGGCTGCCTTTACCCCCGCTGAACGCAAGGCCTACTTCCCGGCCTTCGTGCAGGCCAACGAATGGGAAGGCAAGCTCTACGGGTTCCCCTTCTTCACCGATGTCGGGCTGCTGTACTACCGCAAGGATCTGCTCGCCAAGGCGGGGTTCACCAAGCCGCCCGAAACCTGGGATGAACTGAAGGAAATGGCGAAGACGGTGATGGCCGAAGACCCGACGATCGAAGACGGCTTTACCTTCACCGGCGCTCGCTATGAGGGCGGCACCCTGCTGGGGACCGAGTTCATCGAGACCTCCGGCGGCTCGGTGATCGACGGTGAAGCGGTCGAAGTGGACCAGCCGCCAGCGGTCGAAGGGCTAGAAACCCAGCGCTCGATGGTGACCAGCGGGGTTTCACCGGCCGCCGTCGCCAACTACGAAGAGGGCGACGCCGAGGCCCCGTTCCTTGCCGGCCGCTCCGTCTTCCTGCGCAACTGGGCCTACGTCTTCGGCGACATCGCGAACCCCGAACTGTCCGAAATCAAGCCCTCCCAGGTCGGCGTCACCAGCGTTCCACGGGCCTCGACTCAGATCCCGCCTGTGAACGTGGGCGGCGGCTGGAATCTCTACGTCAACGCCTACTCCTCGAACCAGCAGGTCGCGATCGAGCTGGCCAAGTTCATCTCCTCGGAAGCCCAGCAGAAGCACACCGCCGAAACGATCGGCTATCTGCCGACCCGCAAAGCCGTCTACAACGACCAGAGCCTGATCGAATCCCAGCCGGCGATCGCCCAGGGCAAGACCGAGATCTCCCAAACGGTGACGCCGCCGAAGTCCCCCTACTACGCCGACATGTCGGCGGTCATGGCCGAACAGTTCAACAAGTCGTTGAGCGGGGCGAGCAGTCCCGCCGACGCGGCCGAAGCGGTCCAAAGCGGCCTGGAATCGATCATCAACAGGGGCGGCTGAGATGGCGGCGATCGAGTTCCGCGCGGTCACCAAGCGCTATCGCGACGGCACCGAAGCGGTCAAGGCGATCGACCTGCAGATCGCCGACGGCGAGTTCATGATCCTCGTCGGACCCTCGGGCTGCGGCAAGACGACCGCCTTGCGGATGATCGCCGGCCTCGAGGACATCAGCGACGGCGAGCTCTACATCGGGGAGAGGCTTGTGAACGACCTCTCCCCGGCGGAGCGCGACATCGCCATGGTCTTCCAAAACTACGCCCTCTACCCGCACATGACGGTGCGCGAGAACATGGGCTTCGCCCTGCGTATCGCCCGTGCTCCCAAGGACGAGGTGCGCCGGCGCGTCGAGGAGGCCGCTGAGTTGCTGGGCTTGAGCACCCACCTGGAGCGTAAGCCGGCCAACCTCTCGGGGGGTCAGCGCCAGCGGGTGGCGATGGGGCGGGCGATCGTGCGCGACCCCGCCGCATTCTTGATGGACGAGCCGCTCTCCAACCTCGATGCCAAGCTCCGCACCCAGATGCGCGCCCAGATTGCCCAGCTGCAAAACCGTCTCGGCACCACCACCGTCTTCGTCACCCATGACCAGACCGAGGCGATGACCCTCGGCGACCGCGTCGCGGTGATGCGCGAAGGGCTGATCCAGCAGATCGGCAGCCCCCAGAGCCTCTATGACGACCCGGTCAACCTCTTTGTCGCCGGCTTCATCGGCTCGCCGCCGATGAACTTCGTCCCCGCTCGCATCGACGGCGAGCGAATCGAGCTTCCCTTCGGCACCGCCGAGTTGCCAGCGCCGCTGCGCTCGGCGCTGGCCGGGGCCTCGGAGGCCCGCTCGCTGATCGCCGGCATGCGTCCCGAGCACATCGACGACGCCGCGATCAGCGCCGACCGCGGCCATCAGCTGCGCTTCCAGGCGCGGGTCGACCTGGTCGAGTCGATGGGACCCGAGCTCTACCTGCACTTCAGCGCTCTGGCGGACCCGGTCACCGGTGAAGCTCTGATGGGCGACTTGCCCAGCGAGGGAGAGGTCACCGCGAGCTCCGATCGGGTGATCGCCCGGGTGTCCGCCGGCACCAGGGTCGCGGTCGGCGCCGAGGCTGAGCTGGCGCTCGATCTGACCAAGATCAGCCTCTTTGACCCCGCCGACGGGCATTCTCTGAGCAGCACCCAGATCGCGCCGCCCGCGCCTTCCAGGCAGCCCACGGCCGAGGCGCGGTGAGATCGGCGTTGGCTCGGAACAGCCCTGCCACCAGCAATGTGGTAACGTTCTCACATGACCTCCTGGGAGGAGCTGAATCAGCCCATGCGCGTGATCGTGTGGAGCGATGACCGCGCCGGTGCCGGCCTCGAGCCGCAGGCGCGAGCCGAGCACCCGGAGGGGATCGCCTCGACGCTGGCGGTGCTTCTCGAAGACGAACTCGGCCCGCGGGCCGAGATCACCGTTGCGGGGATTGGCGATCCCGAGCAGGGACTTGGCGCCGAGCGACTCGCGGCGAGCGAGGTGCTCCTTTGGTGGGGTCACGAAGCCCACGAGCAGGTCGAGGACCGCCAGGTCGAGAGGGTGCGCGCCGCGGTCGAGGCCGGCCTCGGCTTCATCGCCCTTCACTCCGCCCACCACTCAAAGCCCTTCCGCGCGCTGATGGGTACCAGTTGTGACCTACGCTGGCGCGAGGGTGGGGACCATGAGCTGATCTGGGCGGTGGATCCCCACCACCCGATCGCCGCCGGGGTCCAGAGCCCGATCGACCTCGGGCCGCACGAGATGTATGGGGAGCCGTTTGCGATCCCAGCCCCCGAGGAACTGGTCTTCATCAGCTCCTTCAGCGGCGGCGAGGTCTTTCGCAGCGGCTGTTGCTTTCGCCGTGGGGCTGGGCGCATCTTCTACTTCGGACCGGGCCATGAGACCCATCCGGTCTACCGCCACCCCGGGGTCCGCCGGGTGATCGCCAACGCAGTTGGCTGGGCCGCGTCGGCGGGCCGGCACAGCCCTCGTCAAAGCACGCCGGGCGAAGTCGATCCGATATGGAGCACGCGATGAGGCCGCTCACCCTCTTCAGCGGTCAGTGGGCCGACCTACCGCTCGAGCAGTTGGCCGCCGATTGCGCGGGGTGGGGCTTTGACGGGATCGAGCTGGCCTGCTGGGGCAGGCACTTCGACGTCGCCCGTGCCCTCGCCGAGCCCGACTATGTTCGCTCGCGCGCCCGCCTGCTCTCCGAGCACGACCTGCGCTGCTGGGCGCTCGGCGCCCACCTGGTCGGCCAGGCTGTCTGCGACCCGATCGACGAGCGCCATCGCCGCGTCCTTCCCGCCGAGGTTTGGGGCGAGGGCGATCCCGCCGCGGTGCGCTCGCGGGCCGCGGCGCGGATAAAGGACACCGCCCGGGCGGCCGCGGCCCTCGGGGCGCAGATCGTCACCGGCTTCACCGGCTCCCCGATCTGGCACCAGATCTACTCCTTCCCACCCAATGACTGGGTGGAGATAGAGCGGGGCTATGAGCACTTTGCCGAATGCTGGTCGCCGATCATCGACGTTTTCGAAGCCGAGGGGGTGCGCTTTGCCCTCGAGGTGCACCCCACCGAGATCGCCTATGACTTCTCCACCACCAGGCGCGCGTTGGCGGCGATCGGAAATCGGCCCGGGTTCGGCATCAACCTCGATCCCAGTCACTTCATCTCGCAGTACCTCGACCCCGCCGTCTTCGCCCTGGAGTTCGGCTCGGCGATCTTCCACGTCCACCTCAAGGACGCCAAGCGGCGCTTGGACGGTCGCCGGTCTCTGCTCGGCTCCCACCTGCCCTTCGATGACCCTGACCGGGGCTGGAGCTTCGTCTCCCCGGGCCACGGCGACGTAGATTTCGATTCGCTGGTCCGTGCCCTCAACCAGATCGACTATCGCGGGCCACTTTCGATCGAGTGGGAGGACCCGGAGATGGACCGCGTCTGGGGCGTGCAGGATGCGCTGGCCCGCGCCCGCTCGTTTGACTTCCCCGCTTCCAACCGCGCCTTTGACGCAGCCTTCCAGGGACAATGAGCGGGACCGCTGAGATCGGCTTCGGCATGGTGGGCTACGGGTTCATGGGCCGCGCCCATGCCGTTGCCCTCGGGCGCCTGGCGGAGCTCGGCCAGGCGCCGGTTGTCCGAGTCGGCCTTGCCGGCCGCGACCGGGCGGGGCGTGAGGCAGCGGCCGCGCGGCTCGGATTCGACCGCACGTATGCCGACTGGCGCGCACTCCTTGCCGACCCGTCTCTGACTCTGCTCGACAACGTCGGTCCCAACGACGTCCACGCCGAGCCGGCGATCGCCGCCGCTGCCGCCGGGATCAACCTGCTCTGCGAGAAGCCGCTGGGCCGCGACCCCGCCGAGAGCCTCGAGATGGCGCGCTCGGCGGCGCGGGCGGGGGTCGTGCATATGTGCGGGTTCAATTACCGCTTCCTTCCCGCGATCCGCCTTGCCCGCGAGCTGCTCGAGGCCGGCGAGCTCGGCGAGGTCCGCCACTTCCGCGCCGCCTACCTGCAGGATTGGGCGCTTGACCCGACGCTCGTGAGTTGGCGCTTTCAGCGCGCCCGCGCTGGCAGCGGGGCTCTCGGCGACCTCGGTTCCCACCTCGTCGACCTCGGCCGCTACCTGCTCGGCGCCGAGGTCAGCGCCGTCAGCGGCCGGCTCTCCACCTTTCTCGCCAGGCGCGGTGAGATCGAGGTCGACGTCGACGACGCGTTTGCGGCGACGATCGAGTTCGAGGGCGGGGCGCTGGGTACCCTGGAGGCTTCGCGCCTTTGCCCGGGCCGGGCCAACAGCCTTCGCTTCGAAGTCGTCGGTGAGCGTGGATCCCTCGCCTTCGACCTCGAGCGGCTGAGCGAGCTCGAGCTCTACCTTCCCGGCGCCGAGCCCGCTTTGACTGGGCCGCGCCGTGTTCTCACCCCAGCCACGGGCCAGCCATTCGCCGAGCTCTGGTGGCCCAACGGGCACCTGATCGGCTGGGAGCACAGCTTCATCCACCAGATGATTCACCTCCTCCAAGCGGTCCGTGGGGGCGGAGCGATCCGCCCCCACGGCGCCGACTTCGAGGATGGCTACAGGGCGGCGGTCATCTGCGGGGCGATCGCTGCCTCGGCGGCGGCTGGAGCCCGTCTCGAACCGGTCTACGAGGCGATCTAGGAGGCGCAATTTGACTGTCCGAAAAGAAGAGCTAGGCTGGTGTGGGAACGTTGCCACACCGGTCATCCCGGCAACGGGTGCTACCGGAAGGAGAGAAGGATGAAGTCAACGACGCGTTGGGGTTGCGCGCTCGCGTTCCTCGTGATCGCGGGCGGGCTGCTCGCCGCATGCGGCGGCAGCGGTGGCGGAGGTGGTACGTCTTCGAGCGGAGGCTCGGGGAAGGAAGTGGTGATCACCTGCGAGTCCTGCCCGACCACGGCCCCCAAGGATGACCCGTTCTCGGTCTTCTACAAGGAAATGTGGGAAGCATTCAACGAAAAGTACAAGGGCACCTACCGAATCGAACCGAAGCCGTTCAAGCCGACCAGCGATGAGGAATCGGCCGAACACTTCGAACGCGAGGCGGCGACGGGGACTCTTTCCGATCTCTTCACCGACCAGTCGAATGTGATCCGCTCGGCGGCGGAAGCCGGGACGGTGCTGAACATTGCCCCCTTCCTCGAAGAAGACAGCGCCTGGAAGGAATCCTTCGTCCCGGAAGCCTTCGCCAGTGCCTCA
>Ga0335070_10001204_pt1 | contig 29705 bp, 25 predicted proteins | sample Lox_Sample_13_FD_206722 | JGI IMG/M metagenome (GOLD analysis project Ga0335070, IMG submission 206722) | Soil microbial communities from Loxahatchee National Wildlife Refuge, Florida, United States - Lox_Sample_1.3 | ecosystem: Environmental > Terrestrial > Soil > Wetlands | place: USA...
CTTGCTCGACAGGCCTCATTCGCCGACCCCGCGCGTGCAAAGCCTCGGCTCGCTCAGCGTGGGCGTTGCGCCCCGGGCCCCACAGGATTCAATGCGGTCGCCCCGATAACGGCAGCGCCGATCGACGCTCGACTGGCACCTGCCTATGAGTTGCGCGCCAGCGGGTTGGGCGTGGGGTCGCCGATCCTCGTAAGGGTATTACGGTCGGTGTGGTGGAACGGCTCGCGCTGGCCCTTGATCATCAGCACTGTGTCCTCGTCGTAGGACCACGTGCCGTCGGGGTTGATCGTGACCTTGATACGGTATTCGACCGTCTTGAACGCGTATTCCAGGAACGGGGTCGAACAGATCCCATAGGTTTCCGCTCCGTGGGTGGCCACCAGCTCGAACGCCTTTGCGTCGGGCGCAGCTTTACCGACGGCCATGGCGACCTGGGCGCGAGGAATGGTCAACGTCTGGATGACCGTGCCAGTGGCGGGCTCCCATAGCCAATAGCCGACCTGGTCGTGGTAGGTCTTGACCTGGTCCGGCTTGACCACGTGCTGGTGATAGCGCAGTCCGTAGAACAGCTGCGGACCATTCGTCTGCGGGTCTATCGGCTGCAACTCGAAGCGCTCCACGAAGGCCTGCTTTTTCGGACCCTCGGCCTTCGGCTTCACGTCGAGACCGCGCCTCCCCTCCCAGATTCCTGCCATGCCCCGCAGCGGCCCGAGATTGCGCAGGGTGTCGACGTCGATGTTGGAGGGCTCGGTATAGATGTCGTCGGTGAAATCGCTCATGATCGCGGCTCTTGAAGAAGTACCCGTGTTGCGTCCGGTGTCCCAGGCCTGTTTGCGGACAATTTGACGCCATCAGCTCGGAAGGTGCTTACGCCAAGCGGCAGTTTAACCCGAGACAGCGGGCTCCCATCGCTTGAGAGTCGACTCGGCGGAGCGGTCACCGGGGTTCCACTTCACCCGCGCAGCGGGACAGGAAGCAGGGATAGGGGACGTTCAGGACAAGTAATGCGCTATGCCTCGGCTGACGAGCAAGACAACGGCGGCGGACAGCAGGTGTTTGGTGATTTCGGCTGGGACGCTTACCTGGCGTTCGCGCGCCAGCAGATAAGTCAGCATCACCAGCAGCAGGGTCCCCCAGATGATCGACGCCGGCACTATGACGTCCAATGGCAGGAGTGCTACCAGCCCAACGAAGGTGAGGCAACCGAGCAGTCGCGCTACGAAATTGCACAGCGTACCGATGAAGGCTTCGCGTTGTTCCAGCCGTTCCGACTCCTGGTAGACGTGAATGCTCAATGTGTCGGTGAGGTTGTCCGCGAGCGCCGCAATGAGCAAGGCGGCGACGATCGTCGACCTGGACGCCCCGATTGCGTTCAGGCCCGTGACCAGCGCCGTACTGGTGACGATTGCTGCGGTACTTCCGAAGCTGATCCGGCTGAGTCGCTTCATGGCACTGGTTGAGCCCGTGGCGGAGGACATCCCCGCCTGCTGGGTTGCGCAATTATCCAAGGTGCCGGAGCGTTTTGCGCTCACCCGGCGAATGCTCTCTGTGTAGTCGCCCTTCGCAGCAGGCGAGGTGGTCGCCGATCGGCTCGCGTGGCGCGCGTGCGGCTTCTCAAACCCTGCCCGTAAGTTGCGGTAACTCCTCGGGGAAACGATGGGCAGGTGCCTCGCTCTTGCAAATGCGAATCATACGCATTAATATGTCCGCAAAAGGCTGACGCTGTCGAAAGCCGGTATCGGCCTCTCGATGTGAAGCCGAAACGAGGGAGGAGCATATGCGCATCGTAAGAACCGGCGCCATGGCGGCTGGCGTCTTGTTGGCGTTCCCGGCGTTAGCGGGGAATGAGGAGGTTGAACGTTCGTTTGCGAGCTGGCTGACCCCGAAGGAGCGAGTGGGCCGCCACCTGTTCTTCGACACCAATCTATCTACGCCCCCAGGGCAGGCTTGCGCCACCTGCCACGCCCCAGGGGAAGCCTTCACCGATCCCGATCAACGCTTCCCCACCTCCCAAGGGGTGCACAAGAATCTGTTCGGCAAGCGCAACGCACCAACCGCGATGTACTCCGCCTTCAGTCCGGCGTTCCATTTCGACGAGCAGGAAGTGGGCTACATCGGCGGGCAGTTCCTCGACGGCCGCGCCGCCACGCTGGAAGAGCAGGCCAAGCAGCCGTTCCTCAACCCGCTGGAGATGGCGAATGCGGACAAGCGGGCCGTGGTCGAGTCGGTTCGGCGAGCGGCCTATGCGAAGCTGTTCCGCAGGGTGTTTGGCCCCGACGCTCTCGATGACGTCGATCAGGCATACGACCGCATTGCGGATGCGATTGCCGCATTCGAGCGCACCGGCACATTCAACCGCTTCACCTCCAAGTACGACCACTACCTCGCCGGAAAGGTGTCCCTCACAGCACAAGAGTTGAACGGGTTGAAGGTGTTCGAGGATCCGGCGCGTGGCAACTGCGCGGCATGTCATCCGAGCCGGCCCGCGGATGACGGCACGCCACCGCTGTTCACCGATTTCAGCTACGACAACCTGGGTGTGCCGAAAAATCCTTACAACCCCTTCTACGGCATGCCCGCGACGTTCAATCCCGACGGCCGCAGCTTCGTCGACTTCGGGCTCGGGGCGGCGGTGAATCTGCGCTCGGAGGACGGGAAGTTCAAGGTGCCCACGCTGCGCAACATCGCCATCACTGCGCCCTATATGCACAATGGGTACTTCCAGACTTTGCGCGGCGTGGTCGAGTTCTACAGCACGCGCGACACCCGGCCGCAGTGCCGCAATGCGTTCACGCCCGAGGCGCAGGCGCTGCAGCAGCACTGCTGGCCGGCGGCGGAAGTCGGCGACAACGTGAACCGAGAAGAGTTGGGCCGCCTGGGCCTCACCGCGCAGGAGATCGAGGACTTGCTTGCCTTCTTGCACACGCTGACCGACGGCTACGCGCCGCCCTCGCGGCCAGGTAAACACTGAAGGCCGTCCTGCCGGGACGGCAGCGCCCTTTCCGTCGGTCACCACGCTGCTCTGAAGAAGCGGTTCCGCGCTCGGAGGAAGCGCGCTTGGCGTGAGAACTAGGCACCGTGGCGAATGCTGTTAGAACCAGGCGTCCAGATCCATCCTCACGGCCGTCCGCTTCCCGCCCTTTAGCCAGGCGCGCCACAGAAGAATCGCCGCGAACGGCGTACCATGCACGACGACCTGTGTCCGAACCCGTGGGAGAGGCGCATGAAAGCAGCAGCGGTGGTTGCCCAGATCCTCAAGCGAGAAGGCGTGCAGTTCCTGATCGGGTATCCCGTCAACCCGATCATCGAGGCGGCGGCCGAGGCCGACATCCGGACCATCATCGTGCGCCAGGAGCGCACCGGCCTTCACATGGCCGACGCGGTGAGCCGCATGACCTCCGGCGAGCGCATCGGCGTGTTCACGATGCAGCATGGGCCGGGCGTGGAGAACTCCTTCGGCGGCGTGGCGCAGGCCTTCGGCGACTCCGTGCCGATCGTCGTGCTGCCGGGCGGCTATCCGCGGCGGCTGCTCAACATCCCACCCAACTTCAGCTCGTTCCTCAACTATCAGCACGTCACCAAGTGGATCGAGCAGGTCACGCTGACCGACGCAGTGCCCGCCGCGATGCGCCGCGCGTTCACGCAGGTGCGCAACGGCCGGCCGCGCCCGGTTATGGTCGAGCTGCCGTATGATCTGCTGCAGGACGAGGTGGCGGACGGCTGGAGCTACACCCCTGCACCGCGGCTGCGCAGCGCGCCCGATCCGCGCGACGTAAGCCGCGTCGCCGCAGCCCTGGTGGCAGCCGAGCGCCCGGTGCTGTATGCGGGACAAGGCGTGCATTACGCGCGCGCCTGGCCGCAGTTACGCGAGCTGGCCGAGCTGCTGGAGGCGCCGGTTACCACCAGCCTGCAGGGCAAGAGCGCGTTCCCGGAGAACCACGCGCTTTCGCTCGGCTCCGGCGGCCGCTCGATCTCGAAGCAGCTGCATCACTTTCTCAACCAGGCCGACCTGATCTTCGGCATCGGCTGCAGCTTCTCGATCACCAACTACGGCGTCAACATGCCGAAGGGCAAGCGCATCATCCATGCCACCCTCGACCCTGCCGACATCAACAAGGACATTGCGTGCGAGCTCGCGCTGGTGGGCGACGCTGGCCTCACGCTCGATGCGCTGCTGGCCGAGGTCCGCGACCGTCTCGGCGGCAAGCCGCGCGGACGCGCGGACGCCGTCGCCCGCGAGATCGAGGGGCACAAGCGCGAATGGCTCACGCGCTGGATGCCGAGACTCACCGCCGGGTCGGCGCCTCTGTCTCCCTACCGGGTGATCTGGGATCTGCTGCACACGGTCGATGTCGCGAACACGATCATCACGCACGACGCCGGCAGCCCGCGCGATCAGATCTCCCCGTTCTGGGAAACCGTCGCCCCGCTCACCTACATTGGTTGGGGCAAGACCACGCAGCTCGGCTACGGCCTGGGTCTGGCGATGGGGGCCAAGCTCGCCGCGCCCGACAAGCTGTGCATCAACCTATGGGGCGACGCCGCCATCGGCTTCACCGGGATGGATTTCGAGACCGCGGTGCGCGAGCGCATCCCGATCCTGTCGGTCCTGCTGAACAACTTCTCGATGGCGATCGAGCTGAAGATCATGAAAGTCGCCACCGAGAAGTATCGTTCCACCGATATCAGCGGCAACTACGCCGACTTCGCCAGGGCTCTGGGCGGCTATGGCGAGCGCGTGACCGAAGCGGGAGCGATCGTGCCCGCGATCAAGCGCGCGGTTGCGAAGACGCGCGAAGGCACGCCGGCGCTGCTCGAGTTCATCACCGAGCAAGCGGAGGACTTCTCGCTGTTCCCGTGATTGCGCCGGTTTCGAGCTGACCGGGAACCAGGCCCAGCCGGTCACGAGAAACCGGCCACCAGGCTTTCGATCTGCCTGGGATCCTCCATCGCCAGCGCCGTTTGCGCCAGTCGCTCCAGCTCGCTGCAGGTCTTCTGGCGCAGCAGTCGCCGCACACGCGCCGCGCTTACGGGGCTCATGCTTAACGTCCGCACCCCCAGCCCGACGAGCAGGCAGGCGGTCCCGGGGTCTGCCCCGGCTTCCCCGCACACACTCACGGCCTTGCCTGTCGCCGCGGCCGCTCGCACCACTTCTCGCACTGCCCGCAACATCGCCGGGTGCAGTGCGGAGTAGTCCTCCACCAGGTCCAAAGCGTTGCGGTCCGCGGCCAGCACGAACTGAGTGAGATCGTTGGTTCCGATGCTGACAAAGTCCACCATTTCGAGGATATCCGAGATAGTAAAGACGGCTGACGGCGTTTCCACCATCGCCCCGACCTTGACCGGGCGGGACAGCCCCTCCTCCCGGCAGATTGCCTCGAGCAGCGCGCTCGCCTGGCGCAGGTCGTGGCTTCCCAGCACCATCGGGAACAGCACTCGGATGTCACCGCGTTCGGCTGCCTGCGCAATCGCGCGCAGCTGCGTGCGGAACAAATCCGCGGCCGCGGTCAGCGAAAAACGCAAGCCGCGCATCCCCAGCGTGGGGTTGGCCTCGAATTGCGGGGCCAGGAATGCCGGTCGCTTGTCCCCACCGAGGTCGAGCGTCCGGATTACCAGGGGCCGATCGCCCAGGATCGCGGCGGCCTCCCGGTAGACGGCCTTCTGCCGCTCCAGGCCGGGTGGCTCCAGATCGTCCAGGAACAGGTATTCGGTCCGGAACAGTCCGACGCCATCGAGGTGGTGGCGGGCGACTTGGCTGGCCTCTTCCAGGCGTCCGACGTTGGCATGCAGCGCTATGCGCACGCCATCCAGCGTCACACACGCGCGCGCTTCCTCCGCCAGCGCCACTGCCCCATCCTCGTCGTAGTGGCGTTTAGCCTGGATGAAGGGGGCGAGTGCGCTCGCGTCCGGGTCGAACCACACCTCGCCAGTTTGCCCGTCGAGCAGAACACGCATGCCGGTGGCGACGCGTTTGGTCGCGTCACGAACGCCCGTCACATAGGGAACGGCAAGCGAGCGGGCGAGGATGGCGGCGTGCCCGGCCTCCCCTCCCTCTTCGGTGAGGATCCCGACGAGGTTAGTTCGGTCCACGCGCAGCAGATCCGAGGGCAGCAGCTCGCGCGCCACGAGCACCGATTGCGCCGGCAGTGCGGTCAGCGGCGCACCGCCGTCCAGGGCAAGCTCGCGCAGCACCCAGCGCCCGAGATCTCGGATGTCCTGCGCGCGCTCCCGCAGGTATTCGTCGGTCACTTGAGCCAGCGCAGCCGCCAGTTCCTCGACGCTGTCTTCGACCGCCTGTTCGGCGTTCTGCAGCCGAGCCCGGATGCGCTCGCTCACGCGGTCCGTCAGTTGCGGGTCCCGCAAGAACGCCAGGTGAGCAGCGAAGATATCCGCGCTGGCGCGACCGAGCTCCGCAGCAGTGCTTTGCTCCAGTCGCTCCAGCCGGTCCGCGGCGCGCGCCAGTCCGGCCTTGAAGCGCGCCTGCTCCGCGGCCACTGCCTCGGGCGCGATCGAGTAGCGCGGGCAGGCCACCGCGCTGGCCTGATAGACGAACGCGCGCCCGTCGGCAAAGCCTGGGGCAGCCGGTTTCCCGCGTTCAACGTGCATGGCAACCCGGAACGCTCACCGAATCGCGATACGCCCGACCCGCTGCAGAGCAATCTTCGAAAACTCCATTATCGGCAGACCCGTGCAACGCTCGCCGAGTTCATTGAGAACGAATCTCATCTTCGATCTCCCAGACCGGCGAGGACATGCGGCCGGCCGGTCCGGGTTTCAAGGCAGCGCCTTGGAGGGTTGCCTCGCGGCCCTGCCGGTTCGCTGCACGCCCGGCCGATCCCGGTGAGGGGGACTGCGGACAGGTGCGGAGGTTGAACTTGCCGCAGGCGCCCCCAATTTTTTTGGGCCCTTCGTGGGCAACAACACGAAAGGAGGAACTAGAAATGTTCGGCAGTCTGACCAACTTCGACAGCCTGTTCGAGGAGTTCAGGAGGATGGAGCAACAGATGGACGCGCTGCTCGGGCGCGGCCCGCAGGCGCCCGCCATCCGCGCCGTCGCGCGCGGCACCTTCCCCCCAATCAACATGGGCGAGACATCCGAGGGCATCGATCTGTATCTGTTCGCCCCGGGGCTCGACGCCAAGAGCATCGAACTGGCCATCCAGGAAAACCTGCTTACCGTGGCCGGCGAGCGCCAGGTGCCGGTGAAAGAGGACGCGATCTACTACCGGCAGGAGCGCTTCAGCGGCGGCTTCCGGCGGGTGATTGCGCTGCCCCAGGATGTCGATCCCGACCGGATCGAGGCCAAGTACCTGGACGGCGTGCTGCATATCAGGGCGCGGAAACGCGAGGCGGCGAAGCGCCGCCAGATCACGGTTCAATAGCGACAGGAGGAGACGAGCCATGAGCAACACCCAGGAAGTCGCCGCCCGCAGGTCCGAGGAGGTCGAGCGCAGCGAGCGGGAATCCGTGCTGGTGCTGGTGCCCGCTGCCGACGTGTTCGAGGAAGCCGACGGGATCACCTTGCAGCTGGATATGCCGGGCGTGACCAAGGACCGGCTCAATCTCCAGGCCGACCGCAACACGCTGCTGATCGAGGGCACGGTGCGCCTCGACGTCCCGGACGGCATGACCGCGCTCTACGCAGATGTGCGCTCGACGCAGTACCGGCGCAGCTTCGTGTTGAGCGACGAGCTGGAAAGCGACAAGGCCGAGGCGAGCCTCAAGGATGGCGTGCTCACCGTGCGGATCCCGAAACGCGCGGAGCTGCGCCCGCGACGGATCGAAGTGCGGGTGGCCTGAGGGCAAGGTCGAGGTTCACGCGGCGCCGCCCGGCGGTCTGCGGGGTGGCGCTGTCATTGCGCCGAAGACTGCCCGCTGAAATCGACCGCGGGCGTCTGGGCTACCGGCATCCGCCCGGTAAGCTTTCTGGCTCCGCCTCGGCAGGCTAGGCGGCGCGCTCGGCAGGCGCGCCAGCGGCGCGGGCCAGGCGCGCGCGCACCGCGGCCACGATGCCGGAAGCGCTCAAGCCGAGCTGGGCCAGGAGCTGGCCTTGCTCACCGTGGTCGACGAAGCGGTCGGGAAGGCCCAGATGCAGCACGCTCGCGGTGATGTCGCGCTCGGCAAGGCACTCGGCTACCGCGCTGCCCGCCCCGCCCATGACGACATTGTCCTCCAAGGTCACCAGCAACGCGTGGGTGCGCGCCAGTTGTGCGACCAGATCCGCATCCAGCGGTTTCAAGAACCGCATATTGACCACGGTGGCGTCCAGTTGCTCGCCGGCCTCGAGCGCAGCCCTGAGCAGCGGGCCGAACGCCAGGATGGCTACGCCCTTGCCCTGTCGCCGCAACTGCGCCTTGCCGATCGGCAGCGCCTGCATCTGCTCCTCCACCGCCACGCCCATGCCCGCGCCGCGCGGGTAGCGCACCACGGCCGGCGTGTCGAGCGAGAAGCCGGTGTAGAGCATCTGCCGGCATTCGTTCTCGTCGGCCGGAAGCATGACGGTGAGGTTCGGGATGCAGCGCAGGTACGACAGATCGAACGCGCCGTGATGCGTCGCGCCGTCCGCACCGACCAGCCCGCCGCGGTCGATGGCGAACAGCACCGGCAGGTTCTGCAGCTGCACGTCATGGATGAACTGGTCGTAGGCTCGCTGCAGGAACGTCGAATAGATCGCAACCACGGGCTTGAGCCCATCGCACGCCAGGCCGGCGGCGAACGTGACCGCGTGCTGCTCGGCGATGCCGACGTCGAAATAGCGTTTGGGGTAGCGCTGCGCGAACTTCACCAACCCGGAGCCCTCGCGCATCGCCGGCGTGATGCCGATCAGGCGCGGGTCGCGCGCCGCCATGTCGCACAGCCACTCGCCGAACACCTGCGTGAAGTTGGGCTTGCCGGCAGGCTTGCTGCCGCCGAGGCCGGCGGCCGGCTCGAACTGGGATACCCCGTGGTAGAGCACCGGGTCGGCCTCGGCCAGCTTGTAGCCGTGGCCCTTGCGCGTGATGATGTGCAGGAACTGCGGTCCCTTCAGCTCGCGGATGTTCCTCAGCGTCGGGATCAGCGAGTCCAGGTCGTGGCCGTCGATCGGGCCGATGTAGTGGAAGCCGAACTCCTCGAACAGCGTGGAGGGCACCACCATGCCCTTGGCGTGCACCTCGAAGCGCTTGGCCAGCTCGCGCAGCGGTGGCACGCTGGCGAGCACGCGCTCGGCGGCGTGGCGCGCCGCCGCGTACATCCGCCCGGAAACCAGCCGCGCCAGATAGCGGTTCATTCCCCCCACCGCCGGCGAGATCGACATGTCATTGTCGTTGAGGATCACCAGCAGGTCGGCGTCGGCAACGCCGGCATTGTTCATCGCCTCGAACGCCATGCCGGCGGACATCGCCCCATCGCCGATCACCGCGACGACGTGCCGTCGTTCTCCTTTCTGCTGCGCGGCGATCGCCATGCCGAGCGCCGCACTGATCGAGGTGCTCGAATGAGCGGTTCCGAAGGTGTCGTAGGGCGACTCGCTGCGGCGCGGAAAACCGGACGGCCCGCCGAGCATGCGCAGCCGCGCCATCGCCTCGCGGCGGCCGGTCAGGATCTTGTGGGCGTAGGTCTGATGCCCCACGTCCCAGACGATGCGGTCGTCCGGGGTATCGAACACGTAATGCAGCGCGATGGTGAGCTCGACCGTGCCGAGGTTGGACGACAGGTGACCGCCCGTCTTGCTCACGGACTCGAGGAGGAACTCGCGCAGCTCGGCGGCCAGCTGCTGGAGCTGTTGCCGGTCGAGCACGCGCAGGTCGGCGGGGTCGTCGATGGTATCGAGCAGCGCGTAAGCCATCGAGGACGCTAAGCGCGTAGCTTGAGCCGCATGCGCAGCGGCGCAGGCGCCATGGTGAAATCCATGCGCTCGCGGACCTCGCGCCCGTCTAGCCCCTCCACCCGCTCGAGGTCGAAGCTCGCCAGCAGCATGCTCATCACCATCTTGATCTCCAGGAGCGCCAGGTAGCGGCCGGGACACAGCCGCGGCCCGGCGCCGAAGGGCATAGACAGGCGTTTGGCCGGCGACTGCTCCGCCTCCGGGCGGGCCGCGTCTGACCAGCGCGCCGGATCGAAGCGCGTGGCGTCGGGGAAGTATCGCTCGTCGAGCGGGCCGCAGCGCATCAGCAGCGCCAGCAGACTGCCCTCCGGGACCGCGACGTCGCCCACGGTGGTGTCGCGCCCGACCTGGACGAAGATCATCGGCGCCACTGGCTTGAGCCGCATGGTCTCGTCGATGCAAGCCTGCAGATACGGCATCGCGTTGGTCTGCTCGAACTGCGTCGGACGGCTGCCGCCGGCGAGCGCCTGCACCGCCTCCTCGCGCGCCATGTGCAACGCCTGTGGATTGCGGCCCAACAGATAGATCAGCCAGGCCAGCGTGTTGGCGGTGGTGTCCTCGCCCGCCAGCAGCATGGTGAAGACGTTGCCGGCGACGTCGTCGTCGGTGAGCCCGCTGTCGCCGTCATCGCGCGCGGCGATCATCGCCTCGATCAGGTTGCTCGGGCTTGCGCGCAACGCCGGGTCGGCATCCAGACGCTGCCGCGCCTGCGAGATGAACTCCCCGATGGCGCGGTGGATCTCGCGCAGGTGCTGGTCGAAGCGCCGGTCGGCCGGCAGCCTGACCGCCCGCCAGTAGGTGAACGGGGCGATCAGCCGGCGGCTCACCATCGGCAGCACTTGGTCGAGATGCTCCTGGATCACTTCGCGCGTGGACTCGAGCGTGTTGATGTCGGTGCCGAAGGCGAGCCCCGCCGTCACATCCACGGTGTAGCGCATCAAGTCGGGCTGCAGCGGGATGTCGCGGCCGGCGTACGCCGCCTCGCGCCAGCGCCGTTGCAGCCGCCCGGTAACCTTCTCCAGCGACGGGAAGTAGCGCTTGACATGACCCGGGTCGAAGGCGGACATCACCATGCGTCGCTGTCGGCGCCACGCATCGCCGTTGGCGAAGAACAGCCCGGTCAGCCCGATCTCGCGGCCCACGCTCACCAGCCGCGCGGTGCGCAGGAAGGTGTCCGGACGGTCCTTGAGCACCGCTTGGATCGCCTGCGGATCGGCCACTCCCAGGATGCGGCGCGCGCCGATGCGGAAACGGAAGAAGTTACCGTACCTGCGCGCCCACTCTTCGACCACCGTGTGCACCTGCCCCGGCTTGAGCGCGAGCGCGTTGCCGAGAACCGGGATGCCGCGCGGCCCGGGCAGGTCCGCGAGCGAGCGCGGGCGGCCGTTGCCCTGGGCTTCAACAGACGGTCGTGTCGAGTCCATCGCAGTGCATCGCCCCGTAAACGCCAGGTGATCGAGCGTCCACTCTACCCCAGATCGCAGCGCGCGGTAGACGGCCCGCGCGGGTCGCGCGCCTTGTGCCTCACCCCGCCAGGCGATACCCCACGCCCGGTTCGGTGAGCAGCAGCCGCGGCTGGGTCGGGTCCGCCTCAAGCTTGCGCCGCAGTTGCGCCATGTAGATACGCAGATAGTGCGCGTGCTCGACGAACGCCGGCCCCCACACCTCCTTGAGCAGCTGGCGATGCGTGAGCACCTTTCCCGCATTGCGGACCAGCACCGCCAGCAGGCGGTATTCCATCGGCGTCAGGTGCACCTCGCGCCCGTCGAGCTCCACGCGGCGGGCGGCCAAATCCATCTTCAAGTTGCCCGCTTGGAAGGTTTGTTCACCGCTCGCGCCAGTGGCCGCGTGGCGCAGCGCCACCCGCAGCCGCGCCAGCAGCTCGCCGATGCCGAACGGCTTGGTCACGTAGTCGTCGGCGCCGGCATCCAGCGCCGCGATCTTGTCCTGCTCCTGCGCTCGCGCCGAGAGGATGATCACCGGCACCTGCGTCCACTCGCGCAGCCGTCTGACCACCTCGACGCCGTCCATGTCGGGCAGGCCCAGGTCGAGAACCACGACGTCCGCCTTGCGCACGGCGACTTCCACCAGCCCTTGCTTGCCGGTGTCCGCCTCGTGCAGCGCGAAGCCCTGCTCGGGCAGAACCGTACGCAGCAAGCGCCGAATCTGGGGCTCGTCCTCGATCAGCACCACCACGGGCTGCGGCTCGCTCACTGAGCGCGTCCCTCCATCACCGAGCCTTCGAGCTGCGGCGGCTTGGGCTGCGCCGGCTGCGGCAGTTCGAAGCAGAATCGCGCCCCGCCTTCCATCCGGTTCTGCGCCCAGATGCGCCCGCCATGTGCCTCCACCACCGCCTTGCAGATCGTGAGCCCCAGGCCGACGCCGCCCGGCCCGCCCTCGGTGGTCGCGCGGAAGAACTTCTCGAACACGCGCTGCTCATCACCCCGCGCGAGGCCGCGCCCATGGTCGCCGACGCAGATGCGCACCGCCTCCGGCTCGGCGCCCGCGTTGATGTCGATCGGCGTGCCGGCGGGCGTGTACTTGAGCGCGTTGTCGAACAAGTTGGTCAGCACTTGCCCGATCAGCACCGTGTCGAGGAACACCAGCGGCGGCGCTGCAGCCAGGTCGACTCGCACCTCGCGCCCTTCGAATCGCTTGCGCAGCCTGCCCAGCACCGCGCCCACCACCTCGTCGAGCGGCTGCCACTGGAGGTTGAGCTTGACCACACCGGTCTCCAAGCGCGCCATGTCCAGCACGTTGCCGGTCAGCTCGCTCATGTGCTGCGCCTCCTCGAAGATCGTCTGCGCCAGCTCGCGCCGGGCGCCCGCGGACAGCTGGCCGTCGGACTCGACCAGGCTGCTCGCCGCACCGGTCAGCACCGCCAGCGGCGTGCGCAGGTCGTGCGAGATCGAGGCCAGCAGCGAGTTCCTCAGGCGCTCGGTGGCCATGCTCAGCTGCGTCTCCTGCGCCACCTCGACGAAGTGCACGCGTTCCAGCGCCAGGGCGATCTGGGCGGCGAAGGTTTCGAGCAGGCGCCGCTGCTCGGGCACGAAGATCAGGCGCTCATTGCGCGGCGCGAGCGCCAGTACCCCGCGCACCCGCACTGGCGCGCGCAGCGGCAAGTAGTGGATGCGCGTCCCGGCCAGCGTCCCAGTGCCCAGGCCCGCCGGCTGCTCGCGGTCGAATACCCATTGCGCCACGGACGGATCGGGGTCGGGGAGCTGGCCGGGCCGCTCGCCCGGCATCGGCGCCAGCCGCTCGTGCTCATTGGGTAGCAGGATCGCAACCGGCGCCTCGAACACGCGCTGCACATGCTGGACGGCGATGTCCAGGATCTGGTCGGTGGTGAGGGCACCGGAGAGTTCCCGGCTCATCTCGTACAGGGATGCCGCGCGGCGCTCTCGCGCGGCAGCGACCCGCGCCTGATAGCGCATGCCGCTGGTGAGATGGGTGATGGTGAGCGCGACGATCAGCATCGAGCCGAAAGTCACCAGGTATTGCGTGTCCGAGACTGCGAACGTCATGTAGGGCGGCACGCAGAAGAAGTCGAAAGCCGCCACCGCCAGCACCGACACCGCGATGGATGCGTTGCGCCCGGCCCGCACCGACACGAACACCACCGCCAGCAGGTAGAGCATGGCGAGATTGGTGATTTCGATCCGCTCGCGCAGCGGGAGCGCGATCGCGCTGGCGATGCCTACCGCCACGACGCTCTCCAGATACCCGCGCCAGACGGGCTTGCTCGGCGCACGGACCGCCTCTTCCAGCGGGGCCGCGGCCGGCTGCTCGCGCGGCTCCCCGCCCAGCACCAGCAGGTCCGCCTCCTTCGAGCGCGCGGCCAGAGCGTGGAACAGCGTCATGCCCAGCCCCCGCACCAGCGGGTTGGCGCGCGACCGGCCGAGCACGATGCGACCGGCGTTGCGTTGTACCGCGAAGTCGAGCAGTGCCTCTGCTATATCCTGCCCGGGCACGGTCGCGGTTTCCGCACCCAGGTCCTGTGCCAGGCGCAGCGCACGTAGCACGCGGGCCCGCTCTGCTTCCGGAAGCCGCTGCAGACGCGGCGTCTCGACGTAGACCGCGATCCACTCTGCGCGCAACGCGTCGGCCAGCCGGCGCCCCGCGCGCACCACCTGCTCGGCGTGCGCACCCGGGCCGACGGCGACGATGAAACGCTCCTTGAGCTGCCACACCCGGGAGATCGCGGTGTCCTCCCGATACGCGCGCGCCTGCGCATCCACCCGGTCGGCGGTGCGCCGCAGCGCCATCTCGCGCAGCGCGATCAGGTTGCCCTTGCGGAAGAAGTTGGCGATCGCATGCTCGGCCTGCGCCGGCATGTACACCTTGCCTTCCTTGAGCCGCTGCAGCAGGTCGTCCGGCGGCAGGTCGACCAGCTCGATCTCGTCGGCCTCGTCGAACACCTTGTCCGGCACGGTCTCCCACACGCGCACGCCGGTGATCTGCCCGACGACGTCGTTCAGGCTCTCGATGTGCTGGACGTTGACCGTGGTGTAGACGTCGATGCCGGCGGCGAGCAGCTCCTGCACGTCCTGCCAGCGCTTGGGGTGGCGCGAGCCGGGTGCGTTGGTGTGGGCCAGCTCGTCCACCAGCAGCAGCTGCGGCCGGCGCGCGAGCGCCGCGTCGATATCCAGCTCCCGCAAGGTGGCGCCGCGATACGGGACGAGCCGCGGAGGCAGGACTTCGAGGCCGGCCACCAGGGCCTCGGTCTCCGCGCGCCGGTGCGTCTCGACCACGCCGACCACGACCTCCACGCCCTGCGCCTTGATCTCGCGCGCCTCGGACAGCATGGCGTAGGTCTTGCCCACCCCGGCGCAGGCGCCGAAGAACACCTTCAGCTTGCCGGCGCTCGCGCGCTCCTCCTCGCGCTTGACTTTCTCCAGCAGCTTGTCGGGATCGGGGCGTTGGTCGGTCACGACACAGGATGCTACCGCGCCAGCGCGTCGAGCGCGAGATTGAGCATCAGCACGTTCACCCGCGGTTCGCCGAGCACGCCGAGCTGGCGGCCCTCGGTGTGCTCCGCCACCAGCCCGCGCACCTTGTCCTCGGGGATGCCGCGCGCTTTGGCCACGCGCGCCACCTGCGCGATGGCGGTGACGATCAGGGGATACAGCACTCCGGTAACCACGGTAAGTAGGAGCAGGACGACTACGGCAGGACGCAGTTCGGATCGCATATGGGTTCCCTCCCCGCGTTCACACCAGGTGCAGCGCGACCAACAGGAGGTCGATCAGCTTGATGCCGATGAACGGCACGATCAGGCCGCCCAGGCCGTACACCAGGAGGTTGCGGCGCAGGATCGCGGCCGCACCCAACGGACGGTAAGCCACCCCCTTCACCGCCAGTGGAATCAGCACCACGATGATCAGTGCGTTGAAGATCACCGCCGACAGCACCGCGCTCGACGGGCTGGCCAGCCGCATGATGTTGAGCGCGTCGAGCTGCGGGTAGGTGGTGGCGAAGGCCGCCGGGATGATGGCGAAGTACTTCGACACGTCGTTGGCGATCGAGAACGTGGTCAGCGAGCCGCGCGTCATCAGCATCTGCTTGCCGGTCTCCACGACCTCGATCAGCTTGGTGGGGTTGGAGTCCAGGTCGACCATGTTGCCGGCTTCCTTGGCCGCCTGGGTGCCGCTGTTCATCGCCAGCGCCACGTCGGCCTGCGCCAGGGCCGGCGCATCGTTGGTACCGTCACCGGTCATCGCCACCAGCCGGCCTTGGTCCTGTTGCTCACGGATGAGCTTGAGCTTGGTCTCCGGAGTGGCCTCGGCCAGGAAGTCGTCCACTCCAGCTTCCGCAGCGATCGCCGCCGCGGTTTGGCGGTTGTCGCCGGTGATCATCACCGTGCGGATGCCCATGCGGCGCAGCTGCGCGAAGCGCTCCTTGATCCCGCCCTTGACGATGTCCTTCAGTTCGATCACGCCGAGCACGCGCTTGTCCTCGGCCACTACCAGGGGGGTGCCGCCGCGGCGCGCCACCGCATCCACCTCCGTCTGAACTTCCTGCGGCACCACCGCACCCTGCCCTTCCACGAATGCACGGATCGCGTCGGCGGCCCCCTTGCGCAGCCGGCGCCCGCCGCGTTCGACGCCACTCATGCGCGTTTGCGCAGTGAACGGCACGAAGGTGGCCGACTCGACCTCGCGCTGGCGCAGGTTGAAGCGGGTCTTAGCCAGCACCATGATCGAGCGCCCCTCCGGTGTTTCGTCGGCGAGCGAAGCGAGCTGCGCCGCGTCGGCGAGCTGCTGCTCGCTAACACCGGGCGCGGGCAGAAAGGCCGCGGCCTGGCGGTTGCCGAGCGTGATCGTGCCGGTCTTGTCGAGCAGCAGCACGTCCACGTCGCCGGCGGCCTCCACCGCGCGACCGGAATTGGCGATCACGTTCTTCAGCAGCATCCGGCCCATGCCGGCGATGCCGATGGCGGAGAGCAGACCGCCGATGGTCGTAGGGATCAGGCACACCAGCAGCGCGATCAGCACGGTCACGGTGACCGGTGTGCCGGCACCCACGGCCTGCAAGCTGTAGACCGAGAACGGATACAACGTCACCGTCACCATCAGGAACACCAGCGTGAGCGCCACCAGCAGGATGGTGAGCGCGATCTCGTTGGGCGTGCGCTGACGGCGTGCGGATTCCACCATGCGGATCATGCGGTCGAGGAAGGTCTCGCCCGGATTCACGGTGATACGCACGAGCAGCCAGTCGGACAGCACGCGCGTGCCGCCGGTCACGGAGCGGAAGTCGCCCCCGCTTTCCCGGATCACCGGCGCACTCTCGCCGGTGATCGCGGATTCGTCGACCGAGGCCACGCCTTCGATCACCTCGCCGTCGGCCGGAATGAAGTCGCCGGCCTCGACCAGCACGATCATGCCGGCGCCGAGCTGGCTGGACGGGGAGAGGAACACCTGGGCGTCGCGGCGCGGCTGGTAGAGCTTCTTGGCCACGATCTCCTTGCGCTGCGCCCGCAACGCGGCGGCCTGGGCCTTGCTGCGGCCCTCGGCCACGGCTTCGGCGAAGTTGGCGAACAGCACGGTGAACCACAGCCACAGCGCGACGCCCAAGATGAACCCGGTCGGCGCCTCGCCCTGACCGCCAAGCGCTTGCATCCCCAACAGCGTGGTCAGGATGCTGCCGACGTAGACTACCAGCATCACCGGGTTGCGCCACTGCTCGCGGGGCGACAGCTTGCGGAAGGCGTCGATCAGCGCGCCCTTCACCAGGGCCGGATCGAAAAACGAACGGGGAAGAGCAGCGTGGGTAGACATATCTATTGCCAAGGAAGACGGTTACTTACCGGCCCGCTGCAGCTGCTCGACGATCGGGCCCAGCGCCAGTGCCGGCACGAAGGTGAGCGCGCCGACCAGCAGCACCGTCCCGATGAGCAGGCCCACGAACAGCACCGTATCAGTCGACAGGGTGGCGGCTCCGGCGGGCACGCTGCGCTTGGCGGCCAGGCTGACGGCGATCGCCAGGGTCGGCACCAGCAGGCAGTAGCGCGAGAACCACATCACCAGGCCGAGCATGGTGTTATCGAAGGGCGTGTTAGCCGACAGGCCGGCGGATGTCTTGTCATAGTTCGTCGAACAGCGGAACACCCTTGCAGGGCGCCATCCTACTCCCTAAGGCTGCATAGGTGGAACCACACAGGGTGAAGTCGCCGCGGCAGGCACGGGCGAACGGCGGCGGCGATGGCACAGATGCCGACGCGGCGGTATGCACAGCGTTTGCCTGGGGTGTTGTCCCGCCACGACCGGATTGTGATTGCGGGCACGCTGCCGGAGATCCGCTGCGCGGGAGGCATGACGCGCGATTCTTACGCACTTTTTGCGTGCGAACGCCAATCATGTTCGGTATTGTGCTGGTTGATCGCATGCTCGCCGCGAAGGGGACGAAACCGATGCTGGACGCCGTGCATCTGCGCTTGGTCGTAGGGCTTTCGAGCATCGAGCATGGCCCCGCTATTTTTCCCGAGAAGATCACGTGGTGAGCCGCGCCGCGCGGAATACTTCAGGTCATGCGAAATCCAACGCGTCGCTCGATGCGGGTGATGCTCGCACTCAGCATCGGCACTCCCCCATATGAATACCGAGGCACCCCACCCCTCTCCGACCGCAAGCCGCTTCCGGCAAGTCGTGCTCTGGCCGGTTCAGCTCATGCCGCGCGACGAAAACATCCAGATTCAAAGCCACTGGGAACACCTCGCCGCCTCGGGTGAAGAGCGCATGTGGCAGGAAGTGGCCGACGAGTTTACAGGTGATCCGAGCCAGTTCAGCGAACGCCATTACAAGGAGTTCGTGACGTTCCTGCCCTATGTCCAGCGATTTCTGTACGGCGAGGGCATCGGTGCCGACGGCAGCGACGGCTACGGACGCTCCCCCATCCGCGTTTTCCGGCGCCACGACGTCTCCCACGCGCGCATTACGTTCCCGGGCGACCCGCAGCCAGTCCTGTTCGAGATTGCTCACGTGGATTTGTATTTCTTCTACGACATCGATCTGGCGATACTGGTGGTCGAGATCTCGGGGGAGAATGTTCCGCTGCGGCGGGCCCTGGACGTTCTGTATCGGTTCGGCCGCGCCTACCCCACCCACTGGGAGCCCAATGGACGCGGAGGGCACTGCGCGGAACGGGTCGAATGGCTGTCGCGCAGCGGCACGGTGCTGGCGGTGTCCGACTACGAGAACAAGGAACGCTACCTGCGCTTCGTCTGTGAGCGCCGCGTGCCCTGCGTGGCCTCTCACTGGGAGTACCTGATGCGGCCGCTGGTGCTGCACCATGCCGACGAGCACGGCCCGATCCGGTACAGGGAGATCGAGTATCAGCGCATGCCCCTGATGAGCTACCTGGCGTTCGACGACATGACAAAGCTGACGCGCGGGGATCTGGTCCGATTGGGCCTGGTCACCCGGCCCGGAAACTCGCAGACACTGCCGTATTCCGAGCGCTTTCTCCGGGACTTCGAGACCCGCTACTGCTACGACCGCTATTGGGAGGATGCCCGCGAGCACGATTGGAGCGACACGCGCTTCATCTGCAACGGCCACGCGTTTACCGTGATCGGCGATGCGGCGGAGCCTTTCTTCACGGACGCGGACAGTGGCGTCCTGGGCCAGTTCCGGCATCAGTATTTCCTGCTGTGCCTGATCGCGCATTTCCACAAGGCGGCCCTGCTGATGCTCTCCGACCGGCTGGTCATCGCCATCAGCCGGCTGGATATCCGGCGGCCGGAATCGATACGCGTGTTCAAGCGAAGCATCCGTCACACCTTGGAGATCTTCCTGCGCTTCACCCACCGCTATTGGTTCCAGGCCGTTTCCGACCAGGCCCAGGCGCGCGACCTGTTCGGGATGTGGACGCGCCACCTCGGCACTCAAGCGCTGTACAAGCAGACGCGACGTCGGATCCTGGACATGACCCAGTATCTGGACAGCGATCAGCTGCGCCGGCAGGCAGACACCGTCGTGCGCCTCACCGTGGTGACGACGCTCGGCCTGATCGGCACGGTGTCGACCGGCTTCCTGGGCATGAACCTGATCGCCGAAGCAGGTCAGCCGCTGGGGACCAAGCTGGCCTACTTCGCGCTGGTTTTCCTTCCGACCCTGGTTCTCACGCTCTACACGGTGGTCAAGTCGAAGCGGCTCGCGGAGTTCCTCGAGGCACTGTCCGACGAGCGCCTGCAGCGACGCGACAAGCTCAATATCCTGCTCAATGTCTGGAAACGAAGGGGCCGGGGGCGCGATGGAAGCGCCGGCGATCGCCTTTCGTTGTGACCTATGGAAATCCTCCTGCTGCTGGTATTGATCGTGTTCAACGGCGTGTTCGTCATGTCGGAGATGGCGCTGGTCTCGGCCCGCAAATCGCGTCTGCAGCAGTGGAGCGACGAAAAGCGCGCCGGCGCGGACACAGCCCTGGCTCTTGCGCACCAACCCACGCATTTCCTTTCCACGACGCAGATCGCGATCACGCTCATCACGATATTGAGCGGTGCGTTCGGCGAAGCCACGCTGTCCGACAACCTCACTGGCACGCTTTCGCAGCTTGCCCTGCTTCGGCCGTATGCGCACCCGCTGGCGTTCTGGATCGTGGTGATCGGCATCGCATTCTTTTCGCTGATACTCGGCGAGCTGGTGCCCAAGCGGGTGGCGCTCATCAATCCCGAAGCCATTGCGAGCGCCATCGCACGACCGATGCAATGGCTCACGAGGGTCTCCTTCCCGCTGGTGCGGTTGATGAGCTTCGTCACGGAGCTTGTGATGCGCCTGCTCAATGTCCGGGCCTCGGAAGAGCCTCCGGTCACCAAGGAGGAAATCAACGTCCTCATGGAGCAAGGTGCCGATGCAGGCGTGTTCGAGAAGCATGAACAGGCGCTGGTCTCGCGCGTATTCCGGCTCGACGACGAGATCATCGCCAACGTGATGACCCCGCGGGGCGATATCGTGTATTTCGACCTCAACGACAGCTTCGAAACCAACCGCGAGAAGCTGCTTCACAGCTCGCACTCGCGATTCCTGGTCTGCAACGGCGGCCTGAGCCAGGTGCTGGGAATCCTGCGCGCCAAGTCTCTGCTCGACGCTGCGCTCGAAGGCAAGCCCTTCGACTTCGCCAGCGGCGCGGTCAAGCCGCTGTACGTGCCTTCATCGCTCACCCTGATCGAGCTGCTGGAGGCATTCAAGAAGCACCGGCAGCACCTTGCCCTGGTGGTCGACGAGTTCGGCGAGGTCCAGGGGCTGGTGACCATGAACAACGTCATGGAAGCCCTGGTCGGGGACGTCGCCACCGTCGAGGACGAGTCGCAGCCCGATATCGTGCAACGCCAGGACGGGTCCTGGCTCGTCGACGGTAGCGTGCCGATCGCGCGCTTCAAGGAAGTGGCGCACATCGAAGCCGATCTGCCCGGCGAGGATGCGGAGGCCTATCGGACCCTCGGTGGCTTCATCATGATGGCCCTCGCACGGGTGCCGCAGGTCGGTGATCGCTTCACCGCCGAAGGGGTCTCGTTCGAGGTGGTCGACATGGACCAGAACCGTGTGGACAAGCTGCTCGTCACCCGCGTGCCCTCCCGTGACCAAACTGCGGGCTAGGGAAGCTCCTAATCGGCCGCGGGGCCAACCAATGCGGTCAGTTGATGGCGGCGCGAGCGCGAGATCCTCTTGGCCGGCATCCAGATTGTGCAAACCGGAAGGCGGTCAGAAGGTGCGGCCGACCAGCAAGACGGCGGTCGCGCCGTTGAGGTTCTTCGTGTCGGTGTTCGCGTAGGACAGCCCACCGACCGGCGGGCGCCAGTAGGTGTCGTTGCTTGCCTGCACGTAGTATGCACCCACGGTCCAGCCGCCGCTGAACACGTAGGTCGCACCCAGCTTCCAGTCCCAGTAGTCCGGATTGGTCGAGCCATAGTTCTTGGTGAAATTGGTGAAGCCGACGTGCGCGTTGAGCGACAGGTTGGCGTTGATGGGGTAGCTCGCGCTCACGTCGTAGTACTGAGTGTACTTGGTGTCGCCGGTGAACCCGAGGCTCGAGTCGGCGCCGAAGTAGTTGGTGAGCGCCACCGAGGCCTTGAAGGTCAGCCACTTCCAGGCGATGCCGGCGTTGAGCTCGAAGTTGTTGGGCGAGACATCCGGGCCGCAAGCGGGACCGGGGAACGCGGCCGAGGGACAGCCCGACTTGTCGAAGTTCGCGCCGGGATAGTAATAGTAGATCGCGCCCAGCGGAACGGTCACGTCATCCGAGAGCTTGAGGTTGTAGCCGCCGTAGAGATCCCACTCGAGGCTTCCGCCCGGGTACTCATTGCCGCTCACGTTGGAGGCCCATGTGCCGGCGAAGAGGCCGTTTTCGTGCGAGATGTCCGCACCGCCCTGGATGGCGGGCTTGCCCCAGGTCTGCGTGATGCCGCGAAACCGGTAGTCCGAGACCAGATTCACGTTGGCCGTGGCCGTCCAGGGCGACTTCGGCGGCTCAGGCTGCTGGGCGAAAGCGGCAGTGGGCGCCACGACGGCAGCACCGATGACAGACGCGAGAAGAGCTTTTCTCATGGATGTCCTTTCGAAGAGAAAGTGCAATAGGGCGGCCTACCCCGGTAGCGGGCGTACCGTGGACGGCTGCGAGGGGGCGAAACTCAGGACTTCAGCGCGTCGAGCGCGAGGTTGAGCTTGAGCACGTTCACCCGCGGCTCGCCTAGAAAGCCGAGCTGGCGACCTTCGGTGTGCTGCGCGACGAGGGCACGTAACTGCTCGGGCGCGAGCCCTCGTGCCTTTGCCACGCGTCCGACCTGGTACTCCGCTGCCGCCGGGCTGATGTGCGGGTCGAGTCCGCTTCCCGAAGCGGTGACGAGATCCACGGGCACGGGGGCCTTGTTATCGGGGTCGGCGTCGCGCAGGGCTTTGATCCTGCCCGCAACGGCGTCCGCGAGCGCGGGATTGAGCGGACCTTGATTCGAGCCGCTCGATGCCGCGGCGTTATACGGATAGGGCGAGGTGGCCGAGGGCCGGGTCCAGAAGTGCTTCGGGTCCGCGAATGGCTGGCCGATCAGCGCCGATCCGACCGCCTTGCCGTCGCGCTCGATCAAGCTGCCGTTGGCCTGATTCGAGAAGACGCCCTGGGCGATGCCGGTTACCACGAGCGGATAGATAAGCCCGGTCAAGGCCGTCAGGACGAGCAACATGACGAGTGCAACGCGCAGTTCTTTCAGCATGGTAGATTCCTTCCGATCACGCGAGCCCGAAGGCGACGAGGATGAGGTCGATCAGCTTGATGCCGATGAAGGGCACGATCACCCCACCCACGCCGTAGATGAGGGTGTTGTTGCGCAGCAGCGCGGCCGCGCCGATCGCGCGGTACTTCACGCCCCTGAGCGCGAGCGGGATCAGCGCAATGATGATCAGCGCGTTGAAGATCACCGCCGAGAGGATGGCGCTCCCCGGCGTGGCGAGCCGCATCACGTTGAGCACGTTGAGCTGCGGATAGGTCGTCGCGAAGGCCGCCGGGATGATGGCAAAGTACTTGGCCACGTCATTGGCGATCGAGAAGGTCGTGAGCGAACCGCGCGTGATGAGCAGCTGCTTGCCGATCTCGACGACCTCGAGCAGCTTGGTCGGGTTGGAGTCGAGATCGACCATGTTGCCGGCTTCCTTGGCCGCCTGCGTGCCGGTGTTCATCGCCACCGCGACGTCGGCCTGCGCCAGCGCCGGGGCGTCGTTGGTGCCGTCGCCGGTCATCGCGACCAGGCGGCCCTGCGCCTGGGTCTCGCGGATCAGCTTCAACTTGGCCTCCGGTGTGGCTTCGGCGAGAAAATCGTCGACGCCCGCTTCGGCGGCGATCGCCGCCGCGGTCAGGCGGTTGTCCCCCGTGATCATCACCGTGCGGATTCCCATGCGCCGCAACTGGGCGAAGCGCTCCTTGATGCCGCCCTTCACGATGTCCTTCAGCTCGATCACGCCGAGCACCTTGGCGCCGTCGGCCACCGCGAGCGGGGTCGATCCGCGGCGCGCGACATCGTCGACGCTCCTCTGCACCTCTTGCGGGAAGGTGCCGCCTTTGCTCTCCACGAAGGCGCGGATCGCATCGGCCGCGCCCTTGCGGATCTCGCGTCCGGTGACATCCACGCCGCTCATGCGCAGATGCGCGGAGAACGGCATGAACGTCGCGCCAAGCGCCGCGATGTCGCGCTCCCGGAAGCCGAACAGCTGCTTCGCGAGCACCACGATGCTGCGCCCTTCGGGCGTCTCGTCGGCCAGCGAAGCGAGCTGCGCGGCGTCCGCCAGGTCGCGCTCTGCGACCCCGTCCGCGGGCAAGAACTTCGCCGCCTGGCGGTTGCCCAGCGTGATGGTCCCGGTCTTGTCGAGCAGCAGCACGTCGACGTCGCCCGCCGCCTCGACCGCGCGGCCGGAGGTGGCGATGACGTTGACCCGCAGCATTCTGCCGATACCCGCAAGGCCGATCGCCGAGAGCAGCCCGCCGATCGTGGTGGGGATTAGGCAGACGAGCAAGGCCACAAGGACGGTGATCGTCACCGGGTTGCCCGACTTGGTGACCTCGACGGCGTAGATCGAGAACGGCAGCAGCGTCGCCGTGGCGAACAGGAATATCAACGTCATCTTCACCAGCAGGATGGTGAGCGCGATCTCGTTGGGCGTTTTCTGGCGCCGCGCGCTTTCGACCATCGCGATCATGCGGTCGAGGAAGGTTTCGCCGGGGTTCGCGGTCACGCGCACCACGAGCCAGTCGGACAGCAGACGCGTGCCGCCGGTGACCGAGCAGAAGTCGCCGCCGGACTCGCGGATGACGGGCGCCGACTCGCCGGTGATCGCGCTCTCGTCGACCGAAGCGACGCCTTCGATGACCTCGCCGTCGGCGGGGATGAAGTCCCCGGGCTCGACCAGCACGGCATCGCCCTTGCGCAACGTGGTTCCGGGGACTCTCGAGAAGCCGGCGGTGCGGCGCGGCGAGTCGAGCTTCTTCGCCATGACGTCGCGCTTGGCGGCGCGCAGCGCCGCGGCCTGCGCCTTGCTGCGGCCTTCGGCCACCGCTTCGGCGAAGTTCGCGAACAGCACGGTGAACCACAGCCAGACGGTCACCGCCAGGATGAAGCCCGCCGGCGCCTCGCCTGTGCCCCCGATGGCTTGGAGGTAGAGGATCGTGGTGAGGATGCTGCCGACATAGACCACGAACATCACCGGATTTCTCCACTGATGCTGCGGCAGCAGCTTCACGAACGACTCGACCAGCGCCTCCCGCAGGATGCTGCCGGTGACGAGCGTGCGCGGCAGGGCGTGGCTGGGACTGATGGGAATCGCCTGGGTGGTCATGGCGTTTGGACTCCTGTGTTGACTGGCTTCACCAGCTGGGCGAGCTCACTTGCCGCCGTAGAGCACGAGATGCTCGACGATCGGGCCGAGCGCGAGCGCCGGGAAGAACGTGAGCGCGCCGATGATGACTACCACGCCGACGAGGAAGAAGACGAACATCGGCGTATGTGTCGGCAGCGTGCCGGGGCCGGCCGGCACCTTCTTCTTCGTCACCAGCGAGCCGGCCAGCGCGAGAACGGGAATGATGATCCAGTAGCGCGCGAAGAACATGACGATGCCCAGCGCCGTGTTGTAGAACGGCGTGTTCGCCGACAGCCCCGCGAACGCGCTGCCGTTGTTGCCGCTCGCCGAGGAAAAGGCGTAGAGGATCTCCGAGAAGCCGTGCGCGCCGGGGTTCGCGACCCCGGCCTTTCCGGGCTCGACCAGAACGGCGACGGCGGTGCCGAACAGAATCGTGAACAGGGGCACGATCACCGCGATCGCGGCCATCTTGATGTCGTAAGCCTCGATCTTCTTGCCCAGGTACTCGGGCGTGCGCCCGATCATCAGGCCGGCGACGAACACGGCGACAATGGCCAACAGCAGCATTCCGTAGAGGCCGGAGCCGACGCCGCCGAATATCACCTCGCCGACCTGCATCAGCCACAGCGGCACGGCGCCGCCGAGCGGGGTGAACGAATCGTGCATCGCGTTCACCGAGCCGTTCGAGGCCGCGGTGGTCGCAGTTGCCCAGAGCGCGGAATTGACCACGCCGAAGCGCGCCTCCTTGCCTTCCATGTTGCCGCCCGCCTGGGTCGCCGACGCGGTTTGATCGACGTCGAGCTTCGTGAGCAACGGATTGCCGGCCTGCTCGGAGCCCACGCACACGCCGAGCAGCACGACGAACACGATGGTCATCGCGGCAAGGATGGCCCAGCCTTGGCGTGTGTCGCTCACCATGCGGCCGAACGTGTAGCAGAGTGCCGCTGGTATCAGCAGAATCGCCAGCACCTCGAGAAAGTTCGCCAACGGCGTTGGGTTCTCGAACGGAACCGCCGAGTTGGCGTTGAAGAAACCGCCGCCGTTGGTACCAAGCTGCTTGATCGCGATCTGCGAGGCGGCGGGGCCAACCGCAATGACTTGTTCCTTTTGCGTCGCCTTCTCCGTAACCGGATTGCCCTTGTCGTCCTTGATCGGCTGGCCGGAGGCGTCCAGCTTGGGAGTGTCGTATTCGACCGACTCTACGAGCGGCACCGTTTGATAGGCCGAAAAGGTCTGCACCACACCCTGTGACACGAGCACCAGGGCGAACACGAAAGAAATCGGGAGCAGGATGTACAGCGTGCCGCGGGTCAGGTCCACCCAGAAGTTGCCGATGGTCTGCATGCTCTGGCGTGCGAAAGCGCGAATCAGGGCGATCACCACCGCCATGCCCAGCGCCGCGGAGACGAAGTTCTGCACCGTGAGCGCGAGCATCTGGGTGAGGTAGCTCATGGTGGACTCACCGCCGTAGCCCTGCCAGTTGGTGTTGGTGACGAAGCTCACCGCGGTGTTGAACGACGAGTCGGGCGACACGGCCGCCATGTTCTGCGGGTTCAGTGGCAGAAAGGCCTGCACGCGCTGTAGGGCGTAGACTGCGAGTAGGCCGATCAGCGTGAACGAGAGCGTCGCCAGCGCGTACTGTGTCCAGCGCATCTCTTGCGCCGAATCGACACCGCACACGCGGTAAATAAGCCGCTCGAGCGGCGCGCCGAGCCGGTTGAGAACTGCCGGTTCGCCCTCGTAGATGCGCGCCATGTATGTGCCCAGCGGCTTCGCGAGAAGCAACAGGACGACGACGTAGAAGATGAGTTGCAGATAGCCGTTGGCAGTCATCAGAATTTCTCCGGCCAGAGCAGGGCGACGACGAGATAGAGGAGCACGCCGAGCGCAGCGAGCCCTGAAAGCATATAGATCCAGCTCATTTTTGCCCCCTCAGTCTGTCGAGCCCGACGACGAGCGCCGCCGAGACGGCGAAAAACCCCACGATCAGTCCGAGAAAGATGATGTCCATCGCTGCACTCCGCCTTGGTAGGTGCCCGGCATGCTACTTGTCCGCGGCCAGCCTCCATTGAGGTAGGTCAAGTTCGGCGTATCCATGCGCCTTGTTGCAACGCTAGATTCTCGGTTGCGACGCGCAAAAGGTGCGTCAAAGTTGGCACCGGGGACATCAAGGGCGTATCAAGATCGCCTCTGCGCCGACCGCGCCTGTCGCTGTCACGACGCTGACGGCGTGCGAGAGGACCCGGTTGCCGGCCTGCCTAGGTACCGGCATCAGCCTTTCCGGGAGTCGCTCCGCTCCTCGATGCGCCCGCGTCGAAACAGAACTGCACCCAGCCTGAAGATCAGCAGCGCAAAGACGTAGAGCGGGAGCACCACCCCCAGCGTGCCGATCAGTTCGGAGATGGCGTTCAAGTTGGTGCTCCGTCGCCGGATTGCGCGCGGTCCGCGCCGCGGGTCGCTTGGAGCGGCGCGCTCATGCGAGCGCAAGCGGCCCGAACTCGGCGGCGTCGACGGTATGCATCACACGGTGCATGACGTCGTCCGCGCGCGCAGCGTCGCAGACGATGCGCATGCGTGCGCAGTGCGTGTGGGGAATGACGCGGCATTCAAGGACTTCGACCGCCGGGGGCGCTTCCTGCATCAGCGCCCGGCGCACCCGCACCGCATCGGGATAATCGACGGTCAAGGAGAGAGTCATGCGCTGCGAGCCATTACGTTGCCGGCGCCGCCTGCGCGACCCAGCCCAGAAAGGAAGTTTGCTCAAGACGGACATTTTCAGCTCCTCGTGAATATCGCCGGCCGGAGGGCGCAGACTGATGGTTCGCGCCCGCCGGCAATTCGGTTCAGTGCGTTACTCTACGCAGCCGCGCGCTGGAAGCCAGCTAAGATTCGTACTCGAGCCGTAAGGGCCGCATAAAGAGGAGGAAGCGCCATGCCCATGGTGGCGAACTGCGTGGCCTATCGCAACGGCCAGCGCGCCGGCGACATCTCGGTCGAGCAGATCAGCGATGTGCTCAAACAGGACGGGACCTTCGTCTGGGTCGGGCTGCACGAGCCGGACGACGCCCTGCTGCGCAAGATTCAATCGCAGCTCGGGCTGCACGACCTGGCGGTGGAGGACGCGCGCTCCGCCCATCAGCGCCCCAAGCTGGAGGGGTACGGGGACTCGTTGTTCGTGGTGCTGCACACCGCGATGTGGTGGGACGACGCGCTGCACCTAGGCGAGACGCACGCCTTCGTCGGCCGCCGCTTCCTGGTCACCGTGCGTCATGGACCTTCGCTCAGCTATGCACGTGTTCGCGAGCGCTGCGAGGCCAGCCCGGCACGACTGGCAGGCGGCGCGGGGTACACTCTCTACGCACTGATGGACTTCGTGGTGGACAACTACGCGCCGATCGTGGAGCACTTCGGCCACCGGCTGGAGGTGCTGGAGCGCGAGATCTTCACCGACACCTTCAGCCGGGAGGCGATCGAGAAGCTCTACGACCTCAAGCGCGAGCTGCTCCAGCTACGTGGTGCGGCGGCGCCGTTGCTGGACGTGTGCAACGAGCTGATGCACCTGCACACCGACATCGTGCCCAAGGACTCGCGCGTGTACTTCCGCGACATCCACGATCACGTCAAGCGCATCGTCGAGTCGCTGGACGGCATGCGCGAGATGGTGACGGCCGCGATGCAGGTGCACCTGTCGCTGGCGAGCGTGGGGCAGAACGAGGTGGTCAAGCGGCTGGCCGGCTGGGGCGCCATCCTGGCCATCCCTACGATGGTGTTCAGCCTGTACGGCATGAATTTCCGGCACATGCCGGAGTTGCAATGGACGATCGGCTATCCGTTGGTGGTCGGCGCAGTGGCGGTTGGCTGCGTGTGGCTGTATCACCGGCTGCGCCGCGTGGGGTGGCTGTAGCGCCGCCCCGCGATCCCGCATCAGCGGCGCGGCAAGATCAAGCCGCCGCGCGCTGCGCGAACATCCCGCGGCGGGCCAGCAAGCGCAGGAAGTTGTCCTGCGCCATCAGGTGCGCGTAGATCCAGTCCATCTCGCCGTTGCCGATCAGGCGGCGCAGGGCCTGCACATCGAGGGCGGCGAGCTTGTTGCGATCCACCCGATGCAGCCCGTCGAGCGAGAGCGAGAAGCCGCTGGCGAGATCGGCGTGCAGCGAGAACGGCGCGAGCACGCCCAGCTGCCGCAGCGTCGCGCCCAACTGGCGGGTGCGCGCGAGCTCGTCCTCGTATTCGTTGAGCAGGCTGCGGATCTCGGTCCACAGCGGCAGCGGGATGCCGGCGTCATCGAACAGCCGCGCGCCGTTGTCCGACAGCGCCTGCGGGTCGACGCAGACCGTGCGCTCGGTGCCGCCGTCCGGCGCCGGCGCCATGCTGAACGGATAGCGGCGGATGTAGGCCGGGATGTAGGTGCGGCGGTCCCAGCGGCCGTCGGGCATCACGAACATGTTCTGGCCTTCCTGGATGCCCAGGATCGCCATCGCCTCGAAGGCGCCGTCCTGGGGCCGGCGCAGGAACACGACCGGGTAGTCGCGCAGCGCCACCGAGAACTCCGAGGCCACCAGCGGCACGGCGTGCAGCCCGATGCTGAATTGGGGCGCCATGCCGGTTTCGGTGAGCCGGACGCGGTGGCTCTTGAGCAGCGGGACGACCTGCTTGATGCCCCAGGGCGGGGCAATTTGTGCCGTGTTCACGTCGCGTTCTCCGATGGCAGGGGCGGTTGGACAGGAATTGACACAAGGATGTGCAATTCTCGGGCCTGCCCTGTCCCTAGTCCCTACCCTGCCGGCGCCAGGGCCGGCTCGTCCAGCGCGGCCGCCTGCTCGCGAAGCGCCAGGATGTGGTCCTGCCAGTAGCGCTGGGTGTTGAACCAGGGAAAGGCCGCGGGGAAGGCGGGATCTTCCCAGCGTCTGGCCAGCCAGCCGGCGTAGTGGATCATGCGCAGCGTGCGCAGCGGCTCGATCAGGCGCAGCTCGCCCAGATCGAAGTCGTGGAACTCCCAGTAA
>Ga0335070_10001206_pt1 | contig 29662 bp, 24 predicted proteins | sample Lox_Sample_13_FD_206722 | JGI IMG/M metagenome (GOLD analysis project Ga0335070, IMG submission 206722) | Soil microbial communities from Loxahatchee National Wildlife Refuge, Florida, United States - Lox_Sample_1.3 | ecosystem: Environmental > Terrestrial > Soil > Wetlands | place: USA...
CAGAGCCGGTGGCTGCAAATGTCGAAGGCGCTCGCAGGCCGTATCTCGGGAAGAATGTCGAGGAGCATTGGCTGCCGATGGCGGGCAGTCGAATGCGTTATCTGAAAAGCGGATCGGGGCGCCCGCTGATCCTTGTCCATGGATTGATGGGATATTCCTTCTCGTGGAGATTCGCCATGCCCGTGCTGGCGGCGCACGCGACCGTATATGCGGTTGACAATCTGGGAGCGGGCTTCTCGCCTGCTCCGCCCCAAGAGATGGATTGCACCGTACGGGGCACGGCGGAGCGCCTGCTGCGATTTGCCGAAACGCTTGGGCTGGGGGAATTCGATCTGCTGGGAACTTCGCACGGTGGGGGCGTGGCGATGCTGGCGGCTGCGCTTGCGGCCGCACGCGGCAAACCTCGGATTGGCAAACTGATACTCGTTGCTCCCGTCAATCCATGGTCGCCGCATGGCAAGCGTCTTGCCCCCTTCCTGGTTACGCCGTTCGGCTCTTTCATTTTTCGCAACACCATCGAGCGCTGGCGCCAGTTCGACTATTTGTGGCTGCGGCGACTGTTTAGCAGCGGGTCGAAAATTCCATCCGACTCTCTGGCGGGCTACCGTTTACCTGTTTTTGAGAATCATGCCTTTCGGCATGCATCGAATATTTTGAAGAGCTGGACTGCCGATCTGAAGGATATTGAATCGGTACTGCCGAAGATTCGGGACTATCCGACATTGCTTGTTTGGGGAACGAAGGATCGTGCTGTGCACTTCTCGTCGGCCGAGAAGCTTCGGCAGAACTTCAGCAATGTGCGCTTGGTTTCGTTCGAAGGAGTGGGGCATCTGCCTTACGAAGAAGCGCCTGAGCAATTCAACCGGACGTTGATCGAGTTTTTGGCAGGCCCGAGGTAAGAGATCGGAAGTCAGGGGTGAGAAGCCTGCTACTCTTTTTGCTTGCACCTCCTTCAACATCTGCGCGAGTTCGTGGTTGACTACGGCTACTGGGCGGTGGCGATTGCACTGCTCGCGGAGAATGCCGGCATTCCCGTGCCGGGCGAAACCACGCTCCTCGTCGCCAGCTTTCTGGCCTATTCTGAGCACAAGCTCAACCTGTCGTGGATCATCGTAATCGCCACCTGTGCCGCGACGCTCGGCGACAACCTTGGATATGCGATCGGCTACTACGGCGGGCGGCCGCTGGTCGAACGTTACCAGAATTTCTTTCGCTTATCGCCGGCAACGTTGGCCCGGGGCGAAGGACTATTTGTCCGCTACGGATCGTTCGCGATTTTCTTCGCGCGCTTTGTCTTCGGAATGCGTGTGATTGCGGGCCCGCTGGCCGGAGTGTTGCGCATGCCCTGGCGCGCCTTCCTGCTCTTCAATTTTCTCGGCGCGGCGGCATGGGTGACGGTCATTGGGGGTGCCGGATACTTGTTTGGACGACACTGGAGCGTATTTTTGCGGTTGCTCGACCGAATTAATTTAGGAATCCTGATCGTGGTCGTCCTCGCCGCGGTCTATGCCATCTGGAAGCGGCACGCAAAGCAAGGCAGTTAGTTGCTGATCCCGATTGGGATGGCCTGACCTCCATAAGTGACAAGTAGCTTCGGTTACTTCCGGGACGGTCGGAATCGCTATATTCTGAATAAGCAATGCCTCTCAAATCCACTGTCGGCCCGGCGCGCGCGCTTCGCCTCGGGCTTTCCGAAGTCTGGGTGCGGTTTCTGGTCGCGATCTTCGGATTGGTATTGGCTTTCGGAGCGGCCTTGTTTTCTACTGTCTCGCGCGAATCGGGGAGCATATGGGGAACGATCGTTCTGGCGTCGGCGGCACTGCTCTTGGCGACGCTCGTGGGGCTCACGACCGTTCCGTATCTGGCGCGGCGCGTGGTCGCAACCCGCCTGCGAGAGGCCATCGACTATGAGGTAACACGGCCCGGTGTGATCTACATTCTCATCACGGTCGTGATCGGAATTGCGGCGATCAATACCGGCAACAATCTACTCTACGTCATCGTTTCGGCATTGCTGGCAGCAATCATCGTTTCCGGGATCGCGTCGGCGGTGGTGCTGAGGAGCCTGCAACTCGATGTGCTGTTGCCGGAGCACGTATTCGCCGAGCGCCTAATTATGGCTAGGTTTCTTCTGCGCAACGCGAGTTCGTGGATGCCTTCGTTCAGCGTGCGCGTAGTGCCGGCAAAACGCAGACCTGTGCGCAAGTGGCGGTGGGAAGCCTATACGTTTGGCTGGCCGCGTGGCCGCGCACCAGAACGGCAATGGCTCAGGATGCCCGACCGGCGGTTGCGGCGAGTCAATGAAGACTTGGAAAGGCCAATTCTGGAACAGTCGGTCTATTTTCCCTTTCTCGCTCCCGAGCAGGAATTGCGGGCCGATCTCGAGCTGACGTTTCCAACGCGCGGACGGTATCAGGAGAAGAACTTTGGTCTGGCGACACGCTTTCCATTCGCGTTTCTTACCAAGACGCGACGCATCAACCTGCCGCGTGAGATTGTGGTTTATCCGGCGGTCGAAAATACCGAGAGCTTCTTGGAAGTATTGCCGATGGTAACGGGCGAGTTCGAGACATTTGTGCGCGGCCGTGGATACGATCTGTATCGCATTCGCGAATACATGCCTGAGGATTCGGCGCGGCACGTCGACTGGAAAGCCACCGCCCGAACAGGCAGTCTCAAGGTGCGCGAGTTTAGCCGGGAAGACGAACGCAAGCTCCGAATTGTCTTCGACAATCCTGCGCCCGGTGTCGTTACACCGGAGTTGTACGAACGGGGGGTCGGGCTGGCGGCCTCGCTCGGGTGGCATTTTCACCATGAGGATGTGGAAGTGTCGTTCGTGGCCCCCGGATTGGAGCCAACGCCGGATGTCTTTGAGTTCCTTCGGTACATGGCGCTGGCCGAGCCGCAGGAAGCGACGCCGGTGTTTGGGAGGCTGCGGGCAAGTGGGGACTACAACGTGATCGTGACGGCGCGGCGGCGCGAAGACATCCCGGCGGCGTTTGCCGCGGGATCATACGTGGTTTCGTTCGGGCAGCGCCGTAAAGCGTGAAATCTCGCCGCATGGAGGCCCGGCCGCTTGCCTCCTGACCGCCCGGCAGCTAATGCCCCCCCAAAAAGAGGGTAATGGTTACTAAGGTTACCTAAGTAGATTGACCGCTAGTGGCCAACTGACACACGATAGTGCAGGATTGGAGCAACGCAAAGTTTTCCCGGCGCATGCTTTAGTCCCAGGATGGTCATGTCGCTACTGAGCCAAACAACGATGATGGCGTTGTGGTACTCGCAGCCGGTTCTACAGGTGGCTGTGTCGATCGTCGTGTGGCGGCGCAAGTTGTATAAGCAGTTTCCGGTCTTTCTGGGTTATCTCCTCACACAGATCGGAGGTTTCGTTCTGAGCTATCCGATCTACAAGCTTTACGGGGGCAGTACTAGGGCCTATTTCGGCCTGTACTGGACGCAACAAGCTCTCAATGCCGTGTTGAGCTTCAAGATTATTCATGAAGTCTTCCTGGACGTATTCCGTCCTTATCACGCGCTAAAGGATTTGGGCACTCCAGTGTTCAAGTGGGCGGGGCTTGTAATGTTGCTCGTGTCTCTGGTGGTGGCAGCGTCAAATTCGGCCGAGGAGAATCCCGTCATCCATGCGGTGCTGACGCTGCAACGTTCCGTCCGTCTGGTCCAGGTCGGCTTAATTCTGTTCCTTATTCTCTTTTCGCGATTTCTTGGGGTATCGCGCAAGCAAGTCAGCTTCGGGATAGCGCTGGGTTTTGGTCTTTATGCGAGCGTGGAATTGATGCTCTTGGCAATGTTTTCCGGGCGACTGATTCACCTGGGAAGCTTCAATTTCTTCAACATGCTGTGCTGCAATGCTTCGATTCTGACGTGGCTTGGCTACTCCTTCTCCAAGGTTGTGACGCGAGAGGCGAGCGGAAACTATCTGCAGACACAACGCTGGGAGCAGGGGCTTGCTGACCTGCAGCCGGCATCGGCAAACGATTCCCTGATACCGATGTTCGAAGGAATGGTGGAGCGCGCTTTCTCGCGCAGCTCAAATTTGGAAGACATCGAGAGGCACCTGAGCTTCAGCAAGCCAAGTCCGCCGACGCGAACCAAGTCAGCGGTGGCTGGCTCAAAATCGCAGCCGTAAGTAAGACGCAAGTAATGCCAGACCATTCGTTGCAAGTGCAAAAGGTGTTATTTGTCGAAATCGTGTCAAGGGATTTTTTGGCCATCCCGCGGTCATCATTCTCCTCCCAAAGTTAGACGCAAAATCTAAAACCGTTACTTTAAGTTAAGTACAGGAATTGCTGTAGTTGCGCGCGTGTCGAAGTATTTCGCCACGGACACCGTAGCTCGATTCCCGACCAGGGTCGGTTTCGTCCATTAACGTCCAGTAAATCAAAGTCTTGCAGCCCTGTGTATAATGCCCGGTCGAACCTTCGAGTAGTTGGCGAGAGTTCGACAGACCCTAAGGAGAAGTCCAATGAAACGTTCACTCAGGGCGTTACTGCTGTTGGTAGGTTTGGTCGGCACGTTTGCGTATGCTGCCGTTCCGAAGGCACCCGCCCCGGAAGGCCCCATGCCACTGTGCTGGCCGCCAAGAGGCGGACCGTATTGCCCACAATAGGGGCGATTCGCTCAACCCGTAAGTAGAAAGACAGACGACAAAAGAAAGATCTCTTAGGCTGACCCATCGGTCAGCCTTATTTTTTCTCCGCAGAAGATTCGTGGGTTGAATGCTCTTCGGAGGCGGAATGTTCTCCGCCCGGTTCGGAAGGGGATTCCGACGATCTATCTTCCGCTTCAGGGGCGGCAATATATTGCACGATGATTGAAATGCGCCGGTTGGAAGCGTCGAGAGGGTTGTCTTTATTGCGCAGGTGTTGATCGGCGAAGCCTCGTACCTGCGAGACCTGGTCGGCACGCAGTCCCGCTTGCTGCATCACGCGCCGTGCCGCATTAGCGCGGTCTGAAGATAACTCCCAATTGCTGTAGTTCGCGCGTTCGCCGTAGGGCTTGGCGTCGGTGTGCCCTTCGATAGAAACGTGATTCGGGATCGCGCCGAGTTCCTTTGCCAATAGAACCAGCATTTCCTTGCCGCTACCGTTGACCTCAGAACTGCCGCTTTCGAAAAAGGTTCCCTTATCAGACTCGAGCAGCTCGATGCGGAGACCCTCCGCTGTGACCGTCATCTCGATGTTCTTTCGCAGCTTCTCGAGATCGTTGATCTTGCGGATACTGGTTTGCAGCTGCTCCTTGAGCTCGGCCATGTTCTCTTTGGTCAGCTCAAAGTTGCTTCCGGAGCCGTTCTGATTGGAGCCGACTTTCTTCGAAGTTCCCGTGGGATCCTTGAAGTAGCCGCCCACCGCCTCTTGAATTTTCTTGCTGCTGTTGAGCAGCCAGAGGACGATGAAGAGCGCCATCATGGCGGTCACAAAATCGGCGTAAGCGACCTTCCATGCGCCGCCGTGATGCCCGCCGTGGCCGCCTTTCTTCTTGATGATAATGGGAGTAGTTGTCATGGCCGGCGAGAGGCTCTCAGGCGCTGGCGGCTGCAGCAGCCTCGGCGGGTGCGTCGCCTCCACCTTTGTTGCGACAGGCGTCTTCCACTTCCTTGAAAGATGGACGGACGTGGCCCGGAACGACGCGGCGGCCCATTTCGACAGCCATAATCGGCGCCACACCTTTGAGAAATGCGACCATGACGACCCGCATTACGAGGAGGAAGGCGTGCTCTTCTTCGGCGCGCTTGCCCATGCTGGCAGCAAGTGGGCCGACAAGACCGTAACACAGGAGAATGCCGAGAAAAGTGCCAACGAGAGCGGCGGCAACCTTATGGCCGATCTCTTCTGGTGGCCCGCCCAGAGCACCCATGGTGATAACAACGCCGAGTACGGCAGCTACGATGCCGAGCCCAGGCAGCGAGTCCGCCATTGTGCTGAGCGCGGCAACGGGTTGTCCCGCGCCGTGATGGTGGACTTCCATATCGCTATCGAGCATCTGGTCGATGTCGAAGACTTCGACGCCTCCGCTGACCGCCATCCTCATCGTGTCGCAGACGAAATCCCGGAGGTGATGGTTAGCGTTGAAGTCCTTGTATTTGGAGAAGAGAGGACTCTTGACGGGATCTTCGATGTCGTTTTCAAGCGCGACCAAGCCTTCCTTGCGCGCTTTTTGCAGGAGTTCATACATCATCTTGAGCGACTCGATGTAGCGCCGCTTATGAAATTTGGAGGAGCCGAAGACTCCCCCGACGCCTGCACCGATTTGCTTGAGGATGTGTAGCGGGTTGGCGATGAGGACGGTGCCTGCGGCAGCACCGCCGATGATGATGAGTTCCGCGGGCTGAATGAGAACGCGCAGGTTTCCATGTTCCATGAGGTAGCCCGCGACGATGCAGCCGAAAACCACGACGATGCCGATGATCGCAAACATAAAATGTCAACCTCGGTCGACGGCCTGTGCGGCGCGAACCCGCGGCGGAGGAGACCCTGCTGGCATACCGACCGCGCGGCCCGCCGCAGCGGCGTGCGTTGGTTCGAGTCCATTGAGTAACTTATCGAGCTTGTCCCCGGGCTGCGCCACGGCGTGCATGACGACCGCCTGGATGGGAAAGCTGTCGCCCCACCAGCGAATCTCGGACGCGGTGAGAAGATTCCATATCTTGTGAGCCGCGGCCGCCGCCGCCATGAGATCGGTAAAATGCAGCACGGCGATGAACTCGTCTTCGCCCCAGCGGCCGAGAAATGTGGTGGCGTCGAGATTGTGGCGAAGGGTGTGTGCGGCGGCGCGCAGGAAGGGCACGATCGAGTGAGGCCCATGTTTGGAACGGAACTCATCCAGCCCGAGGAGGCGGACACGAAGCAGCCCGAAACCGTGACGGCATTCCTCCATCCCAGCGACCGACTCGGCCAGTAGGGCGCGGGTGAGGCGATGGGAAGGAATACCGGTGACCGCGTCGAGACAGCCGTAGAGCGAAGTCTCGGGGGTATCGCCACGGGCGCCGGTTGCTTCTTCGAACAGCACGATTGCACCTTCGATCGCGTCCCCCGAGCGAATCACTGGGCGGCAACGAAGCGCCACGGGAATGCGGTGCCCTTCACGGTGAAGGAAGTGAGAGGCGATCTGACGAGGCTGGCCATCGCCTAGCGTCATGGCGACAGGGTTGTGCTGCTCATCGAGAACGTTGCCCTCCGAGTCCCGGGCTCCGACGATATGGGCTGTAAAGATGCGGCCCACAACTTCATGGGCGGGATGGCCGGTGGCGAGTTCCGCGCCACGATTCCAGAAGCGAATCCGCTGGTCGCGGTCCACGATGTAGATGCCAACCGGCAGTTCTTCAAGCACGGTATGGACAAAGTTCGGGCTGTCGAAAAGATTGGGCGCCATAAACGGCACGCTCCGCCAATTGAAGATATCGGCGGGAGTGCGGAAGACTTCAGAGCACTAGCAGGCGCGATTTTTCAGGCCGCTTGCCGCGGGAGCGCCGCCAAGCGAGCGGATAGTTCTTCCGGTTCGAAGATCGGAGGCTGACAGGCGAAGTTCGAGCAGACTACGGCAAACGATCTCTGCTCGCTCAACGCTGCTAGATGCGGAATTGTGTCCGCCAGTGCTGGCGGTAGATTTTGCGGGACGGCCTTGGCGCGGTCGAGACACAACACCCCTATGAGAAGCGAGAACTGGGCACTAGCTGCTTTGCTCAAGGTCTGTGCAGTCTCGTCGTTCCCAATCACTACGATCTGAGTGTGAGAGCCGGTGAAACGAGCGACGGCGAGCCCGTAAGTTGCGGCGAAGATGCCGTGTTGGGCTGCGGCACCTGAGTAGAGTTCGAGCGTGGACTCGGCTTTATCGCGATAGGACGCTTCATTTGTGTAACTGTGTAGCCGAAGCAGCGCGATGGCCGCCGAGGGATTGCCCGCGGGTGTGGGCGAATCCTGAAACGGCTTCCGCGGCGTGCCCAGGATGCCGTATGCGTCGTTCGTTTCGGAGACGAGTTCTGGCACAGCACTCTTGATTTTTTTTTGAGTATCGAAGAATCCGCCATCAGCTTCGTCATAGAAGCCAATGATCATGGCGTCCGCGATGGCGCGCGCGAAACGGAAGTAGGTAAGGTCGGCAGTGGTTTCGTAGGCATCGAGGCAGGCGATGACCGTAAATGCATAGTCGTCGAGCACGCCTGGGCTTTCGCGGCGTTCGGAGTTTGGATCGGAATAGGCGATCACGTGACGGAGCGTGAAAGCGCCGTTTTCTCTCGCGCCGCTCGATTGCTTCGGATGCCATCCTTCCGAGAGGAGTCGATCGAGTGAACGTAGTGCGAAGGCCCGGGCATCTTTCAAGTCGAGTGCGGTGGCGGCGGCCAGGTAGGCCGATACGCCCATGGCATTCCAGCCGGTGTAGATGGTCTTGTCGACATAGGGCGTGGGGCGCTGGAGTCGCGAGCCACACATTTTCTTTTTTGCCGAGCGGAGCAAAGCGTCGATCTGCGCGATGGGGAGATTGAGGCGGCGAGCGACTTCTTCGACGCTGGCGCGAATGTGCAGTACGTTCTTCGCCGGATTGTGGTGCATGTCGCCGATCTCGCGGATGTCGTAGCGAAGCTCGGCGACTTTGGCTTCTTCTTCTGTTAGCGCGGTACGGGCTTCATCGAGAGTCCATGTAAAGTAGTCGCCGTCATCGTCCATCGAGTAGTCGGCGTCCTGCGAGGCGTAGAAGCCGCCATGGGCGCGGTCGCTGAGCCATTCGTCCGCCCAGCGGATGATGTCGCGGGCCACATCGGCGAAGAATTCATTGCCTGTAACCTGGTAGGCATGGGCATAGTTCTTCAGTAGTTCAGAGTTGTCATAACTCATCTTTTCGAAGTGCGGAACAATCCAGCGCTCGTCGACGGAGTAGCGATGGAAACCTCCCGCAAGCTGATCGTAGACGCCGCCGCGAGCCATCTTATCGAGTGTGTGAACGAATAAATGGCGGAGGTTTTCTTTCTCCGGTCCTTCGTCTTTGCTCACATAGGCGTGCATGACGAGATCGATCGCGGATGGGTGGGGAAACTTCGGCGCGCTTCCGAAACCGCCGTTTTCGCGGTCGAACATCTTCTGCGCCGATTCGATGAGGGCATCGATCACGCTTGCTGAGATTCGCCTGTCGCTTTTTGTGTACGACTCGGCACGTGCCATGGCGCTTTCGACCATGCTCGCCTGCTGGAGCACGTCGCCATGCTGTTCGCGATAGGCATTGGCGATGGAGAGCAGCACACGCTTAAAGCTAGGCCGCCCGTAATGATCCTGGGGAGGGAAGTAGGTGCCCCCGTAAAACGGCTTGCCGTCAGGAGTGAGAAATGCGGTGAGAGGCCAACCGCCCTGTCCGGTAAGTGCGCTGACGGCGATCTGATACCGGCTGTCGATATCAGGACGCTCGTCGCGATCGACCTTCACGGCGACGAAATTGTCGTTAACGATTTTGGCGATTTCGGGATCGTCGTAGGATTCGCGGTCCATGACGTGACACCAGTGGCACCAGACAGCGCCTATGTCGAGGAGCATGGGCTTGTTTTCGCGGCGCGCGGCGGCAAAGGCTTCATCTCCCCACTCGTGCCACTGGATAGGCTGGTGCATGGCGGAGCGCAGGTAGGAACTCGAGGCGCGAGCGAGGGAATTGAGGGAATCGCCGGTCATCTGGAGAGTGTATCGCGGATGGCGCAGTCGACGGCGACAGGGAGCGAAAGGCCCTTGTCTTAACGGTTATGAAGTTCGTCTCGCGACGATGGACGTTGCCAGCCGAAATCGAATCCGTTACCCAAACGTGCTAGAGCCCGTTTGCGGGTCGTTGCTTCCTGCCGACTTCCAATCTTCCTCTTCCAGTTGATCCAATTCCAATCGATTTTCTTCCAATCGAGCCGAGTTCTGGCAATCGACAAGATCAGCATAAAAACGCAAATCTCCAGCAGGCCGCGGGTTGCGGTCCCTATGCCTACGGCGCGCTTGGGCAGGAGGGAGAATCGCCCGTAAACGAATTCAATGTGGACCCAATAGACAAGGAGAGAAGTCTGCCCCAGTTGGATCAACGGGCTGAACCGGAGCGCCCATGGACCTGCGCTCGACGATCCAAGGCTAGGAAGCACCCAACGCGTCCAGACGTAGGCGAGCAAGCAGATCATGAGCAGCATGCCAATGCGCATCATTAGAAAGTTGGGGCTGGTGTGCCAGTAGTCATATGTGGAGTAGAGATGGAGGCTGGAGTGATCAAGCGCATACGCCAGGCCGATGGCTGCGGCGCCGACGGCGGTGAACGTGGCCAGAATTTTGGCGGTGTGCTCGCGTGCTTGCTCGCTGAAGAGGATGAATCCCGCGGCAAGTCCGGCGAAGGCGAAGGCAGTCCAGGGGAAGATGCAAAAGAGCCACGGCTGGGGCGCGCCGAGGTTATGGCATCCATCAATGTAGGACTCGATTTGCCACGGAAGCCATGTCGGACGCCAGGTAGTGTAGAGCGGCGGTGTGAGGAGCGCGATCATTGCAACGATTACGAGCGAGATGGAGGCGAGCAAGGCAACCGGCAGTTGTCCAATCGCCGAAGCTCCGAGCGATCTTGCGAAGCGCAATACCATGCCGCACATCAGCGCCATGAAGATCATCGACAGTCCGATGACGTTGAGGACGTCGACGCGAAAAAGGTCGGACCGGGGTGCCCATCCCCAGGCAATGGCATACTCTTGCACGCGGAAGAGCAGGCCGAAGGCGAAGATCTCCGCCCCACGGAGCACCATGCCTCGCGTTATTTCGCCCGGAGTCTGGTTCTTGCGGATGAGCTTGGTCGTGACCAGCGCAAAAGAAATTCCCGCGAGAAAAAGAAAAAGTGGAGCAGGGAATGTGCCGAGCCGCTGCGACCAATGAAGAAATCTGCCGTTACGAGCATCGCCACCGAGCCACGAGTCATAACAGTGCGTCTGGAACATGAGCACGCAGGCGAGGCCGCGCATCCAGTCGATCCAGCTAAGCCGTGATGGGGCAGAAGGCACGGCGAGAGTTTAACTTGCCGTGCGGGGTTGGGCCAAGGACATACGCCGGCTTGAGCGATTCGAGGAGGTCTTACTTCTGGTTCGCAGCCTTGATCTGCATGATCAACCGGTCGATCTCACCGGGCGTGAGCTTACCGGAAAACTTGGGCATGCGGCCCTTACCATTGTTGATGATGCTGCGCAGGTCATTGACCGAGGCGTCGGAGACCTTATTCGAGATCAGCGCCGGACTGCCCATGTGACGCCCTTTGGCGGTCTTGCCATGGCATTTAGCGCAGCGCTTTTGGTAAACAGGATTCGAGGCGAGGGCGGGCTGCGTTTCGTCGGCGGCGGCAGCCATTGCCCAAGCCAGGCAAACAAGAATAAAGAAGTCAGTGATTTTCAAACTAGCTCCGTTACCGATCCGCTCTCAGCATCCAACAGCGTTGGATGCGCTGTCACAAATCGGCAGTTGTTCACGGGTGCGCCATGCTAGCATTTTCAAAAGACTCTTACATTCGGAAATCCGGGTGAAATCCGCCGCGCACGTCCGTTCGTTCCTTGGGTTAATCACCGTGCTGTGTCTGGTGACCCCAGTCTTTGCCAAGGACGAGTCGAAGTGGATCGAAGTGCACACCGCCCATTTTTCTGTTCTTACCGACGCTGGCGACAAGCGCGGGCACGAAGTTGCGCTACGCATGGAGCAGATGCGCGCCGTCTTCGGGCAATTGATTTCCAAGCGGAAGCTCAACATGTCGGTGCCGATCACCGTCATCGCGCTTAAGAATGACAATCAGTACGGAAATATTGCGCCCGACAGGCTGACCTTCTCAAAAGGCTTTTATGTGCCCGGTTATGACCGTGTATATATTGTGGTCAATCTGTTTGAAATCGAGCCCTGGCGTTCGGTCGCTCACGCCCTGGGCCATTACTTCCTGAACTATAACTATCCTCCCGTTCAAGGCTGGTTCGATGAAGGACTGGCGGAATATTTTGGTGCGGTGCAGGTCGACAAGGAAGTGAATATCGGTGGCGATCCGGAGCTGGCGCCCGAGTGGCACGAAGATATCTTCGACACGATGAGACGCGACCCTAACGTGCCGCAGTCGCTCACTCAACTGGCGAGTTCGCCGGTGTGGATTTCCATGACAGACCTGTTCACGATGAAACACGACAGCTCCGGCAAGAATGAAGGCTCGCACAATACCATGTATTACGCGCAGGCCTGGCTGGTGATGCACTATCTGATCAATCAGAAGAAGCTGCCCGAGACGGGAACCTATTTCGATCTGGTACAAAACAAAAAAGTGCCGGTCGATAAGGCGATCATTCAAGCATTCGACATGACGCCCGATCAAATGGAAGCGGACGTCAAAAAGTATCTCGGTTCGATGGGCAATCTAGGGATTGCGCTCGACCAGTCGAAAAAGCCCACGGGCAACATCGGGATGATCCAGCAGCCCGACCATTATCAGGTCCCGTTCGACTCGGATGAATTGGGCGCGACAGTAACGCCGGTGCCGGAGGTGGAAGCGCGCGCGGTACTCGGAGACATGATGGCGCGCATTCCCAGCCGGCGCTTGCAGGCGCTGACTGACTTGCAACAACTGGCGGCCGATCCGAAGGGAAATGAGGTGGCGGAGCGCGGGCTGGGACGCGACGATATCGCGCTTAAGAAATTCGATTCGGCGGCGAGTCATCTGGATAAAGCGGCAGAGTTGAACGCGCGCGATCCGTGGATCTGGTATTACCGTTCCGTGCTGAAGTATCGCAAGGCACAGGAGACGCGGCAGGAGATGCAGGGAATCGCCAACATGATGCAGGACCTGCGCGCGGTGATTGATTGGTATCCGGAACTGGCCGACGCTTACAACATGTTGGGAATGGCGCGCGTGGAGGGAGGCGGCTGGGCGTCCGCGCTGGAGGCGCAGAAGCAGGCGATCGCATTGTCACCGCGCAATCCCGAGTATCAGTTCAACCTTGGCCAGATTTACATGGCGGGAAAAAAGTGGGATTTGGCCCGGGATGTTTTCACTCGCCTCAAAGAAGGTACCGACAAGCAAGCGGCTGCGGCAGCGAAGAGACAACTCGAGGACATCGCGACGCTCCAGAAGTATGGGATACGTCCGCAGCATGGGAATGAGGCGGCCGCTCCGGCCGGCGCAGCGAGCACGCCCGGAGCAGACAGCGGCGCTGCTGCCGCAAAGGAGAAGGCGGTGGGTGCGAATGATTCCGAGGATGAGGATGCGGCCCCGAAGCCGCCGCCCGTGAAGCCTGGAGCGACCGGGCCGGTGCTTTTTCTGAAAGGCAAAATTGTCAGCAGCGATTGCTCGAAATCGCCGGAGGCCGCGATCACGGTGATCAGCGGGATGACAACTTATACAATGCACGCATCGGACTACAAGAACCTCGTCGTGATTGGCGAGGACCATTTTTCCTGCGAGTGGACGAACCGGCTGGTGTCGGTGAATTATCGGGCGACGGGAAAGCACACGGGTGAATTGATCTCGCTAGAAGTGCGGTGACGAGGCGCTTGTGGGCGCCTCTTGCGAAATGTTCGTCGCGGGTATTGAAACGCCAATTTTGAATATGGCTTGGTTGACGATTGAAGATTATCGTGTCGGCGGCTGGATCGGAGGCGATCCGGCTGTACGTTCGCGCGAATACTGCGCTCGATTGGAAGCGGGCGCGATTCTGTACTTTTCGGCCCCACCGTTCGCTTTGCCGGAGAGCGATCTCGATTTTCTTCTTTCACTGAAGCCTGCCGATTCTCGGCTGCACAAAAACATCTCGTATCGTCCCGAGAGTGACGTACTGCGCGGGTTGCCGGATGATGGGAACAAAGCGCGCGTGCACGCGATTATGCGGAAGTACGCAGCAGCGGTGCGGAGTTTCGTTGAGAATTTTCTTGCGCCTTATGCCGGACGATTCCAAATGGATTACGCCAGCTACCGTCCGCTGGAGGAAGAAGGTCGCGACCTTTCGTTGCACAAGAGAAACGACTTGCTGCATGTCGATGCTTTTCCTAGCCGCCCGACGCGGGGCGCGCGAATTCTGCGCGTGTTTACCAACGTGAATCCGGCGAGGGATCGGGTGTGGGTGGTGGCGGAGAGGTTTCCGGAACTGGCGGCACGGTATGCCAGCGACGCCGGCTTGCCGAAATATGCTGTCAGTTCCGCGTGGTCGGGATTGAAACGTGGATTAAGCCGTGTGGGATTGCCGGTCGCCGATCGCGCACCCTATGACGAGTTCATGCTGCACTTTCACGACTGGCTTAAGGAAAATTCAGAGTTTCAGACGGCAAAGGCGGGGAAGGCGCAGATTTCATTTCCGCCCCTGGCAACGTGGCTTGTGTATACGGACGGCGTGCCGCATGCGGCGCTCGCCGGGCAGTTTGCCATGGAGCAGACGTTCATCATTCCAGTGCACGCGTTGGTATCGCCGGAGGTGGCGCCGATTCGCGTGCTGGAGAAATTGGCCGGACGGACGATGAGCTGATCTACTCAATGGACCTGAATTTTGCCGGCATCAAAATGTGCGAAGATTGGATAGGGAGCGAGGATGGAAAACCCTCTTAAACTGAAACGGATTCACCACGTCGAGTTCTTTGTCGGTAATGCACGGCAGGCCGCGTTTTTCTATCGCAAAGGGTTTGGATTTTCGCAAGTCGCCTATTGTGGCCTTGAGACCGGCAACCGCAAGCGGACGTCTTATGCGCTCAGCCAAGGCAAGGCGAACTTTGTTTTGACAACGCCGCTGACTCCCGACGATCCGGCCGCCGAGCACATCAGGAAGCACGGCGACGGTGTCCGCGACATCGCGCTCGAGGTCGCCGACGCCGACGAGGCTTTTGCAGAAGCGGTGCGGCGTGGCGCGACCCCGGCCGAAGAGCCGCACGATATCGGCGATGAATGCGGCGCGGTGCGACGGGCCGCGGTTCATACCTACGGCGACACGATTCACTCGCTGATTTCCTACAAAGATTACAAGGGGCCGTTTCTGCCCGGGTTTGCGGCGGCTCCTGTCGACGGGGACGATTGCGGTATCCTGCGCATTGACCATATCGTCGGCAACGTCGAACTCGGAAAGATGCAGCACTGGGCCGACTACTATACCAACGTCTTCGGATTCCACCGCTACATCACCTTCGACGATAAAGATATTTCGACCGAGTACAGCGCGCTCATGAGCATCGTCATGTCGGACGATTCGCACTCGGTGAAGTTCCCGATCAACGAACCCGCGACGGCGCGCAACAAGAGCCAGATTCAGGAATATCTCGAAGCTTACGGTGGACCGGGAGCGCAGCACATCGCGTTGCAGTGCAAGGATGTGCTCTACACCGTGAGCAAACTGGAGAAAAACGGCATCGAGTTTTTGCGCGTGCCTGACACCTACTATGAAGCATTACCGGGTCGCGTCGGCCCGGTGGAGGAGCCGATTGGGTCGCTAAAGTCGCTGGGTATTCTGGTGGATCGTGACCAGGAAGGCTACCTGTTGCAGATTTTCTCGAAGCCGGTGGAAGATCGGCCGACGGTATTTTTCGAGATCATTCAGCGCAAGGGCAGCCGCGGATTCGGCAAAGGAAATTTCAAAGCGCTCTTTGAGTCGATTGAACTCGAACAGGCGCGAAGAGGAAATTTGTAGCGGATCGGAAGCATCGACGATGGCAACGGCAGAAACGACACGAAAATTCGCAAAGGCACCGGTTAAGCGGAATGTGAACGGGGCAACCTTGCCCCGAAACGCTGGTTCGAATGGGAAGCGCGCGACCGAGTTGACCTATCAGTCCGGATTTGGAAACGAGTTCACCAGCGAGGCGGTGGCGGGCGCCCTTCCGCATGGGCAGAACTCTCCGCAGCGCGTGCCGCACGGACTTTACACCGAGCAACTCAGCGGAACTCCATTCACTGCCCCGCGCGTCGCGAATCGGCGGACGTGGCTGTATCGCATCCGGCCTTCAGTAGCACATACGCCGTTTCAACCGATCCAGCAGGGAAGACTGCGCAGTGCACCCTTTGACGAAGTCCCGGCACCGCCAAACCAGCTGCGCTGGATGCCGATCCCGGTTCCCACAGAGCGCACCGATTTCGTCGACGGCCTCATCACAATGGCTGGCAACGGAAACACGCACACGCACGCGGGCGTTGGCATTCACATCTACGTCGCGAACGCTTCGATGACGGAGCGTTTTTTCTACAACGCCGACGGCGAGATGCTGCTAGTGCCGCAAAGCGGGCGCTTGTTGCTGCACACCGAGATGGGAGTGCTGGATGTTAAGCCCGGAGAAATTGCCGTCATCCAACGCGGGATCCGGTTTCGAGTGGAGCTTGTTGAAAAAACCGCGCGCGGATACATCTGCGAAAACTATGGCGCGCTGCTGCGGCTTCCTGATCTCGGTCCCATCGGCGCGAATGGGCTGGCGAACCCGCGCGACTTTCTCGCTCCCGTGGCGGCCTTTGAGGATCGCGAAGGCAAGTTTGTGCTCACCACAAAATTCCAAGGACGCTTGTGGGAGGCGTCGATCGACCACTCGCCGCTGAACGTCGTTGCGTGGCATGGCAACTATGTTCCCTATAAGTACGACTTGGCGAATTTCAACTGCATCAACACGGTGAGTTTCGATCATCCCGATCCCTCGATATATACCGTGCTAACTTCGCCTTCTGAAATTCCGGGGACGGCGAATCTCGACTTTGTGATTTTTCCGCCGCGCTGGATGGTGGCTGAGCACACCTTCCGTCCACCCTGGTTTCATCGCAACTTCATGAACGAGTTTATGGGGCTCATCTACGGCGAGTACGACGCCAAGGCCGAGGGCTTCGTCCCGGGCGGCGCTAGTTTGCACAATTGCATGGCGGGGCATGGGCCGGATGCGGAAACTTTTGAAAAGGCCAGCAAGGCTGATTTGAAGCCGTTGTATGTGAAGGACACGCTAGCCTTCATGTTCGAGACGCGCTTTGCATGCCTTCCGACTCGTTTCGCGTTGGAGACCTCGCAACTCGACCATCAGTACTTCGAATGCTGGCAGGGATTGAAGAAGACGTTTGACGGGGAGTAACCTCGCGAGATTCCCTCAATGGAAACAACTGCACAGCCATTGTCGTCATTGGAGCCGCGCTCGGCTCCCGTACTCTGGTCTGTGCGCGCCCTGCTCAGTGAGCTAATCGACTTCGCAGGATTGTTCCCGCCAGCGGCTCTGTCGATGCCAGCCGCAGTGTCGAATTACGACACATACCTGCGGTCGGGCCAGAGCTGGATGCTGGGGCGGTTCATCGTGCCGCTGTCTCGGCTTGGGGAATTCGAACAGGCCCTTCGTTGCCTGGATAATCCAGCAACTGACAAATCATGGTCGCTTTCCGCGCTGCCCGGCGCGGATATTGCCACCGACCTTCTGCGGATACGCGAATTCAACGATAGGAACATTGCATTGCCTTCATCCCCACGAGTCCGAATCGAATCGGTCGAAGTTAGAATTGCTAACGCCGAGGACATCGATCGCTTGTCGATGGTCATTCCTGCCGAGCTCGAAGCGTATTTCGAAATTCCGCTAACGGGCAATGAAGAAGATTGCATCGCGGCCGTGGCTCGCCGCGGGCGCCGCGCCAAGATCCGGACCGGTGGCGAGACGGCGGAGAAATTTCCTTCCCCGGAAAGCATCGTTCGATTCATTCATCTGTGTGCCGTGTCCAACGTACCGTTTAAGGCGACGGCAGGTTTGCATCATCCTGTCCGCTCATGCCATCGATTGACATATCAGCCCGATAGTCCATCCTGCGTAATGCATGGATTCCTGAATGTCTTCCTTGCCGCGGCATTCTTGCGGGCCGGAATGGACGACAATTTTGCCGTGGAACTACTGGCCGAGGAAGCGCCTTCCGCGTTTCATTTCTCACAGGACAATGTTCGCTGGCGCGAGCATCGCCTCAGTGCCGATGAAATCTCCAGTGCGCGGAGACTCGCAATTTCATTGGGGTCCTGCTCGTTCACCGAGCCAGTCGGAGACCTACAGGCGCTGCGACTGATATAAATCTCTCCAATATCTATGAAAGTAATACTAGACGAAACGCACGACTCTTCCGCGCAAAGCTGGGTCGAATCGGCGAATGTGGCCGGTTCGGATTTTCCCATACAGAATTTGCCTTTTGGCGTATTTCGAAAGCGTGAGGGCAGATCGTCCACCAAGATCGGTGTCGCCATCGGCGACAGTATTCTCGATGTAGCAGGCCTGCAAAGTGAGGGCTTGTTCTCCACGGATGCTGATGCGGTGTGCGCCGCCGAGGCTTGCGGGCACGGCTCATTGAATGCCCTCATGGAGCTTGGCCCCGATGTTCGCCGGGCCCTGCGGCGGCGAATTGCTGCACTTTTGCGCGCCGATGCCGTGGCATCTGTTCGCAGTGTCGTGTTGCCTCATCTCATCGCCCACGCCGAGGCCGAGATGCTTCTTCCCGCCACCGTCGGCGACTACACAGATTTCTACGCTTCGATTTTTCATGCGACCAATGTCGGAAAGCTTTTTCGACCCGACAACCCTCTTTTGCCAAACTACAAATACATTCCGATCGGCTATCACGGGAGGGCTTCGTCGCTGGTCGCGGCCGGAACTCCAGTTCGCCGCCCATGTGGCCAAACCCGCGCCGGAGAAGCAGAACCCACGTTCGGCCCTACGAAGGCGCTCGACTACGAACTCGAGGTCGGTTTTTTTGTCAGTCGTGGGAACACGCTAGGCGACCGCATTCCCATAGCCTTAGCGGATCAGCACATTTTCGGTATCTGCCTGCTTAATGACTGGTCGGCGCGCGATGTGCAGGCTTGGGAATATCAGCCGCTCGGGCCGTTCCTAGCGAAGAGCTTTGCTACCTCACTCTCGCCGTGGGTGGTCACGATGGAGGCGCTGGCGCCGTTTCGGGTGTCCGCTTTCACTCGCGGTGCGGGCGATCCCGCGCCGTTACCCTATCTATTCGATGCCGACGATCAGGCGCACGGTGGACTCGACCTGACCCTCGAGGTCTCTCTGCAATCCCAGCGTATGCGCGAGTTGGGAATGGCTCCGGCTCTCCTGAGCCGCAGCAATTTCCGTGATCTTTACTGGACCATGGCGCAGATGCTGACACACCACGCCAGCAACGGCTGCAACCTGCGCTCCGGTGATCTTCTGGCGAGCGGAACTGTCTCGGGGCCGGATGTGCCAGGCGCGGAGGCAAGCGCGCGGGGGTGCCTGCTCGAACTTACATCGCGCGGCGCGAACCCGATCCCTCTCCCTTCAGGTGAGCAGAGAAAATTCCTCGAGGATGGAGACGAGATAATCCTGCGCGGATTTTGCGAGCGCGCCGGATTTCGGCGCATCGGGCTGGGGAGTTGCCGGGGCAGAATTGCTCCGGCTATCGCTCGCTGAAGCTGGCTGCCCTTCGCATGTTGTCACACGACTATGTGACAGAAGTACTTTCTTCCCGTGACGCAGCGCACATCCATTCCGTACGACATTGCGGTTCCATGGGCAGTCGGCAAAGACGATTGAACTAGCGAGCGTCCGAACGCTAGCTTCCCGCGTCGCCGCCGCAACTTGCCATGAACGCATTCAAGGATGCGGGACACCTCTTCCGCTTGCTCGGAGTTTTTCTCGCGGGTCTTCTCTTGTTTCTGGTTATTCGTGGATTTCTGGTTCCGCGTAGTTTTGGTGAATACGGGCACTATCGCGGAAATGCGCTGGCGGAAATTGCGGCGCGCCCGGTGAACTATGCGGGGCACGCGACCTGCGAGGGTTGCCACACCGACATCCTCGAAAAGAAAAAAGACGGCAAGCACACCCACGTCAATTGCGAGGCTTGCCATGGCGCGCTGGCAACACACGCGGATGATCCTGCGTCGGTGATGCCCCAAAAACTTGATGCGGCGGTGCTGTGTGTTCGCTGCCACGAGGCCAATGCCGCCAAGCCGAAGACCTTTCCTCAAATTGTGTCTGCCGACCATGCCTCTGGCGTTGCTTGCGATACCTGCCATCAGCCGCATAGTCCGGCAATCGCTGCGGGAGGCGCGCAATGAAACTCACTCGGCGTCACCTGTTGCTTCTCCTTCCCGCTGCCGGAGCGGCATGGAAATATGTGCTGGCGGGGACTCCCGAGGCGGCTCCGAATTACAACCGCAGCGAGCACTGGTGGGGCATGCTGATTGACCTGCCGAAATGCATCGGATGCGGCAATTGTGTGCGCGCCTGCCAGACCGAGAACGACGTCCCGGACGGATACTTCCGGACCTGGGTCGAGCGCTATCACGTCTCGGACTACGACATCGAGAATCCGGAAGTGGATTCGCCCGACGGCGCCAAGCACGGATTTCCGCCAGCCAAAGACCCATCGGGCAAAAATTTCTTCGTCCCGAAGCTTTGCAATCACTGCGCGGATTCTCCGTGCACGCAGGTATGCCCCGTGGGCGCAACGTTCATCAGTCCGGATGGTGTGGTGCTGGTCGATAAGACTTACTGCCTCGGCTGTCGCTATTGCGTGCAAGCATGCCCCTATGGATGCAGGTTCATCCATCCCAAGACGGACACAGCCGAAAAGTGCAACCTTTGCTATCACCGCATCACGAAGGGACTGACGACGGCGTGTTGCGAGAACTGCCCCACCGGCGCGCGGCAACTGGCAGATCTGAAGAACCCCAAAGATCCGATTCACGAATTCTTGAAGACGCACGCCGTGCAGGTGCTCAAGCCTTACATGGCGACGCATGCCAAGGTTTTTTACAACGGGTTGGATGGGTCGGTGCGGTAAGACAGGCTGCTCGCAGCTCAACGCGCCGGTCATAACGAGGAGAGGCGATAGGCCTATGCAAGGCGTTGAAGGCTTCATGTATCCGAACGAGGTCGAGCTCCAGTGGAGCGTTTTGATAGTGCTTTATCCTTTTCTCACGGGACTGGTGGCGGGAGCGTTCATCCTGGCGTCGCTGGAGCGCGTGTTCAATGTGCAGGCCGTAAAGCCGACCTACCGGCTGGCATTGCTAACGGCTCTGGCATTCCTGTTAGTTGCGCCTATGCCGTTGCAGCTGCACCTCGGGCATCCGGAACGCTCCTTTGAGATGTACCTGACACCGCATCGAAGCTCGGCAATGGCGATGTTCGGGTTTGTTTATCTTTGGTACCTGATGGCGGTGTTGGTGTTGGAGATATGGCTCGATTATCGTCGCGATATTGTGTTGCTCTCGCAATCCACGACTGGGCTGAAGCGCATCGTCTACAAAGTTCTCACGCTCGGTTCGAGCAATATCAGCGAACGCGCGCTTCACATCGACGAGCGAACCGGCTGGCTGATTACGCTCGTCGGAATCCCTTCCGCGTTCCTGCTGCATGGTTATGTCGGGTTCATCTTCGGCTCGATCAAGGCAAATCCCTGGTGGTCGACGCCGCTGATGCCCGTCGTGTTCCTGTTTTCGGCAATGGTATCGGGAATTGCCGTCGTGATGCTGCTCTACATGCTTCTCACCTGGGCGCGCAAAGAAACCATCGACATGCGTTGTGTCGACACAATTGCACGTTATCTTTTCTACACCTTCATCATCGACTTTACGCTCGAGATGCTGGACTTGATTCACCGTATTTACGAGTCGGACGAGTCCTTCCGCAGCCTCGACTTCATGGTGCACACGAAGCTGTACGTCTCGCACATCGTGGTGCAGATCGTGCTAGGCACGGTGACGCCAATTGCGTTGCTGGGCATAACGCAGGTCCTTCATTTGTCCGAGATGGCACGCAAGCGGATCTACGCCACCGCTGGCAGTCTGACGCTGATCGGCATCTTTGCCATGCGGTGGAACGTGGTCATCGGCGGCCAGCTCTTCTCGAAGAGCTTCCTGGGATACACGACTTATAAGATGGGCCTGGTGACGCGTGAGGGCTTGTTAACCGCGATCATCTTGACCGTTCTGCCATTCGTTTTCCTGTGGGTGCTGGTGAAGCTCCTGCCACCCTGGCCGGTGGGGAACACAACGCCGGAGGCCGCACCCGCGCGCTGATTGGTGAGGTCCGTTCCTCTTTCCCGAGCCGTGTGACCCGAATCACGGCAGCAAACTCCTCAATCGTAAAAAATCAAAAGTTAGATATGCCGGGCCATGCGTTGGCGAATACAGGCGCCCGGACTTTGCTTCCGATCCGAGGGAGGGCCTTCATGGAACCGTTTCGTCATCACATCTTTGTCTGCACGCAGGAAAAGCCGGAGGGAGTCCCGTGCTGCCCCGCAAGTGGGGCATGGGGAATTCTGGGCGTGCTGGAGCGGGAGTTGCTCACGCAGGGCCTTGATGACGATGTGCAGGTCAGCACTTGTGGCTGTCTCGGACTGTGCGATGACGGTCCCATCATGATTGTCTATCCCGAGGGAATCTGGTATCGCAAGGTGAAGGCGGAGGACATTAGCCAGATCGTGAAGTCGCATCTTGTCTCGGGCAAGGTCGTCGAGCGCTTGGAATGGAAGGATGCGCCGGCAATGAAAGCCGCGTCGGCCGAGCATCGCGCGAAGTACCGCGCCATGGTTCGCGCACGCGACGAAGCAGGCACGCTTCCGGACAATCTCAACGAAATGGCCCGCGCCTTCATGCCCAGCCGGGTGCTGCTCACCGCGTTGGAACTCGATCTGTTTACCGCGGTGACGGATGGATCTTCCGCCGTGGGCGTAGCGCGCCGGATTCACACCGACCCGCGCGCGACGGAAATGTTACTGAATGCGCTCGTCGGCTTGAAGCTCCTCGAAAAGAAGAACGATTTATATTTCGACACTCCGGCGACCGCCCGATTCTTTGCCCACGGTTCGCACGATAACGCGCGGGGCGGACTGCTCCATACTGCACATCTTTGGGATCGTTGGTCAAAGTTGACCGAGAGCGTGCGCACGGGCGCTCCGGCGGGAAGTGGGGCGCGGAATGAAGAGGCCACGCGAGACTTCATTGCTGCGATGGACCGTAATGCCAAGGAGCGTGCGGCTCTCGTGCTGAAAGCTGTCGAGCATCGGTCGATTCGGCGCATGCTGGACTTGGGCGGAGGTTCCGGCGCTTATTCGATTGCATTCGCGCGCGCCGTGCCCGGGCTGAAGTCGGAAATCCTCGATGTGCCGGAGGTCGTGCCGCTGGCGCAGGATTATGTCCGCAAGGCCGGCCTGATCGAACGCATCAGCGTGCGGGCGGGAGACATGCTGCGCGATCCGTTCGGCGATAACTACGACTTGATTCTGATCTCGGCAATCTGCCACATGTTCTCACCTCAGAAAAACCTGGAACTGCTGCGGAAAGCCAACTCGGCGCTCGCGCCCGGTGGCCAGGTGGTTGTGCAGGATTTCATTCTTGAGCCGGCTAAGACGGCTCCGTGCTTTGCCGCGCTCTTCTCGCTGAACATGCTGGTGGGAACGGAAGCGGGCAGTAGCTACAGCGAACCCGAGTATGCCGAATGGCTCCGCGAAGCAGGGTTCAAGGAGGTGCGGCGCGTTCGGCTGCCGGGGCCGAGCGGACTGATGATAGGCCAAAGGTAAGACGGCTAGAGGTGAGAGGTTCAAACCCCGATTGCCATGCGTTCTGGCACGAAGCGCCTTTGAAGTCCTCAAAATTAGAGATTACCCACCCTCAGTTTGGATACGGATAGATGTATCCGGGTGGATAGAAATAGCCGTAGGGATCACCCCACCACAGGTTGTCCCAATAGGGATAAGGGTAGAGCGCCCACCACGGGTTCCAGCCAATTCCCCAGCCGAAACCGTATCCCCACCCGCAACTCCAGCAGCCAAACCCGAAGCCGAAGCCGGGATATCCCCAGCCACCACGCCAGCCCCAACCGCCGTGCCAGCCCCAACCGCCGCGCCAGCCTCCGCCGCCCCACCCTCCCCAACCGCGATGGATGAATTCATTGTGGCCGCCAAAGTGTGGATTGCCATTGAGCGCAGCATGCGCGCCACCAAACGAATGCCAATGCCCGTCAGCCAGCGCGGCATGCATTTCAGTTCCATGGGACATGTTCAAACCGTGCATGCCGTTCGCGCCGGTCGCACCGCCTTCCCTGCCCAGTGAATGCCAACCCGGCGAGGTGTTCGCTCGACCGTACGGTGAACTCCGTGCCGCGCCTCCGCCCTCACGCCCCATGCTTCCAGAGCGCCCACCGCCATACATCGGTCCACGCGCGCCGCCGAATCCTCCGCCCGAACCGCGGTAGCCGCCGCCACCGAAGCCGCCACCGTGATAACCGCCACCGCCAAATCCTCCGCCATGAAGTCCGGCGCCGCTGAAGCCGCCACCATGCGACGCACCACCGCCAAAGCCCCCACCGCCGCCGTGTCCTCCACCCCCGCCGCGTTGGGCGAGCGCCTGTGGCGTATATGCAATCAATGCAAGCGAAGCGATGCCAGACAGGAGAACCTTCGAAAGGGTGTGCTTTTTCATTGGAGTTTCCTCCATGCGGGCGGTCCGCCGACAGGTCGAAGCCGCACCATCTACTAATAATCCTACTCTAGTTGGAATCAGATTTATCCGGCGAAGTTGTCCCGGGAAGAAGCGTTTCATACGGCACCAAAAGACACTGGGGACACAACAAAGAGCCGTGCTAAATCGCGCGGAGAATCTCCTCCGCCGCTCGCTGGCCGCTGGCGATCGCGCCGTGAACCGTGCCATTGTTCCCGGTAACATCGGTGGCCTCCCCGGCAAAGAACAGTGTGTTCTCGACGGGAGCAGCCAGCGCTTGTTGGGCTCCATCACAGCCGACCTTGCCGTAACTGTACGCGCCGCGCGAGAAGGGATCACCCTGCCAATCGTGGTAGTGGGCGGCGATAAACTCTTTCTGCAACCGCGTGGGAGTTTCGTGCAGCAACCGGCTGAGCGCGCTCAGCGCCTGGTCAATGACGAACGATTCGCTTTGCCCGGAAAGCCGTTCGCCCGCGTGAAACGGCGCCCATCCGGTGATGATCGGCGATTTGCGCGGCTCGCTCGTCCACCACGTCGGAAACCATTCGTCGTCGGAGAACAGAAAGCTCATGTTGTTGAGAGCCTCCTCCTCGCCTCGCGACGGCGTCATCGTCTCCCAGAAACGGTGCCGGAACTGAAGTACGACCCTCATCACTCTGCCCATTTCCAGCCGCTGGAGCGCGTTGAACTTCAGTCCCGGCAGGGCCGGCGTAAATGTCACAGCGCCCGGTTGGAGCCGGGGTGCTTTCAACACGCCGAGCGGGAGCGTGATCAGGACCTTCGCGGTGGTCACTTTCCGCGTGCCATCCTGTTTGGATTCCGCGGGTCTGGTCGTGACTTCGACCTGTCCTCGCTTCCAATCCACGCGTTTGACGACAGCGTTCGTATTTACGGCTACGTCAGAAGACTCCAGCTTCTTGCGGTAGAACTCCACCAAACGGCCATATCCGTTGAGCGGCCGGAACGCTCGATGCCCTTGAATGCGCTCCTCAGCTTCCATACCGCGCACCAGCCAATGGACACTAACCTGCGCGGGATCAGCGGCATTGAAGCCGCTAACATAGCCAATGGCATGCCGTTTAGCTTGCTCAAGCGAGGGATCGTGCCGGTTGCTGGGGAAAGAGCGCTCGAGAAATTCGAGGAAGGATTGGTCCGGCTCATCGGCGGACATCTTTTCCATGATCTTGTCGACCTGCGGAAGGAAGCCGCATTTCGACAGGCGACCGTTGCTCGCGCACCAGTTGTCGCCTTCGACCTCAGTGAGCGGTTCGTTGATCTGCTGCAGCGGTTCGATGATCTCCGGCGCCATGCCGTGAATGAACTCGGCGCCGAGTTCGATGGGTACAGAACCTGACGTGCCGCGTTCAGTGAGAATGCGACCGCCGACGCGGTTGCGAGCTTCCAGAATGGTGACCTGAGCACCTGACTCCACGAGCTTGGCGGCCGCGGCCAACCCGGAAATGCCTGCGCCTATGATTACGACTGTTCGGGCGTCTGGATTATTCTGCTGCTCTGATTTTCGGCTCATTTGAGCTGTTATCTGTATTGCTCTCTTTGCATCTTATCGGCGGAAAAGCATAGGGGAACATACATGTCTTTACCTATAAGCAAACGTTATCGCCCGATGGAGGCAATGCCAGCATCTGAACTGCCCTCTGGGCCGGATTGGCAATATGAGCCGAAGTGGGACGGATTTCGTTGCCTGTCGTTTCGCGACGGGAAGCGAGTCGACCTGGTCTCTAAGGCCGGCAAGCCTTTGACGCGGTATTTTCCCGACCTCTTGGCCGACGTGAGTGCGCTTACGGCCCAGCAGTTTGTGCTCGATGGCGAGCTCGTGATTCCCGCGAACGGTACGCTGTCGTTCGACAACCTGCTCATGCGAATTCATCCTGCGGCGAGCCGCGTAAAGAAGCTGAGCGAGGAAACGCCTTGCCTGTTTATCGTCTTCGATCTGTTGGTGGATGAAGGCGGAAGGTCGCTGGTGAAGATGCCGCTTGCGGAGCGCCGGGGAAAACTCGAGAAGTTTGCTCGACGGTACTTCCGCGACAACGAGACGCTTCACCTCTCGCCCGCGACGCAGGATGTGGAGATCGCGCGTGGATGGTTTCGCGCGGGGATTGGCCTTGATGGCGTAGTCGCCAAGCGTCGCGATCTTCCTTATCAGACGGGCGAGCGGACCGGAATGCAGAAGATCAAGAAGCTGCGAACGGCGGAATGTGTAGTCGGAGGATTTCGCTACCTTGAGAAGAAGCCGCTGGTTGGATCTTTGCTGCTCGGTTTATATGACGACGAAGGCAAATTGGATCACGTCGGATTTACGTCTTCGATTCGCGACGAGGAGCGAAGTGTTCTCACCAGGAAGCTTGAGAAGATCGTTAAGCCTCCTGGCTTCACGGGGAATGCTCCAGGGGGTCCGAGCCGCTGGAGCACGAAGCGGTCAGCCGAATGGAAACCGCTGGCGCCGAAACTTGTCATCGAAGTGCAGTTCGACCACTTTACGGGCGGACGTTTTCGGCATGGTACGAAGTTCCTGCGCTGGCGTCCGGACAAGTCCCCACGCGATTGCACGTTCAAGCAGGTGGAGCGCGAGAACACTGCGACACTCAAGCTACTGGAACTCGCTGCGTGAGCTTTTCCCATAATTATGATTTTGTCGCAGACCTCGCACTGCATCGTGTGCTATACGATTAGCGCGAGGAATTTGCTGAATGGCTCGAAAGTTCAAGGACCTTTCGGAGCGCGAGATTCTCGCGCTCGCTATCGCGCTGGAAGAAGAAGACGGCCGCGTTTACGCCGATTTTGCCGATGGATTGCGGGAAACTTATCCGGCGACTGCCCAACTTTTTGAAGAGATGCGCGAGGAGGAATCCAATCATCGCAGCGCGCTGATTGAAACGTTCCGCGCTCGGTTTGGCGACCACATTCCACTCATGCGCCGGCAGGACGTCAAGGGATTCATCCAGCGGCGTCCCTTCTGGCTTACTCGCCCCCTAAAAATTTCCGAAGTGCGCAAACAGGCCGAAATCATGGAACTGGAGACGCGCCAGTTCTACCAGAAGGCGATCAATCACGTGACTGACGCGGGCATTCGTAAACTGCTCGGTGATCTCGAAGAGGTGGAGCGCAAGCATCAGGTCGCAGCCGAGGCGCTCGGCGAAGAGATCACGCAGGACGTGAAATCGTCGGAGGAAGAAGCCCAGCGGCGGCTGTTCGTCCTTCAGATCGTTCAACCGGGTCTCGCCGGACTGATGGATGGATCGGTCTCCACGCTCGCTCCGGTTTTTGCGGCTGCGTTCGCGACGCGCAGCAGCAAGGACGCGTTTCTGGTCGGACTTGCCGCATCGATCGGCGCGGGTATCTCGATGGCCTTTGCCGAGGCTCTCTCCGATGACGGCTCACTGACCGGCCGCGGTCGGCCAGTTCTACGCGGAGCAGTGACTGGACTAATGACAGCCGCGGGTGGTATCGGACATACTCTTCCATTTCTGGTTCCCAACTTCCACGTCGCATTTGTTGCGGCTGTAATCGTGGTTGCCATAGAACTCGGTATCATCGCCTGGGTCCGCAACCGCTACATGGATACGCCTCTGCTCTCGGCGGCTTTTCAGGTCGTGGTCGGGGGAGTGCTGGTTTTTATTGCCGGGGTCTGGATTGGAAGCGCTTGATGCCAGTTGTAAGCTTTCAGTTAACAAGTCTTACATAAGGCGGAACTTCCCTGGTTCTTTCTCGTACTCTCCATTGACGCACTCTGCGGAACGCAAACGAGGAAAACGGATGAAGAAATTTGCCGCCGGACTTGCCTTCTCATTTGCCGTACTGGCGTCGGTGAACACTGTCGGACAATCGAAGCCCGCGCCGGACTCAAATCACATCTGGATCACCGATGTCGTTATCGTCTCTCCCGAGAATCTCGATCATCTTGATCGCGGCAGTGTCCTTATCGAGGACGGGCGGATTGCGAAGGTCGAACGCAACTTGAAGACGAAGGCGCCGCGCGGAGCGGTCGTCGTTCAGGGAAACGGCCAGTACCTCATTCCCGGGCTGATCGATTCGCACGTTCACCTCGCTTCGATTCCGGGGATGAGTTTTGACCAGGACGAGCAACATCGGAAGATGGCGTCGGAATATTTCACGCAGCTTCCGCGCTCCTATCTGTATTACGGATACACGACGCTGATTGACTTGGCGGTGTATGAGCGCAAAGTGCTGGACGATTTCCGGCAAGCGGCTCTGCATCCGGATCTTTATGACTGCGGCGAGTCGTTGCCGTTTGCCAATGGATATCCGATGTCGTTCGCCCCGCCTCCGGCCCGCTTCAAGGTCTTTCCTAATTTCATCTACGACGCGTCGCATGCGGATCGCATTCCTGCCGACTACAAGCCAGAAGATCACACCCCAGAGGCGGATGTCGCGCGCGACAAGAGCGAGGGCGCAATTTGCGTCAAGACTTACTTCGAGCGTGGCTTCGCCGATGACAAGAATCTTCCGGTGATGAGCGCGGAGATTGCGGCGCGAATTCGGCAGGCGGCGACCCGCGACGGACTCGTCCTGATGATGCATGCCAATTCCTTTGAAGCCCAGAAGTTCGCAGTCGACGCGAATGTCGACGTGATCGCACATGGCATGTGGAATTGGGGGGAACTCGGGAAGAACAAAGACCTCCCCGAAGAAATCAAGCAGTTGCTCGATCGTATTATCGAGAAACGAATCGGGTATCAGCCGACCATTCAGGTGATCAATGGTGAGGGCGCGTATTTCGAGCCTGAATATCTGCAGGATCCGGCGGTCGCAAAGGTTGTGCCGAAGAGCCTGCTGGAGTGGTTCGGAACTCCGGCAGGGAAGTGGTTCGGCAATGAGCTGAATGACGAGAAAAAGCCCGATGCGGACATGATCGATATGTTCGAGCATGGCCCGCTACGCCGAGTGCGGCAGGCGACTGCTTATCTTGCGAGTAAGGATGCCAACTTTGTTTTTGGAACAGACACGCCGTCGGCTCCGACTTACGGAAACCTGCCTGGGCTGAATGGCTATCTTGAAATGAAACAGCTGCACAAAGCGGGGTTGTCGCTGGCGCAGATTTTCAAGGCCGCGACCATTAGCAACGCTCGCGAGTTCACAATGGAGTCGCAAATCGGAACGATTGAGGCGGGGAAGATTGCGAATCTGGTCTTGATGAAGCAGTCGCCGTTGAGCAGTATTGAGGCTTATGACAGCATCACAACGGTTTTAGTGCATGGCCGGGAG